>Ga0187893_10004437_pt1 | contig 26714 bp, 23 predicted proteins | sample MA1701074metaG_FD_139574 | JGI IMG/M metagenome (GOLD analysis project Ga0187893, IMG submission 139574) | White microbial mat communities from a basaltic lava cave in the Kipuka Kanohina Cave System on the Island of Hawaii, USA - MA170107-4 metaG ... | reverse complement strand
GGAGGGGCGCAAAGTGTGCTTGCAATGGAGCTTACGTTAATAATATTGCCCCCAGCATTGCCAAAGCACTTTACCGCCTCCTGGCAGGCAAAAAGAAGGCCCATAACATTGAGGTTAAAGGTCTTGTTGTAGTGCTCAAGCGTAACTTCTTCTAGCGTCGCCGCTTCGTAAATGCCTGCATTATTTACTAAAATATCTATTTTGCCAAAGGCTTTAAGGGTCTCTGTAAAGAGCTTTTTGATGTCGTCTGGCTTTGAGAGGTCTGCCTGGATAGCCGCAGCCTTGCCACCCATCTTGCAAATTTCAGTAACTACGCGATCTGCACCCTCTTTGCTTGTAGCATAGTTTACGACAACATATGCACCTTCTCGCGCAAGCTCAAGGGCGCAAGCTGCGCCGATTCCCTTTGAAGCGCCGGTAACAATTGCTACTTTATTTGCCAATTTTTGGGTCATGCTGCACTCCTAGTAGAGTGTACTAGTCTACCCAAGATCTTTATGAAACGCAAGCCTGATTGAGAGATATGTCTCCTGCAGCCTCATAGTACCCGTGATTGCGTAGATAAATCCTTGCTTAGGGAAGGCTTCATCGTAGGATAGACACACAACATCGCTTGTAGATCCCAGCTTTTTATGCTGCTTTTCTAGATCCTGCATCAGCGTCTGAATAAAGCGCTCTTGGGCATCATGTGCGAGCCCTTCGTTGTCATCGAGTATTTCTACTCGGACGCTGGGGTTTGTAGGTTTTGTAAACTGGGATTCGAGCTCGCGGGCAACTTTTTGTCGATCGAAGGCGGCGGTTGCAATTTTTATGTCAAAGCATGAGGTGCAGAGCGCTTCGTGATTTCTAAAAACACGATCGGCCACACGGTAATCGATATGAAGTTGCTTATTTTTGAGCATAAGGCCAACCCCATGTTCCCTTGGTGCTTCTTTAACTTTGACGTTAAATTCCGGTTTTTTTGGTTTTTCCTGAAGTTTTGCTACCTCTATGCCTATAAATGGAAGGCTTTCGGCGATGCCAACCCCGATATTTTTCAAGCCATTTGGGACGTGGTTAGCACATGCTCCAATAGCTCTAAAGGCATTGGGTTTATCTTGAGAAAAGATAGATGCTCCCACTGCAAAAACGGTGGCAAAAATAGCGGAAATTACCTCAACAAGGCCCATGCCGGCTTTTGCCAGTCCTGCCAGACGGCCAGAATAGGGCTGCAGAGCATATGTAGAAAGCTGCCCCTCAAGCTCATTAATACGGCTATCCACATCATAGACTGTATTTAGGAAATTTTTGCTAAAGCTTTGGTGGGTAATTGTTGACATAATACTCCATTTTTAAAAAAACTATTATAGCACGTTTGGAGATTTTTGGCTACTCTTAATTTGCTAATTTTTGCCGCTTAGGAATCTTAGTGTCCCCTTATGTTGGCAAAATAGTCAGGGCCATTAATAACAAGGACTTCGTGAAGAATAGGGTCGACGATCCGATAATGCCCCTTGGGTGAGCGTTCGATTAGGTCGCTTTGTTGCAAGATCTTCAGCGCCTGCGAAATCGCACTTCCCGATATTCCTAGAACGCTTTGAGAATATTGGCTTGTGAGCTCCTGATTCCCGAGCGCAATAAAGGCCATTAACTTCACCTGAGACGTGGGCCGTGCATCGAGCTTTTCTTGGAAATCTTTTAGTTTGCTTTCAACAAATTTATTCCAGACCTCGTTGATATCTTCTGCATCTGGTGCTGTTTTGAAATTGAAACAGTGATCCCAGAGGCGAAAGCAAAAGGCATACACATATCTTGGATGGCATTTCGTTAGTGTGAAAATTCGCTGGAGTGAAGCATCGGAGATTTCGCAGTTCCATGTTTTTTTGGAGATTTTTTTTAAGTACTGTCCATAATCGGCCTCGGATAGTCTATCGAGGCAAATGTGGTCACAAAGCGAGTAGAGTGGGCGCGATTCATCCTCAAACATATGTTGAAGGGTATGACGGTGGCTTCCTGAAAAAATGAACAGGACATGCTTGGATGACTGTGCAAAATGGCGGATGGCTCCTTCAATTGCGCGATGGTTTTTAATCCGCGTGATTTCCTGGAATTCATCAATGAACATGACAACTTTGATCCCTTTATCATGCAGGACGTATTCTAGTGCATTGAGCGATTCGAGGATGTTGTCTGGGACGCTTCTGTAGTTGTCTGGGGTCAATTCAAGGTTAGCTCCTTTGAAACCAACCGTCCATGTTTTGTTAGCCCGTTTGAAGTAGTTAACTAGGGAGCGGATCCATGTTTCGGGCGCGTCAATTTTTGCGAGTAGTGATTGCACCCCTTTAATGAATTTGTGTTCCATAGACATCTCGTTTTGGGCAACGAAGAGATCGATTTCGACTCCTGGAATGTCAACGGTTGCAATCACATTTCGGGCAAGGCTTGTTTTACCATATCTTCTGGGGGCTAAAAGCAGTGTATGCTGTCCGTTTTGGATATTGTATGTCAGTCTACGAATTTCTTCTTTTCTGCCGAGAAACGCGTCTCCCTCGGCAATCCCAGCTGGAAAATACTTATCAAACATTATGAGCTCCTTGAGGTCATTTCTCTCTATTATAATTAAGTGATTACTTAATCGTCAACACTTAATAAGTGATTGCTTAAGCTATAAGCGCCCAAGCCTCTTCAAAGCTCCGGTAATGACTGCTACTTTATTTGCTAATTTTTCCGACATGCCGTATGCTCCTTGGGAACATATCGCAAGGGAGCATCATATGCAAAGATTTTGGCTTTTTCTGTTTGCCCTAACAGCCATTTTTACGAGCTTATCGGCAGATTCTGCCAAAAAAAAGGTGCTTATACTGATCATCGCTTCGGACAATCATCCCGCCTTTTTAGAGCTGCAAGAGGTGTGGCAATCCTACATGAATAGCCGTCCTGAAGAGATCACAGCCTATTTTATCAAGGGCGATCCGCTGCTCGAAAGCGATTCTGAACAGATGGGCAATACCTTGTATACTAAAACGCTCGACAACTACAAGCCAGGCATACTAAAAAAGACCATCTTGTCGCTTGCGGCACTTGAAAAGGAGCTTGATGGCTATGAGTATATCCTGCGGACGAATCTCTCATCTGTCTATGACTATACGAAGCTGCTTGAGTTTTGCCAAACACTGCCAAAGGAGCGCTGCTATGCGGCAAGGCCGCTTTTTCCCAGCTACGAGGTGCCAGCTGAGTACTCAAAAATACCCTTTGGGTGGGGTGCAGGCTTTATTATGTCGCCAGATCTTGCAAAGCTTATCGTCAAAGAAAAAGAAAAGCTCTATGCTCGCATCAATGATATCCCTGACGATGTGATGATAGGGGCGCTTTTTCACGAACATCAAGTTCCTATTATCCCTGTGCCTTTTTTGGCCTTTACTACAAGGCCTGAGTGGGAGATGATAAAAAATGGCCCTCCTCAAAATGTCTTTCACTACCGTGCCAAAAGCCACTATTTAACAAGAAAGCTCGATGATGCGTATGAAGATGAGCTTTTTATTGCCTCAGAGATTGCCAAAAAGCTCTATCCTGGCGTTCCGCTAACTAAAACGTATCAGTCGACCTACCCGTTAGAAATCGCCCTTAAGACAGTCTATGAGTATCATGCAGCCTACCCTTCAGCGATAAACGAGTATCTGCCGCAGGTTAAGGCGCTAGCATCTGAGTGTGCAAGCTGCGTAGAGCTTGGAAATAGTGAGATGATCTGGTCTTGGGCCTTAGCAGAAGGGCTTGCAATTAGCCCAAAGGAAGAAAAAAGCTTTGTTGCCATATTTGACAAAAGGCCCGCATGTGAGCAGCTGCTCTTAGCAAATAGGCTTATGAATGAGCATAATATCGGGTTTTCGTTCAGACGAGAAGCGGTTCTCGTATGTCCAATTCCTTCATGCGATCTTCTGCTTGTCGACTGTCCCTACCCCTTCACACAGCTTGTACGCCATGCAAACTCTGTACAAAAATATATTGTTTTGCATGTAAACGACGACATGCGCCATGTTGTTTCGACATTTCTTTCGATCCATCCTGAGTGGAAGCTAAAAGAGCAGATCAATAACTTTGTTGTTTTAAATAAAGGGGACTGATATATCCAATTAAATTGAAACGGGGGTGCTTATGTTTCAAATAATTGGTGGTCCTTTAACTGATAGTTGTTTTTTTGGTGTAGGGTATAAAATTTCAGTTGGGAAAAAGGAGGCTACTATCTACCGCTATCCGGTAGGTAAAGAGGCCACTTCTCAAACTCTGCCCCTCAAATTGCCTCCGTTGCCAAGCCAGATGCCCATTACAGATGCTCTTAATAAAGAGCGGGCAGTAAAATGGCTGCTACAACATGGCTACGTGCCATCTGATACTGGTACACAAGTCGCGCTGATTCAGGAGCAGTCTTCTGATCAAGATCGCCACGTTGAAGCGATCGTAAGAACATGCGGCAGCCTTATCAAAATCATCGATAAATTTAACAGGCGCTATAAGGAAAATAATTTACGTGACCCTGAACTTAATGCTGCAGAATACCAAGAGTGGTTTTATATACAGTCTAACGACGACGCAAGATTTTCATTTAAAATTGAGCTTGTTTTATTAGTTTTAGAGGAATGTCGCCAAGCACTTCGTCGAAAAGAGTGGCAGCGGGTAAACGACTGTCTTGTCAGCTTATGCAAAATTGTCCCACAAAGTTATGGTGTTAAGGAGCTCTATGCAGACTACTTACGCTCAAAAGAGTCAGCAAGCCTCTATCTTGAACTAAGCGGAAATCGCTCGGAGGAGGAAAAAGTACTCTTTTTAGAAAAGGCTATTCGACACGATCCAGAAAATCCCGAATTAGTTTCTTTAATTGCTGAAGCTCCCTGCTCTGAAGAAAGAGCCCTTCACTGCTATGTCACAGCCTATTTGGCCTGCAGCGATAGAGAATCAAAAGTGGCTTGCGGGTATGCGAGAAGCGCAATAAGGATAAATAAAGGCATTCAAGATGGGCTAATAGGGGGTCTTCTTTCTCCAAGGGATGCAAAAGAAAAAAAAGCCCCCTTAGAGCAGAGCTGGGTCTCTGTTAGCACGCTTTCTGCTCCTGGATCGCCTGCCACACCAAAATCTCCCCGTCTTGGGCTTGGTAGAACATCGCAAGGAACAAAACCGCCGGTCGCAAAAAATGTCGAGCAGCCAAAGGCAGAAAACACGATTAATCAGGAAAAAAATGAGAAAAAAATGGCATTTCTTGCCAATCCAAGGGATTGGAGCAAGTTAGAGCTTCTTTTATGGGACTATGACCATCCACAAAATGACCTGTTACAACATCCAAGATCGCATTATCTAAAAGCAGAATATAGCGCTCGGAGGCTACTGGAAGAGATAGGTATCGAATATCGCAAAAAGCTTGATGATGTTGCCAATCCAATGACTAAAGAGCAGAAGAGGGTCTATCAAGAAAAATTGTATAAGATTGGCCTGGCACAAGCCCGAGCTGTAGAAGGGCAGGATAGGTTTGACCATGCCCAAAGGCTCTATTTTACCTTAGCAGAGAAAAATCTTACATTAGACAAAGATCGAGCAGTACATTGTCTTTTAGAAATAGTTCGCATAGCCAAGAAATATGGCTATGGCGCTTTTGCTCCGCAAGAAAAGAAGATACTCTATCTCCTCTTTTTGACATGTAATGGCAACAGCGACTTTGATGAGGCAGTCTGCCAGCTGATGAGCTCTATACAACCTATAAAAAGTCCACGAGTTGCAGACGATGTTGCTACCGAGAGCTCCTCTCAAAACCATGGGGGAGAGTGGGCCTGGTTTTCAATCTATACCCCTAAGTATGTCGCAGTTGCTTTTACCCCCTCTAGAAAGCTGCTTTTTACAAAGAAGAGTGTAGAGGTTTTTTTGCCCGGTTGTGAGACGCCTTCTGTCTATCCGCTGCAATTTCCGCCCGATTTGTCTGATGAGATGACTCTTGTTGGGGCAGCAAAAGTGCGCTCTCTTCTTAGTCGAGGCTATCAACCAAGAGTCATGGGAGCTTATGTGACGTTTACACCACTCAAAGAGCCCTTTGTAGAGGAGGAGTATCGAGCACGTGTTGAGCAGATTAGAGGGCTTGAGGAGTGCGCTGCAAGCCTGAAGGAGGGCGCCTGGGCTACTGCATGTGCGCATCTGTATGCAGCATCACATAAATCAGAAGAAATTGGGCTTCTTTTTGGTCAGCTTCTGCTGCAGATGAATAAGCCAGAGCTTGCGCTCCAATGGTTTGAAAAAATGGGTGAGGTAAAGGGCGATTGTCGCGCATCTTTTCTTGAAAGTGCGACTATTGCTGCAGCAAAAGCAAAATCACCCGATGCTGAAAGGTGGTATAAGCAATTGCGTTCGCATCGACAAATAATGCAGGCACCGGACGCATCTATTCAACTTTTGACACTTCATGGCTACCTCTACTTTGCTTGTCACGATCGCTCCAAGGAAGAGACAATGCGAATCTTTAAAAATAAGGCAGAAAATGGTTCTGATCCTCTGCTTGCTGCATGGACAAAGGGAGAAAAAGAACCTATTTTTACAGAAGGTGAGTGGAAAGAATCGTTCGACAAGCTGTTTTCAGGGGCAAATATTGCACTTGAGGAGCCTCAAGAGCCTCGTGAGCTTGATTATTATCTACGGAAGGCACAAAGTGCTCGAGGCAAGCTGATAGTTGAAGGAGTGTTATGTAATAACAGCATATGCGATGCCTTTAGCAGCCTTGGACTCTATTATTTAGAGCAGGCATTGGCTCTGGCAAGTAGCTATACTACTGATCAGGCAGTGGCGGTCTATAAGGCAATTGGAGAAAAACTGCAGACAAAAAAAGAGAAAGAGGCAAGAGCTGCACAATTTTTACTCTGCATCCATGCCGTTTTCTTCTTCAAGAATAGAGATATTAGGCATGCCGAATCATTTCTGATGCGAGCAAGAGAGCTAAATCCTGATAGCCTTCTTGTAGTTATGGCAACTCTTGCATTAGATCCATATGACACTGCTTTATATGATCATCTGGTTGCTATATGCACCTCAGAAGAGCGTCTTTACGAATATCTAGACATGCAGAGCAAGGGCGTCTTTTATATCCTCTCTTCACTAGAAGCTGATATTAAAGCCGAATGCGAAGCTCTTCTTCAAAAAATAGACCGAAGAAAAACCATGAGTGCAGTAGATGCTTTGGTAGATAAAAAACATTTTCAGGATGCAGAACGGAGGCTCGCTCCCTGTGGCAATTCAAAAGCCGTTTGTAAACGCGCTTTTATCGTAGCAAGACTTCGCAATAGACCCTTTGGTATGTCCAGTGCCTTAACAGCACTGACAGAGCTTTATAAAAAAGATGCAGAAAAAGTAAGTCGCATGACACGACTCTATGACACCTACTGCCCCCAAAGTGAGATTAAGATGTTAAAGCAGCTTCTTCGAAGCGGCCAAAGAGACAGGGTTGCACAACTGCATTTTGAAGCGGCATTCTCTCTTTTCCGTGAAGGAAAAAATCAAGAGGCCATATACCGCCTACAGGCGCTTACAGAGCTAAAAGAGTATGTCAACTTTGATGTGGAAGAGACATTTATCCTTCTTTTGCTGCATGGACTGCTTGCTGTAGATGTTGTAGACGAGCTTACTCATCAGTTTGAGAGCCTCACCATTGTTAAGTAAGCGGTAGTGTCAGAGGCGTTGCCGCTTCCTGGAGCTAGGGTAATTGTGCCACTTGTATTATTGTTTATGACGCTGACAATATCGCCTGCAAAGAGACTTAAAATAGTGGAGCCTGAAAGCACATAGTCAGAGCCAAGGCCAAGGGTGGTTGTTCCCTGCGAAAGAAGAGTGCCTGCAGCATCGCTACCATTTACCTGAAGCGCGGTTCTTGCACCAGTTTGCTGAATTGCCATGCCCCAATGGATAAGATAATCGCCTGTGGTGCTGATGCTACATTCACCAGTTGTGCTGTTATAGCTAATGCCCGTACCTACACCTATAGTTGCAAATTTAATTGTAGAGCCGACTGTTACGCTTTGCGATCCTTCTAGATGCACAGTAATATAATCCTGCGACATCTGAGGCCCTGTCGCGCCCGTAGCGCCTGTCGCACCCGTTGCACCCGTAGGACCTATTGCTCCTGTCGATCCTGTTATTCCTGTTGCTCCTGTCGCCCCGGTAGCACCCGTCTCACCGGTAGCACCCGTCGCCCCAATATCACCGGTCGCTCCTGTAGCCCCTGTCGACCCTGTTGCGCCTGTTGATCCTGGAGATCCTGTCGATCCTGTTATTCCAGTAGCTCCTGTCGCTCCGGTAGCACCCATCTCACCTGTCGCACCCGTCGCACCCGTCGCCCCAATATCACCAGTTGCTCCTGTCGCTCCTGTCGCCCCTGTTGCGCCTGTTGATCCTGGAGATCCTGTCGATCCTGTTATTCCGGTAGCTCCTGTCGCTCCGGTAGCACCCGTCGCACCCGTCGCCCCAATATCACCAGTTGCTCCTGCATCCCCTGTAGCACCAGTTGCCCCCGTTGATCCTGGAGATCCTGTCGATCCTGTTATTCCAGTAGCTCCTGTTGCACCTGTAGCTCCTGTTGCCCCCGTTGCCCCGGTCGCACCTGTTGTTCCCGTGCTGCCATTTGTGCCGGCAGTACCCGCAATACCTTGTGCACCGACTTGTCCACTAGGTCCTGTAGGCCCTGTTGCCCCAAGCAGTCCAGCTATTCCCGCAAGTCCAGTAGCTCCGTGAGGACCTGTAGGGCCCATTGGTCCTGTAACACCATCACTTCCTGCCGGACCCATTGGCCCAGTTGGGCCTGTTTCTCCTGTTAACCCTGTAATCCCTCCAGCAGGTCCCGTGGGCCCTATTTGGCCCATTTGACCTCGAGGGCCCATACGGCCGGTTTTGCCATCAGAGCCTTTTTTGCCGCGCCTGCCGCGCGGGCCCTGCGGACCAAGATCGCCCTGCCTGCCGCGCCGGCCCTCTTCTCCTTGTGGTCCTGTAGGGCCAGGCGGGCCGGGAATATCGCCAAATAGTTGAATGGAAAGTAAGAGAACACACGAGAAAAACAAGCGACTCATCAGCATCACCAAATTTCAAGTAAGTAAAATTTATAGTGAAGCTACTGAAATTTTTACAAGGTCTTTTTCTACCCTAAATTTTTAAGTTGCTCTTGGATCCAGGCGCTTGTTGGATTTTCCGGCTGCCCAATTGCTGCCGGCACGCCAATTGATGGCGGCTGGTCTATGGGGATAAAAGTAGGCTCGTAGGGCATGTGCGGAGCCCAGTTGTCGATTTTATAAAATTTGCCAATGTCGATTTTATTGCCCGTTTCAAACTTTTCTAAAAGCTGCCATGTAGAAATATTGATGTTGGCACTTTGCCAGTAGGGATTAACGACGTTCAGGGGCAGATTTACCGCTTTTGAGCTCTGAAAGCAGAGGCCCTTTTTATTTTTAGGCTGCCAGTTATGATGCCAGTCGCCCTCCATGATGTTGGGATTTGTGTATTTGGCTTTTGTGAAAAAGCGCTTCACATCCTTTTTGCGGTAGATGGTGACATCTGTGGAGTTAGGATAATTCCAGCTGCCACTTGCTGATGGGTCGGTAAATTTCCAGGTAAAGACCCCATTTTTTAGATCGCGTCCATTTGGTACGCCTGTGTGGACGGGCTCTAACGACTGGGTCACTGCAAGGGTGTTTTTTGTGATGTTTTTGCCAAGGCGAAGCGAAAAAAACCAGCCATGATACTTTTTGAGGGCATCGGTGCAGGCAGTAAGGTCTACTTTGTCAGTCATGATGATGTCATCTACTGCAAACATAATGTAGGGGGATTTTGACTTTTTAGAAAAGGCTGATTTTACCACCAGTTTCTTAAAGTCTTTTTGTGGATTTTTGCCTTGCTTGTGCGGCTGAACATAGCGAAAGCGTTTAAAAACCTTGTCGTAGCCCTTTTCAAAGCGCTTATCTGTGCAGCGGTAGATGACGTGGATATGATGTGGGTTTGTTACGTAGTATTCGACAGATTCCAAAAAGGCGTAGAGCTGCATTGGTCGATCAAAAGAGAAAATAACGAGATCTACCTGCTTTTTGCTCCAATCAAGATAGGATAATTTTTTTGGCTTGCCCTCGAGGGGAAATAGGCAAAGAACAAAGAGAAAAAGTGATGATAGTAGGTAGTTCATAGCTAAAAAAGCTCAGTTAGCGCCGGATAGGCCGGTCGCGATTTAATATAGCTTGACACCTCATCCATAAGGGGTCTTCTCACAAAAAAGTCATTTATACCGGTGTTTACGCGGTAGATATAGAGCACCTTTTTTTCAAAATGGATATGGCCGCTACGTGCCATCTCGAGCATAGGATGCATCATGCCGGTATCTGATACAACGGAAAAAAATTGGCCCTTATATTTGAGGTCTTCTTCCTTAATATTTTGAAAAAGCTTTGCGTAGAAGCAGCGCAATGGATAGGCCACCCACTTGTAGCTGCGAAATGAGCCGTTTCGTATAACCTCTTCCGGAAAGGCGTGACATGAGTCGTTATACCAGCCAGGGGCATTTTTTGGGGTAGATTCATAATTTCCGTAGCTTAGCCAGATTTTTTTGTTGCGAAAGACCTTTGCAATATGGCTTAGCACCTTTTTATCTTTAAGAAGATCGTCACCATCAAGCTGTACAACCAGTTTTTTGGGTGAAAGGGCATGTATTGCGTGATAGAGGTTTGCCATGGCGCCCCTGCGCTCCTTGTTGTGCACAATAACTGAGCGCTTTTTCATGTTGTGGGTGTAGACAAGCCGCTCTACTTCATTACCTGTTTTGTCTGTTGAGGCATCGTTTATGTAGATCATCTGCCACTTGGGATAGTCCTGACAAAAAAGCGATTTGAGGTTCTCTTCGACATACTGTTCGTTGTTGTAAGAGCAGATGATGACAACGATCTCTACATCCTCATGCATTGCAGCAAAGAGTGCATTTGAGAAAAAGAAGAGGAGGAGTAGAAGAGCGGCTTTTTTCATCAAAATAGCTTCTTTAGTGGTTTATAGCGGCTTTTTTTTCGTATCTGCTTATCAAGTTCTAATATCAGAGGCAGATTTTTTTTTACATCGTTGTTCGCGTGGGTGTAGTTGTAGACGTAGAGTATCTCTGGAATGTAGCGTATATGGCCATCTGCTGCCTGCTCAAGTATCGGAAACATGATGGCAAGGTCGCACGCCATCGAAACAAACTTGCCTTTATGGGTAAATTGGCTTTTCTTTATATTATGAAAGAGTTTTGCATAGTAGGATCTAAGATGGGACGCGGTCCAGGCATAGTCTCTAAAGCCATTTTTTTTAACTACCCATTCAGGAAAGGGCGCACAGACCTTTACAAAATCATCAGGCTCTGAGCTATAGCTTCCATACGTCATCCAGACGTTTTTGTCAGCATAGCTATAGGCCAGTTTTTCAAGCACTTTTGGGTGGGCAAGCTTGTCGTCGCCATCCAGGTGCACCACAATGTGTGTGGGATCGATTTTGTGGATCCACGTATAAAAATTTGCCATGGCGCCCACATTTTTTTTGTTATTGACGATCGCTATCTTGTGGGAGAGCTTATTTTCGCGGACAAATGCCTCAACAAGGGCCTGTGTGCGATCTGTTGATGCATCATTAATATAGATTGCCCGCCAGTAGGGGTAGGTCTGGACGGCTAGCGATTTCAGATTTTGCAGGCAAAACTGCTCGTTATTGTAGGAGGGGATGACGACGACAAAATCACTTTGTCCCGGCATCTTAGCAAAGAGCCATGCAGGCAAAAAGAGAAGGAGAAGAAGCTTAGTGTACATGTTTGCGATATTCTTTTAGTCTGGGCACTTTGTCCAGTTTTTTTAGTATACTCACGCCAATTTCAATATGCTCTGGCATAAACTTGGAGTAGACCATATCGCTTGAGCGCTTTGTCTTAAAGCCTTTGGGCTTTATGGGAAGATCTGATATGAGTAAAAGTGCTCCAAGAGGTAGTCTATGGGCATAACTTGCTGCAAAAAGCGTTGCGCACTCCATCTCTACAACCTGCGGACGAGTCTCCTGAAGGCGCTTTCTAAATTCCGGGTTAAATTCCCAAAAACGCTTATTTGTGGTGTGGGTGATGCCTATGTGAAAAGGCATTTTTTGCTTTTCTAGATAGGCAGAGACCTCTTTTTGTATAGTAAAATTTGCCATGGCAGGCACTTCTGAGGGAAAGTAAAAATCAGATGTGCCATCTCCGCGAATGGCAGCTACCGGCACAAAGTACTCTCCTACCTTATAGTCGACCCGAAGACCGCCGCACATGCCAAGTAAAAGCATTCCATAGCATGGTAAGAAGGCACAGAGGTCCATTACAAGTGCCGCTGCCGGTGAGCCAATCTTAAAATCGAGAATGGTAATCTTTTCCTTTTTTGCATGAGCTACCTTAAACATCGACCCTTCGACAATATCGCACTTATACTTATGTGCAAAGGCATCGACATAGCGGGGAAAGTTTGTAAGCAAAATCCAGGGCTGAAACTCCTCTAGGCGCGAGCCGGAATAGCGCTCTAATGTTTCGAGGGCAAAATGTCGGCGCTGCTCAGTTTCATGGTAAAACTCATCTGTGCTCTGCATAATTTAACCTTTAATATTATCACCTCCTCATAACGAGTTAGGAGAAAAAGCGCAAGATGGTTATACTAACCACTAAAAAAATGCGAGAATACAATGGCACAGATCAGCACAAATGAATTTAAGTCAGGCATCAAAGTAGAGATGGAGGGACAGCCCTACACTATCGTCAGCAACGAGATGGTAAAGCCCGGCAAGGGCCAAGCTTTTAACAGAGTAAAGCTCAAACACCTTATGACAGACCGCGTCTTAGAGCGCACCTTTAAGTCGGGTGATAAGCTCGAAGTGGCAGATGTCACCGACACGATCATGCGCATGCTCTATAGAGAAACAGATGGCGTCGTGTTTATGGATGACAACAGCTTCGAGCAGGTCAAAATCATGACTGGTGCCATCGGCGATAACGACAAGTGGCTAAAAGAGGACCTTCTCTACGATATCGTCTTTTATAAGGGCGAGCCAATCACTGTCGAACCGCCAACATTTCTTGACCTTATCATCACAGAAACTTCTCCTGGCGTACGTGGCGACACAGCATCTGGGCGAGTCCTCAAGCCTGCAATAGTAGAAACAGGCGCCAAAATTCAGGTTCCAATCTTTGTGGAACAGGGCGAGAAGGTGAAAATCGATACCCGCACTGGGGAATACGTCTCTAGGGTGTAAGAAAACAAAAAAGCAGGATAACAGGATCGCCAAAGGCGACAGGATAAATACAAAAAGATAAATATCGTTTTTGTTTTTATCCTGTCGGCGTTTCGCCGATCCTGTTATCCTGCTTTTTATGCTTCTTCAGGGACAGGCTGAAGGCTTGTACGGTTTTTCCAGAGATAGACCGGCAGTCCAGCTAAGGTTATGCAACCTGCCAGGCAGACCATTTTGATGCCTGAGGAGTAGAGTGCCCAGGCGCAAAAAGCGAGGGCGCCGGTGCCAATCATAATCGTCTTTAGCCCGTCTCTCCAGAAGAGCTTGAGGTAGCTTGCTACAGACATCACATAGACAAATAAGAATGCCGTTACCGATACATCGATGATAAAGTTTACCTGAGAAATCAGATCTTTATTAAGCGTAACGAGCAGCACAGGGAGCATGCCAAGAGAGGAGACAACAAGTGCCCACTTTGGAGCGCCGCGCTCATTTTTTGCACTCAAAAGCTCGGGCAGGTGGCCATCTTTTGCAGCGCCTAGGGCGATTTGACCAGATGTGAGTACCCAGGCATTAAGCGTGCCAAGGCAGACAATGGAGGCTGCAAGCGAGATGACAAGGTACCAGTTGCCGCCAAAGATGATGGCAGCAGCATCTGCAAAGGGTGCTTGAGATGAGGCAAGAGCTTCCGGCGGCACTACGCCCATAATGACAACGCTACTTATGATATAGACAATTGCTACGAGGAGCGTGCCTGTGATAATAGCTCTGGGTATGGTTTTTTGCGGATTTTCGACAGAATCTGCAGGGGTTGTAGCGCACTCTACGCCAATAAAGCCCCAAAGCGTAAGAAGCGCTGCGGCATTGAGAACGCTTATTGTAGACTCGCCTGTCGGATTAAAGGGCACAAAGTGGGCGCCATTAAAGTAAAAAAGACCGGCGGCCGGCACAATCACCAGTGGCAGGAGCTTTAAGAGTGTAAAGACAAACTCGATGCGGCCAGCAGAGCGTACCCCCATCAGGTTGATTCCGGTAACTAAAAGCAGTATACAAACTTCTAGAAAGAAGGTGAGCGCTGGGGAGAGCTTGCCAAGTAGCGGGCCAAGGTAGCTAATTACAGAAATTACTACCATAGGCGTGCTCAGCCAAGAGATTACCCAGTAGGTCCAGGCAGAAAAAAAGCCAAAGCGTCTTCCAAAAGCAGATTCTATAAAGGTGTGAGGACCGCCAGTTTTAGGCATTTTTGAGGCAAGATGTGCAAAAACAAAGGCAAGCAGCATAGCGCCGGTTGCAGTCACAAGCCAGCTTGTGAGCCCCACAGCGCCAAAGGCAGCAAGGCTTGCTGGTAATAAAAAAATTCCTGTACCGATTTGGCTTCCCGCTACGAGGGACGTAACGGCCCAAAAGCCCATCTTCTTTTGCACGAAAACCTCTATAAAAATTGGTTGAAAACAGTATAAAGGACGGGCAATTCTGGGTCAAGAAGATTCAAAGAAAAAGGACGTTTGTGCTATACTAAACGCTTTATCAGGAGTGATCTATGAAAAAAGCGATCTTTTTATTACTGCTATTTAGCGTAAATGTTGTGGCGGCAGACACAAAAGTGCTGCTCTTTTCGGGAAGTACGAGGACAGATTCCTATAATAAAAAGCTTATTGTAGAGGCGGCAAATCTGGTCTATGAGCTAGGTGCTATCCCCACGATCATCGACCTTAAGGAATACCCCATTCCACTTTATGATGGAGACCTTGAAGCTGAATCGGGCATGCCGGAAAATGCGCGCCTTATTCGAAAAGAGATGATTGACTCTCAGGTTATTGTGATTGCTTCGCCTGAATATAATTCCTCCATTTCAGCAGTATTAAAAAATGTACTTGACTGGACATCGCGAAAAGAGAGCGGCGGCTCCTCGCGCGATGCCTACAAAGGCAAAACGTTTGTACTTTTAAGCACCTCACCCGGCGCTGGTGGCGGCAAGCGCGGCCTTGTCCACCTTCGCACCATAGTCGAGGCTATTGGGGGCACTGTACATGATAAGGAGCTCTCTATAGGCAAGGCAGGGACAGTATTTGCACCTGATGGCAGCATGCAAGATGGTGAAATTAAGAGCCAGCTGCGAGACATTCTCGCAGAAGTTCTTATCAAGTAAAAAAAGCAGGATAACAGGATCGCCAAAGGCGACAGGATAAAAACAAAATCGCTCGTTTTTACCGTTTTTTTTATCCTGTCGGCGCCCCGCCGATCCTGGTATCCTGCTTCTTATTTGCTGCTTTTAGCTACCCTGCCAACATACTCGTAATAAAATATGTAGCCATTTGTAGAGACATCCTCTAAAGCCTGTTCTTGATTAGGTACACGCACATTTTCATCATTGTACTCAATCCAGCGCTCTTGATGGGGGACATAGGTGTAAAAATGGCCCTCCCGGATACGTTCTCCTGCATGAACCACGCAGGCGACAAGCCTGTAGCGTACAGTAGTCCGTGGATGATCTTTTATAGGAAAGTCGATAGTGTAAGAGGGGGTAATGGGGGTTTGTAGTTTTGTCCCATCATCTTTATACCTTTTTAGCCAGAGCGGCAGGATTTTTGGCTCTTTGTCCTTTACAAAGGTGACTGTCTGCACTGTGGGAATAGGGGCGCCATCAGCAAGCGCATTAAAGCGCTCTTCTTCTCCGCGGGTAAAGCGGGGTCTTGCGTTACTGACAGCCTGTTTATCAAAATCTTCTTGCACAGCAACAGCTTTTACAAGCTGTTCTAGGGACTGTCCTGCCTGGTTATCAGATACCGCAACCGGCAATACATTTGCCACATCTTGCTGCTTGTCAAGAACAGGTATCTTAAAGCCTACGTTATACTTAATATCCATCGCATAGGTAAATAAGGGCACACCGACAAGATCAAGCATATGTCTACAAAGCTGTCCTGCATCTTCTTGGCTCTTAAGATCTGTGTCATTTTCGCGAAAGCCGCTATCAATAAGCAGCTGGCGTAAATTTTGGATCTCGTCGATGCCGACGGTATTCTGCTCCAGTTTTTTGTAGATATCCTGCAGCATATTTATGCAGCGAATTTGCTGAGGGGTATTGAATTCCTTGTTCTGCTGCTCAGTAAGAAACGTTCGAAAAAAAGGCGATTTGCCAAGCGCCTGCACTGTAGAATTTAAAAAGCAGGCGTTTATTTTATCAGGGTTTTGCATGCCAAAAATGCCTCCAGGAGGTGCTGTTGGCACGGGAAGTGGTCCCGGTTGTTTGCGCACGGTTTTTGCAATTTTTTTTGAAAGCAAGCTGTTATACCCATCAAGGCTTGGTTTATCCATCGGAAGCGAGTTAATAAAAGCTTGAATGCGCTCGAGCTTATAGTCGCTTATAAAAAAGAAGATTTTAATTCGCTCTAAAATGGTGTCTTCGCGCGCCTCTAAGTGTAAGTCTTTGCCGCTGCCAACAAGTGTAAGGATAATTCGGCGCGTTACGTGTGTGTGGGCGAGCTTTTCAGCATCGCGTATCTTTTCGCGAGCGCTAAAGGTGTCAAGGGCCTCTTTGGTGTAGTCTGTAAGTGATTTTGGGCCGATATTTGTCATTAGTATCTCATTAATAACTTAGGGTTAATGTAGAAGGTGTCATAACCCTTAAGGGCCATGCTGGCATGCAGCGTGACATGCTCACATACTGCAATGGTTGTATCATCTGGTTTTTGCCATGTCATGCAGTTTTGCTGAAATTCTATCTGTTTTGTCCCCAGAATCTTCTGGTAGTATTTTTTAAGGTCCTTTGTGACAGTGCCTGAGTAGGAAAATTTGCGTATTGTATCGGTTTTGTAGATGGCAAGGCCCCCAAAGGCAGAATAGACCTCTGGCCAGCGGCTTTCGCTCAGTTTAAACCAGGATGTCTTTAGCCCCTGCCAAAACTGGCTGTCGCCAAGCTCTGGCCCTTTTGGAAATTCTTTACTTCTCAAGGCAAGTCTATCGTAGTAAAAACCCTCTTTTGTGATGCCATTTGCCGAGATGCAGTCCCAGGTGAAGGCAAGGTTTGTCGAGGCGACGATCTCATCTATCGGCCAGTCGCTCTGAAAGTCAAGGTCGACCATTACAAGGTATTTGTAGTGATCATACTTTTTCTTTCGCACCTCTTTAAGCACTTTATTTCTTGCATTTGCGATCTTTTCGGTGCGACAGAGTGGTTTTTCAGCTAGAGTTTCAGAAATAAAGGTGACGCGGCTACTGCTTTTTGCCCACGCTTCAAATTTTTGGGCGGTGGCATCGGTTGAGTTATTTTCGTAGATGATTACATGATAGTCCTTAAAGTGGCTGCCGAGCTTTTCGATATTGCGTATGGAGTTTTCGCATGCAGCTGCCACATTTTTGCAGACGCCGCAGATAAGCAGCGAGCTCTTTTCTGCAAAGAGCGCAGTTGAAAAAAATAGTGCAATAAAAAATAGGTACATATTTGTTTAATACACGCTTTATGCATGATTGACAACAGTTATGTTATTGCCAAGCGTTGCGATAGCAAAGAGCCAGTCATCTGTAACTTGTTTGTTGCCCCAATGGAGGTCTAGATGGCGAAGGTCTTGACAGCTCTTTAAAACATTTTTGAAGACCGGTAGGGTAAAATGGGGACAAGCGACTATAGATAGCTCAAAAATGGTTCTGCAGTATCGTGCTATGGCATCAAGTGTGCGGTCGGTAAGTTTATCGCAGGCGCTAAGTTCGAGTGTGGCTATGTCGAGGCCGCGCTTTTCAAGAAGTGCCTGAACACCCTCATCGGTAATTGGGCAGTTTAGGATAGAGACCTTGCGAAGCTGTGGACAGTTTGTTCGCAGAGTCCATAATACATTGTCGGTGACGTTGGGGCAGTGCCATAATTCAACGGTGTGAAGCTGTGTGCGGCCATTAAAAAAAGCGATAAGGGCATTTTCGGAAATAAAGGTGGCTCTTGATAAACTAAATTTGGTACAGCGAGTATACTTGCATGAAGTTTGGAGAAATTCTGTGTCTGTAAGCCTAGATGCGTAAACAGGAGGAACAAGGCAGATCTGTTCTTCTTGAACCACAGGTGTATACTCTTCATATCGTGTGCGTTTATTATCGCACCAATCACGCTCTAATCCATTCATAGCTTGCTATTTATTCGTTAATTCATAATAATATCTTACGATGTTTTACCTTTCTTTACAAATAATTGCTGTTTTTTTTGCTGTTACTTCCTGCAGTGCGCCGCGCATCGCTGGGCAGCAGGATGTTTTGATTGTTGACTGCATCCGCAAAAAAACAAACTTTGATATGGCAAAAGAGGGGCTTGTTCGCATAGGGCTCGGCGAGGCCTATAAGCCAGACGAGGGAAGAATTGCTGAGTCTTACCAAACAAGAAAAATTAAATTTACAAGCCTTGAAGAGGCAAAAGCGTTCTTTAACAAAATATTTACTAAATACCTCAAGCCAATAAACGAAGATAAACGGCTCGCATCCCTTGCCAAAGGCTACCCCTTTAGCGCAAGCAACACCGAGCTTGAAATCACCTTTATAGACACCCGCGGCACGCCGCTTGCATCTCCCAACATCGCCCGCGTACGCAACAGCGGCAGTAGCGTGATACTCTACACGTATGATCAGGAGACAAGGCGCTATCTGCCAATCATGGAAGAAAAGGCTAAAGGCTAAAGGATAGGGGCTAAAAATTTGTCCTTTATTGTTTATCCTTTATCTTTTATCCTTTATCCTTTAGCCTTATTTTTATTGTAGGAGATAGTATTATGGCATCGCCTATTTTTAGTAGAGATCCAGCCTTGCAGGTATTTAACGAAATTAAATTGAAGGGTGAGTATACCTTCAATGTCGAAGAAGATGGGACGGTTAATTGGGATTTTATCCATGATGTCATTGCTTTGGCAACTGTCAATGGATGTCCAGTCCAGGTAAAGAGAAAATATGGCTCAACTCTCGATTGTAGCGAAGATACACCTTATACTGCTGTAGTATTAGTTAAAAAAGCAGCAAGTTATGCGCTGGATTATGATATAAGAAGCGGCCTGTAAAGGCCGCTTCGGGTAACAGACCCTTACCGTCTCCAGTGCTTGTGAACAGCAGCAGCAGGTGGTGTTGGCAGCTCGCAAGCATCTTCTGCGTAGTCGATTGGCTGTATCAGCGGACAGACACAGCAGCCTTGATCAAACACAACGCTTGATTCAGGAAATTCGCAGGAATTAATAAAGCGATTTATTAAATCATCAAATTTCTTGTAGCTTGTTACATGCATCTGATGGCTTCTGCCAACAAAATCTACAAGCACCGAATTTGCGATTGCTTCATGAATGACTTGGGAATTGCCCGGATTTACCACGATATCAGCTGAGCCAAAAGTTATAAGTGTTGGCACTGTAATATTGGGCAGTTCCGCGCTCATATCTTCTGTAGCGGCAAATTGGAATATGCTTGAGATTATTGGTACAGTCATTGCCTGGATGGCATCTACAAGGTTTGCCTGTGCATCTTCGAGCTCATCTTGGCAGAGATCGCTATACCAAATAGGTGCGATAAACTCGCCCCATACGCCTAAGCATTCCTGTTCGGTTCCACCGCCATTTAAACAGTCTACGAGAGGCCCAGTGACTATGGCGACAGTTGATTGTGTTGTGCCAAATGGATCGCAAAAGCCATTTTCGCAGGTAAATGGGTTAAAGCAGTTGGTATCACAATCTGGTTCTACAGCACAGTCTGGCACGTGAAATACAGGGAATGTGCCTGTGACAATAAGACGTGAAAGCTCATCTGGATAAAGAAGCGCATAGCGCATTGCATAGGTTCCACCAATTGAGTGGCCAACCATCACAATGTTTTCTGTAATGCCAAGCTGCTGGAGCACTTCGTGCACATCCACTGCACTAAGCGCTACAGTGTAGTGTATGCCATTTTCTTCCGGAAAGGCGGGAGTCTTTGTTGATCTTCCATTGCCTCTCAGATCAATCGCAACCGTGCGATAGCATGCTGAAAGCTCATTTTGAGCACAGAGCCATACATCGCCAGATTCAGCAAAGCCGTGGACAAAGACGATGGTGGGTCTGCCTGGATGGTTTTCACCTTGAATTCTGTAGAAAAGATTGGCTTCTGGTACAGTTTCTTGGAGAAGTTCGCACGCATCTGCTCCTGTAAAATAGTCTTGTGTTCTAACAGGTACGGTAATGCAGCCTGTTTCTACATCGGCATTTGATTCGCACATTTTTCCACATGGATGGCAGGCTGTAAGACAGGGCTGGCAGTGCTTTGGCTTGTGTGATGATGATGATGATGAACATTCTGAGCTTTGCCCAGAAGAGCTACTGTCGCCAGTTGAGCATGATGACGATGATGAAGACGATGAAGAACATTCTGAGCTTTTCGAAGAAAAGCTATTATCACCACATGCGCATGATGATGAAGATTCTGAGTTTTCAAAAGAACAGGAGCTAGAGGAGAGTGACGAAGAAGATGATGAGCAAAAACTTTCTGATGCCTGCAGCGAACAGGCGCTGAGGACAAGTAATGACGCTAGACTGAACAATTTGTTCATAAGGCCTCCTTATGTTATCGGCTTGCCTTGCAGTCTAGTTCGACTGAATTTTTTATTGCAACAAAAAAGGGGGCCGAGCAAGTTGCGCCCCGAGTTTTTTAATTACGCCAAAGCGAACCTAAAGATATCCTCCAGCGTGATCACGCGGTCAAAATAGCCTCGACCGATAAGTGCATCTGTTGCTCCACTTGCAGATATTAGCACCTTCTCAATTGTTTTAGAGCCTTTTACAGGCATATACTGCAGTTTTCTTGATACATCTTCTATTGCCTCGATGCCGGTTTTGGCTTGTGTGTATCTGATCTCGCATAGTGTAATAACGTGATCAGCACGGTCAAAAAGTAGGTCTATCTGGTATCCTGCATCTGCTTTTGATGTGGCCCTGTTAAAAAATGCGCCTGCCTTATACCGTACAGCAGAAAAGCCAAGGATTGTCGCAATGAGCTGGCTGTTTTCGCGGCAAAAACGCTCAAATGCAAGTCCTAACCATTTCTGATAGGATTCGCTATTGAGTGCCTGCAAGGGGTTTTTCATAAAATCACCTTGTGCGATTCTTTTTGAAAGAGGCGCGATGAATTTAAAATAAAACCTCAAGTAAGAATCCTTAATACAGTAGCGTATCAGCTTGCTTTTTTCCTGACTCTGATAGGGCTGGTAGCGCTCGATAAAGCCGCAAAGCTCTAGATCTTCTAGTACAGCCGATAAATTGCCCCCACTCTTTACCTTAAGCTCTTTTTCGATATCCACTCGTGTTGCGTATTTGACCTGGCTCAGGTAATCGATAATATGTTCATAATGGATATTTGTGGCAAAGCTACTGATAAAAATACGGTTTTTTTCGCTTGAGAAGTAGCTATTTTTCTTAAAACTTTCCTCACAAATGCCTATGAGAATAGAAGAGTGCTTGTTGATGCGATGTAAGTATTCTGGCACACCCCCAACAGTGAGGTAACCATCCATGACTTCCCGATGAGCTCTTTTTTCAAGTAGCTCCTGGGTTTCTTTCAGAGAAAATTCAGTAAGGTTGATTTCATACTGGGATCGATTATAAAGCGCCTTTGAATGGACAACTTCATTAATCATAAAAGAAGGCGAAGATCCGCACAGAACGAGTATGAGTTCAGGATTATGCCTTAAGGCATTATTTCCCAACATGTTCTATCCTCATAGGGCCGATTATACCATTATAATAGCATAATCGGCCCTGAATTCCAATGATTTTCGGGCCGATTATGCACTTTATTTGGCCTTATCGGCCCTGAGTAGCTTAAGGTTGGGCCCCGCATCCAAGGTGAAATAGACCTCGTGCCCTTCATGGCGCATATTCCAGATTTTGTGCATCCAGGTAACTGTTTCTGGGTGCCAGTAGAGTATGCTGGGGGAGGAGGCGATCATGGTGGCGTGCATGGCAAGGGCATTTTGTTCGGCTACTTTGCCGAGGAGGGAAAAGTCCTTTTCGCGTATGGCGTGTTGCATTAAGGGCAAATCAGCTGCCACTTGGGCAGGCCACGCTTGATAGAGGGGGGATGTTTCTATGGTTTTTTGCATGGCGGTGCGTGAGTCTATGGGCTTTTTTTCACTTGATATGGTGATAAGTTCAAGCGTAAGCTCGGGCCAAGTCTCTCCCAAGGGTTCAGCAAAGCTATCCATGCCATCATCAGATGTGCCCCTATGCCAGAGGACAAAGCCGCTGTAGAGCGAGCGGCAGGCGCTGCCGCTGCCAAGTCGCGCTAAAATTGAAAGGCTTTTTCGATCAAGCTGCCAACTAAAAAGATCGTTTAAGGCAAGAGTGAGGGCTGCAAAGCCGGATGATGATGAGGCAAAGCCTGCAGCGGTGGGTATTTCATTTTTTGTTTCGATATGAAAATGGGTATTGGGCGCTCGAAACAGGTCGCAAAAGGCAAAAAGCCGCTTTGTGAAGGGGTCATCAGCGCTAAGGATGGTGCCATTAAGAGAAACTGAGTCTCTTTCTGCAACAGAAATGGTGGTGTGGGTGCCGCTGGCAAGAGAGAGTGACAAGCTGCTTGTAACTGGCAGATTAAGCTCGCTATTTCGCTTGCCCCAGTATTTGATGAGGGCGATATTTGCGGGGGCGAAGGCTGAAGCGCTCGCTTTTTGTGGCTTTGAGGACAGGCCGATGAGTTTTTCAACGACCATTTTCTTAGTGATCAAAGCAAACTCCTTCTCCGACTGCAATACCGCTAATTCCAAGCCCGATACAGGAATCGCCTAGGCCGGAGCCCGATATTTTGGCGCCCAAGATGCCGGGCGTTTCGCGCAGTGTGTGGACAATTTCGGCAAGGGACCTGTTGCATGTGCCAAGCGCCTCCTGCAGGCCGTGGTGGATGTTGAAGAGTTTGCCAAGAGTTACTAAATCATTATTCTGAATTGCCACGACAGCTTCATCGATAAGTGCATCCATCTGACAAAAAATTGCTTCATAGGCCCTTGGATGGGCTTTTTGTGCTTCCTGAACAAGTTTTATTACCTCTTTTGTGGCCATTTTGCTTCCAGAATAGACTGTAGTGATGGGAAGAGAGGGTGAAAGCACTGTAATTTCACAAGGATCCATCTTGTAGAGGACAACTCCTCCATAAATTGAGGCAGCAACATCGGCACCAGATGCTGTACCCTGCACCTTGCGTATCACCTTCAGGCTCTTTTCAAAGAGCTTATCCCTTCCATAAAGTGCCCCTAACGTCGCAACAGTAACCGCAGCAGATGAGCCAAAGCCTACTGTATGAGAAAATTGTGACTCCACAGTAAGCTCTACGCCATGTGAGTAGCCTTCTAAGCATGCTAAAATAAAGCTAAATTTAGGATCGGGAGTAAGTAAATCTTTAGTTGCTTGATAGCTGCCAAGTGAAGATGTAATAATCACCTTATCATCTTCACGTCTTTTTGCATGCACGCTAATGCGCCTATCAAGCGCCGCACTTATTGCCCGCCCCTTATGAAGAACGGCATGTTCGCCCATAAGCATCAGGCTGCCAGCTGCACTACAGGATGACTCGTGCGCCACGCGGCTCTCCCTCAACTTCAATTAGGCTATAGCCATAGCGCTCTACAAGCTCAACCGGCGGCTTGTCGATAAGTGCCAACAAAACACCACTTGTATCGCCTGAAATAGCGCCTGCGCCGCAAATTTTTGCAACGCCGCCAAGAAGCTGCAGCTCTTGAATAAAGGCCTGCACCTTCAGCGGCACAACGCCAAGGGCGACAAGGAGCCGATGGTTTTCGTAAATAAGAGTTTTTAGTGTCAATAGGTCGTCTGTTGTAAGGGCATCTTCAAGTGCCTTGGCAATATGGCCAAATTCATCCCAGATCTTGCTTGTTCCAAAGCCTTTCTTAACATGCATCACACAGTCGCCTGTGGTGGTTTTTGGTTTTCCTGTATTGATGACGACAAGAGATAAATTTTTGATCTGGAGGGGCGCAGCTTTTCCTTGCTGAAAGCGTACACAGCCGCCATGAAGGGAGATATAGGAGTCAACGCCACTTGAGTAGCCATGCTGCAGCCGTTCTGCCTCTATACTTAGTTTGTGAAGCCACTCTTCCTTTAATTCGAGCCCCAAAAAAGAGCTTAGAGCACGAATAACCGATACAACCGTTGCCGCAGAGGAGCCCATGCCGCAGCCAATGGGGATGTCAGACTGCAGGCTTATGTGAAAGCCCTTTTGGATTTCCATCTGAAAGGTGTCGATAAGAGAGATAAGGGCAAACTGAAAGAGCTCTGAGGGCTTTTGGAGCACATCGCGTATTCGCAGCTCGCCTTTTAAGCAGAGTCTATAGCTTTCAAGCAGCCTCTCGCGCAGTATCCTGAGCGTTCTGATGGTTGCAGAAGCTTTTTGTTTAAGATCGCCAAGAGTAAGGGATATATCAGCTGAAGAGCCTGCTAAAATTTCTGCTTTTGCAAAGCGGTTTACTGCACAGGCAATTGCGGGTTGACCATAGACTACAGAGTGTTCGCCTGTAAGGATAAGCTTTGCAGGAGCCAGCGACACTACAGTCATATTCTAATCCTAAACAGTACTAAAAGATCTTTTGCTTTACAGATCCAGGCAGCTACAAGCGTTATGGCCACAAAAAAGAGGCCTGGCAGCGCCATGTGTGAAAACTGCTCAAAAAAGCTTGTAGGCAAGCTTTCTGCAATAAAGAGCTGAAAGAGCTGCGGCATCTGGAAGAAATAGCCCTGGAAGGCAACTGTTACAAGCGCAACAACAAAGCCGATACAAACAACTTTGCCCATTTCATACCTGCCATCACGACTTACGATATCGCCAAACTGCTTTTTGAGGGCGTGGTAGAGATAGATGACGTTAAGCCAGCTCGATATGCTTGTTGCCAAGGCAACGCTTAAGGCGCTAAAGCCAAGGCCAAAGATAAAGGTGCAGTTTACGATAAAGTTAATGACAAGTGCCAAAAAGGCCGCTTTTGCGGGTGTTTTAAAATCTTTATACGCATAAAAAGCGGGGCCAAGCACAATAATAAGGCCCATTGGTAAAAGGCCTATGGCATAGGTGTGCAAACAGCCTGTTGTTGTAAGAATAGAGTGAAGCTGAAAGTCACCTCTACCAAAGATGCAGTTGATAAGGGGCGTTCCTAGCACCATAAGAGCAAGCGTGCAGGGAAAAAGCAGTGCAAATACGCGCCTGAGGGCAAAATCTAAAAAGCGCAAATACTCATCCTTTCTTCCGGCTTGTATGCTGCGAGAAAGGGGCGGTAAGAGCGCGCCTGATATGGCAATGCCAAAGAGCGCAAGCGGCAGCTGCAACAGCCTTTGGGAGTACCAAAGCTGCGCCGGGCCCTCAGGATCTGCCCAGCGGGCAAAAAGGGCGTCGATGCCGTTGTTAATTTGTGTTGCGCCAACACCAAGCAGGCCAAGCATAAGGGGCGCGCCAAGACGCCTGATCTCTTTAGAGTAGATCTGGACATTAGAAAGAAGATTTTTGCCAAGGTGTGCTCTAAGTGATCTGAGCGTTGGTATACAGGTTGCTGCCCACTGCATGCAGCAGCCAAGTACGGTGAGCACTGCCACATAGGGCATAGCCTCATTTGGGTTCCAGCCATGTAAAAAGAGGCTGCCGATAATAAGTACGGTATTAAAGCAGGCGGGAGCAATGCCCACAGTAAAGTAGTGCTTTTGACACTGCAGCAGCGAGCTATTGATGCCAAAGAGGCAGATAAAGAGCAGGCTTGGCAGTAAAATGATCGAGAGGTTGACTATTTGGGTGTTGCCGGCGCTCCAGTTAATAAAGCTAAAGGTATAAGCTGCCCCCACCATGCCGACAGCGATAAAGCCGATTAAAAAGAGGGTGAGTAAAACTGTTAGGTCGCGAAAAAAGGTAAACGCTTTTACAGGCTCTTCTTTTCGCATCTCTTCAAAGACGGGGATAAAGGCAGACTGCAAGGCTCCCTCGCCAAAAAGCTTTCTACAAAGCTGCGCGAGGCGATAGGCGACAAAGAAGGCTGCAAGCGCTTCGTGCGTGCCAAAGCAAAAGGCTAAGACGATATCGCGCAGCATGCCGGTAATGCGACTAAGCATTGTGCCCGAAAAAAAGCGCACGGCAGAGCGCGTGATTGACGAAATTGAGTCCGTTGCAACTGCAGATTGTTCTACTGACAAAGTTACCACCACAAATATTGTCCAATACATCATAATAGGTTCTCACAAATTCCAACAGGGATAATTTTCCATGAAAAAAGTATTACTAGGTGCCCATACCTCTGCTGCCGGCGGTGTGCAAAATGCTCTTTATCAGGGCAGTGACATCGGCGCGACGACAATTCAACTTTTTACTTCTAACCAAAGGCAGTGGCATTCTCGCTCGCTTTCGCAAGAGCAGATTGATCTCTGGAAGGCGGCACTTACTGATACTGGCCTTACCCATATTATGAGCCACGATAGCTACTTAATTAATCTTGG
>Ga0187893_10004436_pt1 | contig 26715 bp, 20 predicted proteins | sample MA1701074metaG_FD_139574 | JGI IMG/M metagenome (GOLD analysis project Ga0187893, IMG submission 139574) | White microbial mat communities from a basaltic lava cave in the Kipuka Kanohina Cave System on the Island of Hawaii, USA - MA170107-4 metaG ... | reverse complement strand
CGAACTAGAACGAATACCGTAGCGCGAACTGTACCTGTCGATTCGTCCCAAAACCGCCCAAAGCCGAAATCGTCCCAAGGCTCCGTCCAAAATTCACCGGAGCACTCAGGTTGGCTCCCGGCAGCCCGAATTGCGGTGTATTGAATAGGTTGAAGAACTCAGCACGGAACTGCAGCGAGTGCTCTTCCCGAATCCTGAAGTTCTTGAAAGCCGAAAAATCCCAGTTATATGCGTTGGGTCCACGGAGCGCATTGCGTCCAAGATTCCCGGCCCTGCCTGTTTGCGGCGCGCGGAATGCGGCGATGTTCAGTTGAGCGTGGGGAACGGCAAAGTTAGCCGGCTGTGTCGAAACGCCGGGAACCAGGTCCGCGCGGGCGGACGCCGCTCCAATCTGTAACGAGTCGCAACCGCAGACCACGTTCACCGGAAATCCCGACCGAATCACTGTCATCCCGTTCACCTGCCATCCACCGCCTAGCCATCCTGGCGCACGCGGAAGGGACGGCAACTGCCAGGTATAGTCGAATTCCAGCATGTGGCGGGTATCGAAATCGGCGTCTCCATATGCATCCCGCCGGTTCGTGTCATCCTGTGAAGCGGTGCCGAACGCGATGCCGCCCTCGTCGATGCTGTGCGACCAGGTGTAGTTGGCGTTCACCGTGAAGCCCCGCGCCAAGCGCTTCCGGAAGCTCGTTTGCAATGAGTTGTAGTTGGCGTTGAGATCGGTACGGTTCAAACTGATGTTGCCGAACTGCGGATAGGGCCTCTGAGTTGTTCCCGGAATCAGCCGGTTGATATTCCGCGGTCCCGTGAGATGCAGTGCTCGATTTCCGATGTATCCCACCTGCAACATGGCGTCGCCGCCCACCGCCTGCTGAACGTTCAGCGACCACTGCTCCGTGTATGCCGTACGCCAGTTCTTCTCGAGAGCTGTGTAGCTGGTCACTCCACCGAACGCGCTGATCTGGGGGAACGGAAAGCCCACCAGTGAAGGCACCTGCTGCCGGGTGATCGAGGAGGCCTGCTGCGAGATGTTGTTCGGAACGTTTTGCGCCATCGCCGCATTCAGACTTGAATAGAAAACACCGAAACCGGCCCGGACCACCGTCTGTTGCGAGGCACGCGGCGTCCAGGCCACCCCGAACCGGGGGCCGAAGTTGGCCTTGGGAGCATCGAGCAGCGAAGTGCCCACGGGGTCCAGCCGCCCCGCCACCGGATCGAAGTTCGCGATTCGTCCATGCGACTCCGTAGGAGCCGTGTCGTATTGATACCGTAATCCCACGTTCACCGTCAGTCGCCGCGACAACTGCACGTCGTCTTGAACGAAGAAGTTGTAATAGGTGTTGCGCATTCCCGCCCGCGGTTGGCCGAGCGTGCCCACCGAAAAGGGACTGTTGATGGCGAAGTCCGTGAGCGTTTGATAAGTTACGGTTCGCTGGAACCGCAACTCCTTATTGTCCTGATTCCGGATAATCTGGACGCCGAACTTCCACTGATGCCGCCCGCGAACCCACGATAGCGAATCGAGCCAAGAAAACGAGTTGTTTGCCACCAGCAGATCGAAAAGATTCGGCCCCAGGCCAGCCGAACCGCTGCCGAGCGCTGTAATCGGGAAGCTACGCACTTCCTCCGAATCAGCCGAGCGCGGGTCGATATGCATTCGGTTGAAAGTAAAACCGGCCTCATTCAACAGCCGGGGGGAAAGGATTCGAGTGTACGTGAGCTTTGCGTTCTGCAAGCGTCCGGGAATCCCCTGGATTTGGCCCTCTCCCACGCCGAAGAAGTTACGCGTGAGCGATTCGTTGTGATTGTAACGGACGGCGATCGAATCGGAGGATGTCGGGCGCCAATCTGCCTTTATGGCGCCAGTGTCTTCGGTGAGCGCGTTTGAAACGTTCCGAATGAAGCCGGCCAGACGCGGTTCCACAGCCGAGACGGCTCCATTGGGCAAGGGAAGAAGGTCCACAACCGGCCGGACTGCGGCGACTACAGTAGTGCGAAATGCAGCAGTGGGAACGAATGTGTTCTGGGTGATTCCAAGACGCTGCCGGACCGCCTCGTAGTTGGAGAAGAAGAAAAGCTTGTCGCGAATAATCCGCCCGCCAATCGAACCGCCAAACTGATTCAAGCGGAAGGGAGGCTTGATACCCGTATTGAAGTAGTTCCGTGTATCGAGTTTCTCATTGCGAAAGTATTCGAAAACACCGCCGTGAAACGAGTTACTCCCAGAGCGCGTGATCAGATTGACGACACCGCCCATCGCCTGTCCGAATTCGGCTGAGAACGACGAGGCATACACCCGAAACTCCTGCACCGCGTCCACCGAGGCGCGCGTAATCCTGTTGCGCGACGCGCCGTAGGTGTTATCCAGCGAATCAAAATCCACGCGGCTGGCATCCCCGCCGTCGATCAGAAACCGCAAGCCTCCTTCGGAGCGGAAGGTCGATGACCCGTTGACGCTTTGCTGCGTAGCCCCACCCAGCAGTACCACGCCCGGGATCACCGTCAGCAGTTGCGTGAGGTTGCGCCCATTGAGTGGAAGATTCTCGATCTGCTCCCGGCCCACGATTCCGCCGAGTGTTGTCGACGCGGTTTCCAGGAGAGGTTGCGCGGCGGAAATCGTGACGGATTCCGAAACCGCTCCAGGCTCGAGCGTGAATGAAAGCCGCAGACGGTCGGAAACGCGAAGCGTCAGGTTCTCTTGAACATGCGACTTGAATCCCTGCGCCGCCACCGTGACCCTATACACACCCACCGGCAGGACCGGAGCGACGAATGCGCCATCGTCGCCGGTTTCGACGATTGAGATGGCTGCCGTGCCCTGATTCTGGATCGTGACCTTGGCGCGGGGAACCGAGGCGCCCGAGCCGTCGAGGACCAAGCCGAGAATTGAGCCTGTATCCAGCTGCGCCAAGGCGATGGAAGCTACAAGAGGAAATAAGTATCGCATGCGCCCATAATATTGGAATGCATGCCGGAAGGGAAGAGCGGGTCACCATAGTCGACCGCGACAATCGCATAGTGGGCGAAGCCACTCGATCAGAGATGCGCCGTCTCGGCCTGCCTCACCGAGCCGCCTACATTCTCGTTCGGGACTCTGCCGGGTCGGCCTATGTCCAGAAGCGGACTCTGACCAAGGACGTGTACCAGGGGTACTGGGATTCCGTGTCGGGCGGAGTCGTAACCGCGGGCGAGTCCTATGAAGCGAGCGCAGAACGCGAGTTGGCCGAAGAGATGGGAATCCGTGGTGTACCACTCCGTCCATTGTTTGACTTTTGGTTTGAGGACGGAAGAGTCTGGGGTCGTGCCTTCGCATGTGAATACGATGGGCCCCTCACACCGCAGGCGGAAGAAGTAGAGTTTGTCGAGCGTATGCAGCCGAGTGAAATCCTCCGTCGTGCGGAGGGCGGAGAGCCGTTCACTCCCGACAGTCTCCTGGTGGTCCGCCGTTGGCTCGCCATGCGGGAAATGTTCACAGCGCGGCTCCGGTTGCGGAGGCTGGAAGACGGCGATGTGGACTGGGTCGCCAAGATGCACCAGGATCCCGAAGTGATGCGCTACATCTCCTTTCGGCCTCCCGCCGAAGCCCGGCTTCAAGTGATTGAGTGGACGCAGCACACAGGACCATTCGGATTCTGGGCGATTGAGGACCGCGCAACCGCGGAGCGCCACGGTTGGGTATGCCTCAAAGAACTCGACCATACACAGGAGATCGAGGTCGGTTACCGTTTGCGTCGCGAATCGTGGGGCTGCGGCTTCGCAACCGAAGCCGCCGAACGACTCGTTCGCTATGGCTTCGAGGAGCTTGGGCTTAGCCGGATCGTCGCGGTGGCGCGCGAAGAGAACACCGCTTCGCGTCGCGTGATCGAAAAACTCGGGATGCGGGAGGACGGCCGCGGTGTCTACTACGGTGTCGAGTTGTTACGGTGGCGCAAGGATTCCGCCTGTGAGTAAGCTGGGAAGGTTCCCGCACGAATGAAGAAGTACTGTGTAGCCGTGCTTTCTCTACTGGCAGCGAGCTGCCAGCGTTCCCAAGACTCTAAACCGCGGTTTCATGCTCCTCCGGGGTTCTCGATCGAACCGGCCGCGCCGCACGACAAGATCGGCTCGCTGGTCCAATTGACCTTCGATAGCCTTGGCCGTCCAGTCGTCGCCAAAGAACGCACGCACCCTACGATCCTCATAGACACCAATGGCGACGGCGTTTACGAAACCGAAAAGATCTTCTCAGACAAAGTGAACGCCGTGCAAGGATTGTGGTTCAGCGGCCGTATTCTCTATGCGGTCGGCAACAATGCAGAAGGACAGTGCGGTCTCTACAAGCTGGAAGACACTAATGGAGATGATGTAGCAGACAGCTTCGAGCAGATCAGCAGATTCGAGGGCAACATGGGCGAGCACGGGCCTCACGACATCCGGCGCGGTCCCGACGGTATCCCCACCATCATGCTCGGCAACCACACGAGCGTCCCCGAAGGTTTGGCCGATCCCAACTCCCCGCTGCGCAATCTAAAAGAGTGGCAGTTGCTCGAGCGCTATATGGACGCCCGCGGCCATGCGGCCGGAATCATGGCGCCCGGTGGAGTGGTGGTACGGCTTAACGAGGAAAAACGCAACTACACGATTTTGTTTGGAGGCTTCCGCAACGCCTACAATCATGCTTACAACCTCGAGGGCGAAGCTTTTACATTCGACTCCGACATGGAGTGGGATATCAACATGCCCTGGTACCGCGAAGTGCGCACGGTCCATGGCGTACACGGAGCCGACTATGGGTGGCGCACCGGCTCGGGTAAGTTTCCCCCTTACTATCTCGACTCGCTGCCTCCCATCCGTGACTTGGGGCGCGGATCACCTGTTGGGGTTGAGTTCTACCAGCATCGGGTCTATCCGCGGCAGTATTTCGATACCTTCCTCGAAGGGGACTGGTCCCGTGGCCGCATACTTGCGACGACGCTGGCGCGGGACGGCGCCACATACAAAGCCGTTGGCGCGCCATTTGAATTCGTCCACGGCGAGCCACTCAACGTCACTGATGTCGAAGTCGGTCCCGACGGATTTGTCTACTTCACCACTGGCGGCCGTGATACGGAAGGCGGCTTTTACCGCATCCGTTACAAGCCCGGATTCTGGGAGCGGCTGTTCCAAGATCCAGAGCCTGAGGGGATTCTCAAAATCACGCGGCAGCCGCAGCCACTTTCGAGTTGGGGTCACGCGGCTCTCACAAGGGCAAAGGAAACGATGGGCGCGCGCTGGGGGGAAGAACTTGAGAAGCTCGCCCGTGACGGCCTGGCTGAAGCGAGTGATCGTGTTCAGGCCCTGTTCCTGTTGCAGCGCTTCGGACCCAGACCGAACGCCGCTCTCCTCAGCCCATTGAGCCAGGAACGGGATCCGAAGGTTCGTGCCGCTGCCGTTTACGTTGTCGGCCTTCATGGAAGTCCCCGCGCCAGAGCCATCGCTGCCGCCGCCCTAAAGGATCGCGATCCGTTCGTCCGCCGGCGCGCCGCCGAGGCCGTGGTTCGCATGGGCCTCACACTCGATGAGCCGAGCTTCGCTCCCGTCGAAGACGTATATCGTCTTCTCAACGATTCCGATCGATTCGTGCGATACGCGGGAAGGCTCGCCCTCGAGCGGATCAATCGCGCCGAGTGGAAAGACAGAGTGCTCGCGGAAACCAGTTCAGCGGCAGCCATGGAAGGGTATGTCGCCTTGATTCGCACTCTCACGAATGAGTCCGAGCTCGAGACGATCTTCGAAAAGTGCCTGTCCTGGCTCAAGCGAACGGATCTTCCAATCGAAGACCGGCTCCGCTCTCTGCGCGTGCTCGGCATCGCCGCCACCGAAGCCAAGAATGGCGTGCGCGCCACGCTCCGCAAGCAGATCTCCGATATTCTGCTTTCGCAGTTCCCTTCCCAAGACGAACGATTGAATCGTGAGCTCGCGCGTGTTCTCGGCTACAGTGGGCAACCCGAGGCAATCCAGAGAATCATCGATGCCTTCCCGAAGGAAGGCACGAACCAGCCGCTGCAGATCCACTACGTTTACTGTCTGCGGTCCATGAAGGAGGGTTGGACCGGAGACGAGAAAGAGTGGCTCATCAAGTGGTACCAGCGGTCGTCCAAGTGGCGCGGCGGCGCTAGCTTTACCGGCTTCATCAACCTCATGTTCGACGATAGCCTCAGGAACTTCACAGAGGAAGAAAAACAGCTCGCCTACAGGCGTGTCCCCGAGTTCGCCCCCGCCGAAGAATTCAAGAAGAAGATGGCTGAGCGCATGGCGAGGACCGGCTGGCAGGCTCCCAGCGTGCTCACGCGTGAGCGCGGAGTTCAGGCCATCAGCGCCCAAGAGATTTTCGAGTACCAGATGTTTGACCCAATGACGCTCCGCGCCAAACCCGAACGTGGGGCTCAGGTATTCGAGAAGGAATGTTCGAGCTGCCACCGCTTTGGGACGGCCGGCAATGACTTCGGACCCGATCTCACCACGCTCCGCAACCGGTTCAAGAAGAAGGATGTGCTCGAAGCCATTCTCTGGCCGTCCAAGACGATCTCCGATCAATACGAGAGCACGATTGTCGACACCAAGGACGGCGACGTCATCAATGGGCTTCTTGTTCGCGAGGACCGCGACAAGCTTCTGTTGAAAACCGCTGAGTTTCCCGGTCCTATCGAGATTGCGAAGTCGCAGGTCAAGTCCCGTCGCAAGTCCAAGACGTCGATCATGCCGGAAGGTCTCCTCGACGGATACGATCAGGGCGGCATCGCTGACCTGCTCGCATATATGCAGTCGAATCCCAAGTAAAGCCAAGCCGAAGTTCGTCACCACCACTCCCTCACGGTCGTGGCTCAGAACCGAGACTGAGCCGCGCGCGTAAGCAAGCGGTCCGGTGACGAACTTCGGCCAGCTTCCAGCCGGGCTATCGCAAGGCGGCGGCCTGCGCTAGTTGAACTCGCGACCAAACTCCGATCAGCACAATGCCGATTACAATCAAGGCGAGCGAAAGCCCCGCCCACAATCCGGCAGCTCCCCAACCAGCGTTGAAACACAGTAGATAACCCATGGGCAAGCCGATGATCCAGTAGCCCGTAAAGTGGGCTATCGCGGCGATCCGTGTGTTGCCCGCACCGCGTAATGCGCCGGTTGTCACGCCTTGCGCGCCATCGAAAAGTTGAAAGACCGCGGCCAATGCCAGCAGCACGACACCGGCTTCGATCACCCCAACATCCGTCGTGAACACACGGCCGATCGCTCGCGGAACCATCAAGAATAAGACGCCGGCGCATCCCATGAATGCGACTCCCAGGACAATCGCGGCCCAGCCGGCATTGCGCGCCGATTGCGGCCGGCCCGCGCCGATCGCTTGCCCAACGCGCACGGCCGCGGCCGAACCGAGTCCTAACGGAATCATGAATGAGTAGCTCGCCGCGCTCAGTGCTACCTGGTGTGCGGCGAGCCAAACAGGATCCAGCTTGCCGATCATTGTCGTGGCAACCGCGAATACTCCAACTTCAAGAACGATCTGCGAGGCCGCGGGCAGACCTAGCGAGAGAATCTCCCGCATCCGTTTGCCATCGGGCTCGATCCGCGCGGCAAGAAGGCCCGTCTTGTACTTCCGGCTGTGCCAGATCGCATAGGCGATCATCACGCCCGCCATGTAAACGCGGGAGATGGTCGTAGCCCAACCAGCGCCGGCGGCCCGCATTTCCGGCAATCCCCAGTTGCCGAAAATGAGAAGCCAGTTGACAAACGCATTCACCAGATTCGCCGAAATGAGCGAAAACATCACCGCCTGCACCAGGTCCATGCTCTGCAGATAGCGCCGGAACGCCGAGTACAGCATCAGCGGCAACGTGCTCCAGGTAATCGCATACAGATAGGGACCGGCTTCGCGCAGCACATCCGCGTGGATGCCGAACCGTCCCATCAGCGGAACGAGCATCCACTGCAGCGCCATCAGCGGCGGTGTCACCCCCACTGCCAGGTAGACAGCGTTGATCAGCGAGTGGTGGCAATCCTGAATCCGCCGTGCGCCGAACGCCTGCGAAACCAATGCATCGAGCCCATACATTAGGCCCATGCCGAACACGGCTACCGCATAGAAAAGGATGCCGCCGACACTAACCGCACCCATCGCCTCCTTGCTGAGACGCCCGGTCATCATCGTGTCGACGATGCCCATCGTCATCCAGCCGAGTTCTCCCAGTACAAGCGGGATGGCGAGTTTCAATAAGGGGCGAAACTCGGCCGAGATGGCAGACGAAGGCATCTCTTCAAGATAGCGACGATGCTCCGTTAGGCGCCCGCCACTGCCGACACGAGCTTCTCCACGGCTCCAACCAGTTTCGTCACGGACCGGATGGTGTCGGCCACGCGCTCGATGCTGTCGACGGTCTGCGCTAGCTCATCGTTGTGCTGCTTCAGTTCGGCGGCCGAGTCTTTGAACTGCTGCGTGTTCTCCTGGAACATCGCCTTCACGAGATCCCGCTGCGCCTTGTCCAGCTTGCGGCGCAACGAGTCCAGGCTCTTCAGGGACGCCGCATCTATGTCCGGGCTTGCGCGCAGCACGTCCAGTTCCGTCAGCACGTCGCCAAGCATCCGTACCAATTCGCTCTTTGATAACTCCGGCATCTCCGCCTCCTGCTACAGCACTTCCTGTCGCAACCTCTCCAACACCGGCAGCGCGGCGCGCGCTGCCTGCGCCGCCGCAGTCGCGAACGCGTCGACGGCGTCCACCACCTGGCTGAACGTCTGCGGTGTCTTTTTGCTGCGCGCGTAAGTGACCAGCGCGCGGTGCGCTTTGTCCATCGCGTCCAGCGCTGCCGTTGGCGCGTCAGACGCCAACCGCTCCCTCAAGTCCGCTTGCGTCTTCACGCGCTCGGCGAGCACCCGCAGCCGTTCCGGCGTGGCTGGCTTGCCTTTAGCTTCGGCATTGAACTCCCGGATCGCAGCTGACCACTGCTCGCTCGCCGCCTGGCGCCGGCGCTCCGCGAGACTTTGAATATCTTGCCGGATCGCGCCGATCAGCTCGCTCACAGGCTGTTCCGCCTCGACAATCGTCTCGTCGAGCGCCACACCTGCCTTACGTGATAGCCATCCTTCGAGGATCCTTCCCACGACCTTCGCCACTACTCCGGTCGCCTGCTGAAACCGCGTGTTGCCCGTGGCACACCCCGCCCCCGTGCACAGCTTCGTCGCCGTAGTTCCCAACGACTTCACACCCTCCCCCAGTTCCTTGACCGCTGCGCTCGCCTCCTGCGGTCCCTCGGTCGCCGCCAGCCGCGCGAGCAGCGCTCCGTAATCTCCTAAGATTCGCAACGCCTGCATCCGCGCCGCGATATCCTCCGCCGCGAACGTGCGGTTCATCTCCTCCAGTTGCTTCGGCTCGATTACGTCCCCGGCCGCCCGCTGCGAGTCGATGTAATGGTCGCGCTCCAGCTTGTTGGCCGTCTCGAGCCACTGTCGCGTCGACGCAATCACGACCGCCGACGCCGCCTGAAACCCCCCGATCGGTCTCCCGTACCGTCGCGTGGCGCACGCGCTCGACAGCAACGCCAGCGCCGCGATTGCCCAAATTGCCTTCCGAGTTTTCATCTCTACGCCTCCCCTAGTGGTTGCACTCGCCTACTCATTGCGGCGCCTGCGTCCGTTGCGTGAACACACCCTTGACGTGCCGATGCTATAGCCTAGCAGGAATATGCCAATCATTCCCATTACCCCGCCCTTCCAGGAGCAGCCCGACCAAACGCGCATGTTCATCGAATCATTTCTCCTGACACTGGATTTCTATGCAAGGTCCAATCGCGGCATCTGGAATCATAACAGAATGACTGTCAGAGTTCTGCATGCTGCCGGGCCAAGTCAGCGGCCCTCGCACGGAGGGTAATTCAAGCAGCTCTGCCTGCATTCAGTGATACATTGTCGGCAGACTATGCAGCCAAAAAAGGGACTCAGTATACGATCCGCGGCATTCCCAGGGAAGTCGACCGGGCGCTCCGGAAGAAGGCGCATCTCAGGAAAATGAGTTTGAATCAACTGCTGGTTGAGGAATTGACGAATGCCGCCATCGCGTCGCCGAATAGGCTATACCGATCGGTTGCCGGGATCGCCGGGCGATGGCAGGAAGATCCGGAATTCGATCGCATTCTGGAGGAACAGCGTCAGATCGATTGGAGCCTCTGGCGTTGAGGCTTCTCTTGGACACAAATCGCCTGACCGATGCTTTTCGCGGTGACCAGGCGATCAATCCTCATCGAGCGTGCCGTTGAGGTCTGGATTCCTTTCATTGCACTCGCCGAACTTAAAACCGGCTTTCTGGCTGGCGGTCGTCAGCCGCTGAATGAAGGACTCCTGCAGGCATTCCTGAATCTTCCGGGAGTGGGAGTGATGTTTCCAGATCGGGAGACGAGCGATGTTTACGCCCGCCTCTTCCTTCATCTGCGCCCGCAGCGGCACTCCGATACCAACAAACGACCTTTGAATTGCAAGTCTGGCCGTTCAGCATCAACTCATTATGCTGTCGCGGGATAAGCACTTCGACAAGCTGCCTCAAGTCGCACTTTACTAACGGGTCCCCCGACGCGTCACGCAGAGTGCGTGCGCCACGATTGCCTCGTAACGTGATCCTGCCGCCGGTTGCGTAGTGGATCAGCCCCAAGACTGGAAGGCTGAGCATCAAACGCCGAAGACCTTCCGAAGATGGCTTCGCGCGGGCGCGACGGCTTCATCACCGGGCCGTCCGTCGTTGGGACGCTCCTCTTCGTTGATCACCCATCCGCGCCATCCTCTTTTGTTCATAAGCTCCGCCAACGGCATTAGATCGAACTCACCCTCGCCCAAGGGAACCTGCTCGCGTTTACGGAAGTCGCGCAGGTGAAAGCCTTCGATCCGGCGGTGGTGTTGTTGGAAGAATGCAGGCACGTGCGCTCCGGCCAAATACGCGTGCCCTGCGTCGAGCATCAGGCGTACCAGGTCTCGATCCGTCGATTTGAGGAGCTCTCCGATCTCGGCGCCGCCGGATTGAAACTCTACATCATGGTTATGGTAGGCGAGCGTGAGATCAAGCTTGAGACACATGCGGCCGGCGCGATCGATCGCGGCCGTCTTGCGCGCGAGCGCGTCCTTGTCGATCGAGCCGTCTTTGAATAGGCCAAGTCCGGAAATGATAAGGCGCTTCGCGCCAAGAGCCGCTCCACCCGTAGCCACTCGCTCGATCAGGTCGAAGGATGGAATCGAGGTCTTGGGGTCATAGTCGAGGAGAAAGATGTGAATTCCGAGGAACTCGAGTTGGAACTTCTCGATATCGCGGCGTGCGGGTTTGGGCTTGTCGAAGTGCTCCTGTACGTTCCGGAAACCGGTCTCGAAACCCTTGTACTGGTGCGCCCGGATACGATCCAGGACCGAAAGAAAGGCCTTGAAGTCTCCAGGAAGTATCCGCCAGGCGTTGGTTTGGCAGCCGGGTTTCGCATTGGTGGATGCGGCCATGGCTGCGGCGGCAGTTAGGAATCCTCGGCGCGACAACACGCCTCAGGATAGCGCGACTGAAACCCCTCTCTTACAGGTCGCAGCTCTTTTTGAGCCCACTCTTCCGGCAATTGGAACTTGTAAAACTTGCTGACCATGGCAATCTTGTCGCGGATCATCGACTGATACGTGGCCAGCTCCGAGCTGTTGACCATGCGCGGGCTCGGATTAGCTTCGGAAAGATGAAACAGCGAGTCGGATCTGCTTCGCCTACTCGCAACGCACACCCGCCACCTCATCGCCACGGGCCGATTTCCGATGCGCCTCGCGAGTATACTGAGTCCATGCCATATCTCGCCCGCCAGATCCCTTTCGATCCGCGCGATTTTGCAAGCCACCAGAGCTTGCAGCGTGTCGCTGCATTCGTCAAAGGCGCGGACACGGCCGTCCGTCAGACGGCGATTGATTATGTTGTGACGGCCCATGCCTTCAGCAAGGATCACACCAAGAGCCTCCTTTACGCCGCAAGCTTGAACCAACCCGGACGCAATATTGGCGGGAACATCCAAATCGGGCCTCCCGCGTTCGAACAGGATCTGGCCTGGCTCGCCGGTGTGGTCTTTCATGAACTGGTACACAGCCCTCAATATGCTTACTATGCCTCGAAGGGCGTGACCCAAATCGACCCAAACCGCTCGGAAACCGAGCGCCTCATGATTGCGCTGGACGAGTATGAAGCATATTGTTGGTCATTGAAGCGAAGCGTGGAATTGGCGCTCTCTCAATCGCAACAGTTCGAGATTCGACGACGGGCCCAGTTTGCACTCATCGACTTGGACGGTTCCAAGGCCCAGAGTCTTGCCCGAAGCGAGCGATTCAACGCGGCAAGAGACCAGTTGATCCGGCAATACAGCCCAAGACCCGCAGGCACCCGAGCTGCAATATCTCGACGCCACTCTTCAGCCTGCTACGCCTGAAGTTGCAGGGCGACCAACGCGCGTTTGAGAACCGCCAGGGACGTCGCCGTTCAGATGCCGAGTTGCGCAAACAGGCTGATTCTGGCGGTAATCTTGCGCCATCCGGAAGTTGTGTCCTGTCGCCGCGACAGCAAGGACCCGCCCTGGGCGACCCGGGGTGGAAGTCAGTATCCTGCCGAGCGCAATCCATCGCACCCGTTGGGCGACCTTGGCGCAAGCTCAAAAGCCACTACCATGACCATCCACAGCCGCAAACTTCCAAGCTTTGCCCTTTACCCCCGCTCCTGCGGACGAGTTTGGCCTGACTGTTTCTGGCTCGTGCCGCGACGAGGCGCTGAACCATCTGGCGGACGAACTGGCCGCTCGCGGCGGCCAGGTACGATCAATGGGGCAGGGGAGTGGGCAACTGGCTAGGGAAGCAAACAGTCACGCTAATGAAACACTCCACAGGAGCAGCATCTCTTAAAGACGCGTGAGCGGTGTAATTTGTAGAGGCATTTTGATCTGGGGTGTCGCCATACTCGTGTGTGACGCTAAGGAAAAGGCGACCTCTCCGAGACCGTGGCAGACCTTCACGGCTACTGCCTATTCAATTGACGGCACGACGGCGTCAGGTAAACAAACGGTTAAGGGCAGAACCGTTGCAGCCGATCCTGTTAGGGATGATGGCCGGAATTGCTGGCGCAATCGTATTGGGGCAGTACCTCGAGCACCTCATCTCCAGCGCTGAACCGCTGGAGTTGTCCAACTGCGCCATCGCCGTGGCGTTCTTGCTCGTTACCGCGCTGCTGGCCGTGTGGAGTGCGACCGCACGTATTCTTAGCATCGACTCCTGAGCGCGCTACGCGCTGAATAAACCCGAATCCGGCCGCGTCTCTCTTGAGCCACATAAGGACAGCGCTTGAGCCGCGATAATCACATCGATGTCCGGCGCCGCTCCGCGAACTATGATTGATTGTCATGCTGACGTGGACACGAATGCTTCTGACCGCGGCGATTTTCACCCTTCCAATCGCCGCAGCCGACGAGCCCATACCGGCTGGCGCCACGGCGACCAACCACGGCTCAATCCGGGCCGGTGAGGGTCCTGCATGGCACCCGGCGCAAGGCCTCTTCTTCTCGGGCGGCGGGCGGATCACGCGGCGCGACCTGAACGGCAACGTCTCCGTTTTCCGAGAGCCGGCCGGGTCCAACGGCCTGTTGTTCGACTTCGAAGGACGGCTGGTCGTATGCGAAAGTGGGAACCGGCGTGTCACTCGGACCGAGCGGGACGGCAGCATCACGGTTCTGGCCGACTCGTTCGGAGGAAAGCGATTTAATTCGCCCAACGATCTCACCATCGACTCGAAGGGTCGCATCTACTTCAGCGATCCGCGCTACGGCCGGCGCGACACTATGGAAATGCTCGAGGAGCACGGCAAACCGGTGGAAGGTGTGTACCGCATCGATGGTCCGGGGAAAGTCGCGCGCATCATCACACGTGAGACTAACCGGCCGAACGGCGTCCTGGTGTCGCCCGGCGACAAGTATCTCTACGTCGCGGACAACAACAATAACAACCGTGGCGCGCCGCGTAAGCTCTGGCGGTTCCGGCTACGGGCCGACGGTTCGATCGACCCGAAGAGCCGTAAGCTGATCTTCGACTGGAAGGACGGCCGGGGGCCGGACGGCGTCAAGATGGACGTGAAGGGAAGGCTTTACGCGGCGGGCGGGTTGAATCAGCCGAGCAAGTTCGAGACCGCGGACAAATTCAAGGGCGGCGTGTACATTCTGTCACCCAAGGGAAAACTGCTGAGCTTTGTCCCGATTCCGGTGGACGAAGTCACCAATTGCGCCTTCGGTGGTCCGGACTGGAAAACGCTGTTCATCACCGCGGGCGGGACATTGTGGAGCATCCCCGTCTCGACGCCGGGGCGCGTGGCGTACCGAGGCGGACGCTGACTGGCATTAGCGCCCTCGCCAGGCAACGACCTCGATCCCCACTACAGCCGCCCTGCCTGGCATCGGCACGCCGAAGATCTCCTGATACACCGTATCGGTCAAGTTCGTAAAGTGCAGGAAGGGATGGAAGCGACCGGTTGTGCGCGCCAGGTAGACGTCCAGGACAGCATACGGATCACGAGCAAATCGCTGTACCGCTCCGATACGAGTACGCGCCACCATTCCCTGCCCGAGCGCCGAGTGCCAGCCCGCAACGCCCACATGGTTCGGGTAATTGAACGAGTAGCGGGAAAAGATGCCCGTGCGCGCCTCCTGTCCGCCGCGCAGACCGGTATAACTCAGGTCGATCACGTGATTCGAGCGACGCCAGGCCGTGGATAGTTCGACTCCGGTAAAATGAAGCCGCTGGAAGTTGGTGGCGCGCCAGATATCGGTGGGCGAGGTGCGGACAAAGTCGATGCCGTCGCGCTCGCGGCGTTGAAACACCGAGACATCGCCACGCCAGCGTCCGCCCGTGTTCCAGTCGAATCCGCCCTCGTAGCTCCATGCCCGCTCCGGCCTAAGATCCGGTGAGCCGCGATTGGCGGGGTCCTGGTAGTAGAGATCGGTGAAAGAGGGCAGCCGGAAGGCGCGGCTGATACTGGCGCGAAGTTTCAGATGAGGCAAAACCCAAACACCGCCGGCGATCGAGGGAGTGAACTGGCTTTCTACCGAACTGTAGATTTCCTCCCGCGCGCCGATGGAAAATGAGAATCGCTGCAAGGCGCGCACATCCAAAGCCGCATATCCCGCGCCGCGAGCTCGCCGGTGATTGCCGAGATTGGTGCTGTCGATGGCGTCGCGCAGACCCTCTACTCCCCAGTGAATCTTGGCATTCGTGCCGACCGGCTCAAACCTTCGGAACGCTGCCTGGAAACTTTCGACGGCATGGCGGTTGGTGAAAACCTGTGGACGGTCGCGATAGAGAACGAATAGATCCGTGTGGCGCCGGAATGCGAAGCTCGCGGTTCCCCGCTCACCGAGGCTCTGCCGCACCGAGGCCCACCAAGTCTTGGTGCGCTCCCAGGAGTTGAAATTGCCGTAATACTGCTCGGCGCCGAATGGCTTATCGGCATGTGCCAGCACAATGCCGGTGTTTCCCGCTCGGGTGCGCAGGTGAGTGTTCGAAGTAATCGCCAGGTTCCGGTAGTCGCGGTTGGGGATGAAGCCGGCCGAGAAATCGCGCGAAACAGCTAGTTGCTGTCCCCATGCGCCAGTGAACCAGCTTGCGGAAACTCGCTGGTGGTTGGATCCGAAATTGCCAACACCGGTGCGGATCTTCACCTCGCTTTGGGCGGGCGGCTTGGTGAGGAAGTGAATCACGCCGCCGATCGCATCCGAGCCATACAACGTCGAGCCCGAGCCTTTCAAGACCTCGATGCGATCCAGTGTTTCGATGGGCACAGGAATGTCCATGTTGTGGTGGCCCGATTGCACATCGTTGAGCCGCAAACCGTCGATCAGCACCAGTGTCTGTCCGAAGGTTCCCCCACGAATCGACACATCGGTCTGGATGTTGTGAGCGCCGCGCTGGCGCAGATCGATCGATGGATCGCGGTTGAGGAAATCGGTGACAGTGTTGCTCAGAAGCGGCTGTTCCGCTTGCAGGGAATAGGAGCGGACCGGCCGGTCGGCTTCTTCTAGTGGAACCGGCTCATAGGTTCCGGTGACAACGATGGTTTCTTTCTTTACCGGCTGCTGGGCGCAGGCCAGCGCAGCCAGCGCCATCAGAAGCAGTTTCATGAAATCCGTTCAAACCTCCCATCGCGATGCAAATAGTAGTGATGGCCCCGCCACGTGATCGTGTTGCCGAAGAAGCCGGCAATCCAAAAAGCGAAACTCAAACTATCTTGAAGGGGTAGGAGCAGCCAGTTCACACGGCCGCCCAACACCCTGGCCGCGGTCGTCCACGCTGCCGCCGCACGGCATGCAAGAGCGGCGACACAAAGCGGCCACCAATGCGGCGCGGCCAGCCACAGGATCAACGCCAGCGGCAGCGTGTAGGTAAACAATTGACCCACATAGCCCGCGGGACGCGACCGGCGCGTGCTGCGATACCAGCGCAGGCGATGACGGAAGTTCGCAGCCAGCGGCTGGCTGCCGATGCGGTGCTCCACAATGGTTGACGAAAGGCCTACGCCCAGACCTTTCTCGGCGGCCACATTTCCCAGAACGAAGTCTTCGGCGAGGTAGTCCTTCACGCGATCCCAGCCGCCGATTGCGAGGATAGCTTCTCGCCTCGCGACGATTGTGGGGCCCAGAGCGAACCTCATGCCTTCCACCAGCCGGGCAACAAGCACGCCTGCAAGGAACTCGGTATTCATCCCGATCGCTTCGAGTTTGGACCAGAAATGCCGTCCTGCAACGGCCCGATATGGGCAAGTGGTGACGCTAAGATTGGGGTCCTGAAACTCACCCGCGATCCTAGGGAGAAAATCCGGCTTCACCCGGATGTCACTGTCGCTCATGACGAGTAGGGAATGCTTCGCCGCCGCCATCATCAGGTTCAGGCAGTAGACTTTGTGGTTCGGATAGGGATAGGGCGGCTCGCCAGTGACGATGAGCCGGCTTGGCAGGTTTGGATATTCGCGCTGCAGGCGCTCCACCAGCGCAAGCGCGGGATCATCCGCGTGCCGAACCGTGAACAGCACTTCGAACTCCGGATAGTCTTGTTCGAAGAAAGTGCGGAGATTCTGTTCGAGATCCTCGTCTATGCCCGAAAGAGGCTTTAGTACGCTGATAGCCTCGGTGTGGCGCAAGCCTGTGGCTTGCGTGCGCTGGCTGGCAAGCCAGGAGTTTTGCGCCACTAATACCAACACACAATAAACAAGCGACCCCGCCACCAATGCCACGGCCACCCACTCGAATCCCATCACGCCCTACTCGACCGGTGAACGATCGTTCACCAGCTTTCGCATTGTGGCGATGAATTCGTCAACCTTCTGCGCGCCGAGATCCCCTTTGCGCCGATTCCGCACTGCGACAGCGTCCTGTTCGGCTTCGCGATCCCCCACCACCAGCATGAACGGGATCTTCTGCGTCTGCGCGATCCGGATCTTGTTATTGACCTTCTCCTTGGAATCGTCCACTTCCACCCGGAAGCCCTGCGCTTCAAGCTTCTCCTTCACTTGATTGGCGTACGGCAAGTGGCGGTCGGCGATCGGTAGCAACGATACCTGTACCGGAGCCAGCCACACCGGAAACGCTCCGGCGTAGTGTTCGAGCAAAATACCAAAGAAGCGCTCCACCGAGCCATACAGAGCGCGATGGCACATGACCGGTTGGTGCTTTCGACCGTCCTCGCCCACGTACTCGAGCTGAAAGCGGCGAGGTAGGTTGAAATCGAACTGGATGGTCGAAAGCTGCCAGGGCCGGTCGAGCGCATCCACCAGCTTGATGTCGATCTTGGGACCGTAAAAAGCCGCCTCGTCCGGCATTACCTTGACGTCCAGACCTACCTTCTCCACCGCGCGGCGAAGCACCTTTTCCGCGAACTCCCATTCCTCGTTCGTGCCGAGATACTTGTCGCTCTTTCCACCGTCCCAGGTGGACAGCTCGGCGCTGTATCGATCGAAGCCGAAGGTCTTCAGAACATCGACTGCGAATTCGATGCAGTTGACGAGCTCGGCCTCGATCTGCTCCGGCATGCAGAAAATGTGTGCATCGTCTTGCGTAAAGCCGCGAACCCGGAGCAAGCCGTGTAGAACGCCAGAACGCTCATACCGGTATACTGTGCCCAATTCGCCCAGCCGGATTGGCAGATCGCGATAGGATCGTTGGCGATCCTGATAGATCAGAATGTGGAATGGACAATTCATCGGCTTGAGCCGGTAGGTGGCATCGTCCAGTTCCATCCCGGCAAACATCGCGTCCTTGTAGTTGATCAGGTGACCGGAGGTATGCCACAGGTCCTCGCGCCCGATATGCGGCGTCGAAACGATCGAGTAACCGCGCTTGAGATACTCGTCCCGCATCCAGTCTTCGAGCAGTTTGCGAACCAGGGCGCCTTTCGGATGAAAAAAGATCAAACCCGGGCCGGCGAGATCCTGAACGCTGATGAGATCGAGCTCGCGACCGAGCTTGCGGTGATCCCTTTTCTTGGCTTCCTCAAGGTGGTTCAGGTAAGCGTCCAGGTCTTTCTGCGTGAAGAAAGCAGTTCCGTAGATACGCTGAAGCGGTTCGCGGCTTTGGTCGCCCTTCCAATAAGAGCCGGAAACGGAAAGCAGCTTGAACGCTTTGATTTTCTTGGTCGAGGGAATGTGAGGACCGCGGCAGAAATCGATGAAATGAGGGCCAAGCGTGTATTCGCTGAACCAGTCGCCGGCCTTTTCGTCGATGAGCTCGCACTTCATCCACGCGCCCTCAGCGCCATACTTCTGGAGCCCTTCGGACTTCTCCATCGTCACGCGCTCATACGGCAGGTCACGCGCCTGAATTTCCCACATTCTCGCTTCGATCTTTTCCAAATCCTCCGGGGTGAAAGGGGTTTCCCGCTGGAAGTCGTAATAGAAGCCGTTCTCGATCGGCGGTCCGACACCGAGCTTTGTTTCGGGAAATAGCTCAAGCACCGCAGCGGCCAGAAGATGCGCCGTCGAGTGGCGATACACTTCGAGCGCTTCGGAATTCCTGGTGGTGAGAATCTGCACCCGCGCATCGCTTTCGAGCGGCCGGGTGAGATCGTAGAGATCGCCATTGACACGAGCGACGATAGCGTCGTCGGCCAGACGAGGGCTGATCGCGCGGGCGATATCAATCGGTTTGCTGCCTACTGGGTACGGCTGGATAGACCCGTCCGGCAGAGTGATCGAGATAGGGCTCATGGGGAGGTTTAGACCTTCAGGCTAGCACTTGTGGGGCGGGGTAAGCCTCGGCGCGCGACGGGCCTCTCAGGCCGCCCGGGCAACTGCAGCTTACGAAGCAAGAAACCTTGCGCGAACCAATCCCTGGATGATATAGATAAGAGCAAATCGTCTCGCTGGAGGCTCCCATGCATATCGCCTTTTGCGGCGCCAATCGCCCGATCGTGACCATTCTCCTGGGAACTCTCCTGCTGGCTTCGGCCAGCAAGGGGCAGTCCACATTCGGCACGATTGTGGGCTCGGTCAAGGACCCGGACGGCGCGGCAATCGTCGGCGTCAAAATCACTGTAACCAACCAAGGCACCAGCATTGCCAGGCAAGCGCTGTCCGATGGCAACGGCAATTACGAGGTGACCCACCTCAATCCGGGACTCTACAGTGTCGCCGCGGAATTCCCCGGATTTCAGCGGCACCTGCACCAGCAAGTGAACCTGGAAACCCGTCAGATCCTTCGCATCGACATTCCCATGAGCGTCGGTCAGGTCACCGAGACAGTAACCGTGGCGGCTCAAGCGCCGCTGGTCGAAAGCGAAACAGGAACGGTCAGCGATGTGCGCACGGGACGGCAGATGCGGGAACTACCCCTGAATTTCGTCCGCGGGGACGCCTTTGGTGGCGGCATCTACAAATACATGAGCTTGACGCCCGGTTCGTTCCGCTATGAAGGGTCCTCGGCGCATTCCTTTGGTGGTTCCCGCAGTTTTCAGAACGGTTTTGTATTCGATGGAACCACGCTCGGTGACCAGGGCGGCGGCCAGATCACTCCTGCACAACCCAGCTTCGAGACGATCCAGGAAATGAAGCTCACCATGGTCAACAACAGCGCGGAATATGGCTCCGTGGCCACGGTCACGCTCACATCCAAGAGCGGCACGAACCAGTTGCATGGCAGCGGGTTTCATCAGTACTCGACCGGAAGCTTGAACGCCCGGAACTTTTTTCAGACCAGCGTGCCGTTCCGGGTCTACAATCAGTTTGGCGGCAGCATCGGCGGACCCGTGGTTCTGCCGCGTTATGACGGCCGAAACCGGACGTTCTTTTTCGGCGCGTTTGAAGGCAATCGGAACCATCAACAGAGGGTTTTCAATTCCAGTGTCCCGTCGCTCGCGATGCGTCAGGGAGATTTTTCTCAGGTGCTGAACAACGCCGGCAACCTGATCGTGATCCGCGATCCTGCGAATGGCCAGCCCTTTGCCGGCAATCGAATTCCCAGCGCCCGGTTCAGTTCGGTCTCCAGTAAGGCACAAGACCGCTTCTACCCGGCGCCGAACTTCGGGGCGCCGACCCTCCTGGCACAGAATCTCAGGGCTACGGTGTCCAATGCTCCTGCCTGGGATCACTTCGATTTCCGCCTCGACCACCGGCTTAACGACAAGAATTCGGCATACGCCAGATTCACCTGGCGCAACATGCCAAACCGCGTCCCACAGGGCGAATTACCAAACTTCGGCTTAGGGGACCAGCTCCGCCGTATCCGAAACGGGTCCTTGGTCGATACCCATGTGATCTCTCCGTCTATGGTGAACGAACTGCGAGCCGGCTTCGCCTGGCATGCGAACCCCCGGCAGGGACCTTTGGCCGGCTTGCCGATTGTAGAGTTCCTCGGCATCCAGGGGCTTACTTCCAAGGCCGACATTCGCGGCGTCCCAGAAATGGTGATTACCGGCTTCTCCTCGATCACGCAAAATGAGTTCAACAGCGGCCCGACGCACGGCTCGTACGATTTCATCGACAATCTCACCATCATGAAGGGGCGGCACTCGCTGAAGGTTGGCTTCAACTTTCGAAAGAATACGACCTCCACGGAGCAGATCCCGATTACGATCTTTGGGCGCTACGAATTCACGGGCACGTACGCCGGATTCTCGTATGCCGACTTTCTGCTGGGAATCCCGCAGACTACACGGCGAACCACGCCGCCGAAGAAAGTTTACGGCGATAACGTCGTCTACGCCGGGTACTTACAGGACGATTTCAAGCTGCACCCGAACCTGACGCTGAACCTGGGTCTGCGCTATGAATGGATGAATCCGTTTGCCGAGAAGTTTGATCGCAGTTACAATTTCGACCTGGTGACCGGAAAAATCGTTGTACCCACGCAGGCTGTATTGCAGCAGGACGTGAGCCCGTTCCTCCCAGCGAGCATCCAATTTGCAACCGCCGACCAGGCAGGTTTCCCGCGGCGCGGACTCCGGCGTTCCGACAACAATAACTTCGACCCCAGGTTGGGAATCGCCTGGCGTCCCTTCGGTCACGCCCGAACCGTGGTACGGGGCGGCGCCGGGGTATTTCACAACAGTCTCTCGAGCAGCACCTTCAGCAGTCTTTCGGGAAGCGGCCCATTCATCTCGAACGAAACTTTCACGAACCAGATCGTCAATGGCCTGCCGCTGTTTCAGTTCCCCGAGCCGTTCCTACGCGTAGGCTCGCTGGGTACGCAGGATGTCGCTGGGGTAAACCAGAACATTTTCAACCCCTATACGCTGCAATGGAATTTCACCATCGAGCAGGAGTTTGCCGCCACCGCCTTCCGGACTTCCTACCTCGGGACCCGCTCTGTCAATCTTCTCTACCGGAGAAACTTCAATCAACCGCGGGCGAGCATAACTCCGTTCGACAACAACCGCAGGCCGTTCCCGCAGTTCCGTAACATAACCTTCGTCGAAAACGGCGGCAACTCCACGTACCACGCACTGCAGTTCGAGGCGGAGCGGAAGTTGTCGAAGGGTCTTTATTTCCAAGTGGGCTGGACTTGGGCTAAGCAGCTTGCTCATGGCATCGATAACGGCGAGCAAGGCTCGGTGATCGAAAACGCGTACAATCGAAACGCCGATCGAGGCGACGATCTCTACATGGTCCGGCACCGGTTCGTTTCCAGTTACATTTGGGAGCTGCCTATTGGTCCTGGTCAAAAATGGCTGGGAAGTCTACGCGGTCTCGGCGCGCATCTGGTTGGTGGATGGCGCATCTCCGGAGTCACGCTCCTTCAGACCGGCCAGCGCTTCACACCCACTTTCACCGGGCGCGATCCATCGAACACCAACACCGTCGGTGGCCGCGCCGACCGGATCGCCAACGGAAACCTGCCCAAGAGCGAGCGCTCTATCGATCGCTGGTTCGATTTCTCGGCGTTTGCCGTCCCACCGGTCAATGCCGCGCGGTTCGGCACCTCCGCGATCGGCGTGCTCGAGGGCCCGGGCACCAGGAACCTCGACCTCAGTCTGTTCAAACATTTCCGGCTGAGTGAGAAGGCAAGATTGGAACTGAGCCTCTCCACCACGAACACTTTCAATCACCCGAACTTCCTGCTCCCAGCAGCGAATATCTCTGCGCCGACCGCGGTCGGGCGTATCAGCGCCCTGCAGGGGCAGGACGAGACGGGGCCTCGGACGGTGATTCTGGGGACGAGGATCGAATTCTGAACTGGATGGAAGCGGTGAATCGGCGGTGAGTATCCAACACCTGATTGGAGCTATCATCATGGATTCGCCGCACTATGGCCCTGATTACCCTGACGACCGACTTTGGCGCCCGCGATCATTTTACCGGGGCGATGAAGGGCGTGATTCTTTCGATTGCGCCGCGGGTCACGATCGTCGATATCACGCACGAAGTAGCGGCCTTCGAAGTGACGGAGGGCGCGTTCACAGTGGCCGAGGCCTCGCGGTCGTTTCCAAAGAAAACGATCCACGTGGTCGTGGTCGACCCAGGGGTGGGATCCGCACGGAGGCCGATCCTTGTGGAAGCGGGAGGTCACTTGTTTCTCGGGCCGGACAATGGGGTTCTGTCGATGATCTATGGCCGTCAGCAGGCGCGCATTCGTGCAATCGCCAATGACAAGTACTTCCTGCAACCGGTATCGCCGACCTTTCATGGCCGCGACATCTTTGCTCCAGTGGCGGCGCACCTGGCGCGTGGATTGAAGCCGAAACAGGTGGGTCCGGTGATCGAGGATTACTTGCGCGTGACGCTGGAGAAACCCACGCGGACCGGTAAACGTTCCTGGGCGGGAACGGTGCTGAAGGTGGATCGATTCGGGAACCTCATCACGAACTTCCATGTCGATGAATTTCCCACCGTGCGCGAGCGGCCGATCGTGATGATTCCCGGCGTGCGGACGGTGGAGAAGATGGCTGTCACCTATGCAGAGGCTCAACCGGGCGAACCCGTGGTGATCATCGGATCTTCCGGCTTCCTCGAGGTATGCGTGAACCAGGACTCCGCCGCCAAGGTGATGGGGTGTGTGGCGGGATCCCCCGTGGAATTATCCATTTACTAAGTTGATGGTAAAATCAGCCATGATTGCCTAGGCTGATGCCGGCGAATTCCGCGAGGCGAAGACATTCCCCTTGGTGAATTACGGCGGGAAGGGTGAGCCCTGCCAACATTGCCGGCGGCCGATTCCCGAGAGAGTAGACGTGGCCACCGATCTGATTGAAGTCGATGTTGAAAACCCCGTGCCGGAGGCGCTGGCGCGAGCCGGGGCCGTGGTGCGCTCGGGTGGCGTGGTGTCGATACCCACGGATGCGCTTTACACGCTGGTGGCCGATCCGTTCAACCTGCTCGCCGTAGGGCGGGTGTTCAAGGCGAAGGGCCGCGAAAGCGTACGATCGTTGCCGCTGCTGGTTTCCGACATTCTGATGGCGGAAGATCTCGCGGCGGAGTTGTCCACTCGATTCTATTTGCTGGCGCGGCGATTTTGGCCCGGACCGCTGACTCTGATCGTGCCCGGCTCAGCGAAAGTGCCGTTGAAAGTCACGGGAAATACCGGCCGGCTGGCGATGCGCCAATCACGATCGGCAGTCGCCAACGGACTGCTGGACTGGCTGGGGCAACCGCTCATCTCCACATCTGCCAACATCTCGGGAAAACCCACTGCGCGCAGTGGAATCGATGTCTTCGGTGACATGGACGGGCGTATCGATCTGGTGCTGGATGGCGGAGCTTGCACGGGCGGGGGGGCGACCACCGTGGACATCACCGAGCCCTATTGGCGGGTGATCAAGGAAGGAGTCATCCCCGAGCGCGAGATCGCAAACAGTCTCGCGACTCCCCGGGATTTCTGATCCAGCTTGATCACGGCGGCCCATCCATGAACATTCTTTTTATTGGCGATATTTTCGCTTCGGCGGGTCGCGGTGTGGTGGCAGAGCGGCTCGCTTCGATCGTCGAAGCGGAGCGAATCGACCTGGCGATCGCCAACGCGGAGAACGCGGCCGGTGGATTCGGAGTGACGCCGCAAATTGCCGACGACCTGTTGGCGCTGGGAATCGATATTCTCACTAGCGGCAATCACATTTGGGACAAGAAGGAGATCTACGAGTACTTGAACCGGCAGCCGCTGCTGTTGCGGCCCGCCAACTACAATCCGGATCTGCCGGGTAGCGGCTGCCGTGTAGTGCACGGACGCAATGGAGTAGCTGTTGCGGTCATGAACTTGCAAGGCCGTACTCATATGCCGGCTACGGATTGCCCATTCCGCAAGGCCGATCAACTGCTGGCGGCGTTGGATGGGGCGATCAAGGTCAAGTTCGTGGACTTTCACGCCGAGGCCACCTCCGAAAAGATGGCGATGGGATGGTATCTGGACAACCGTGTATCGGCGGTGATCGGTACGCACACGCATGTACCCACGGCGGACGCGCGGATTCTTACCGGTGGAACCGCCTATCAGACTGACGTGGGCATGACTGGTCCCTACGATTCGGTGATTGGCGTCGAGAAGGATCCGATCCTGAAGAAGTTTCTGACTTCTCTGCCGGTGCGGATGGAGGCGGCGAAATTGCGAGTCGAGCTGCACGCAACCGTGATTACGGTGGATGAGGCTTCAGGGCAGGCGCGCGGGATCAAGCCGATTGTGGCGACGCACCTGAGGCCGGGAAATCACGCTGCTTCATGAAGGGGATCGTGCAGGGCGATTTATGGCGCTGCGGTTTGATAAAGACGGTCATTCGCCAGCAGAAGGCGGGCGGCCCCATCGGGCTTGGCGGCTTCGAACAGACAAGTACGAACACCTGCCCTGCCTTCCATGCGGACCTTATGGTCCTGCCGGCGAACCCTGTAGGCCATAGGGGCCCCGTGCTCGGCCTGCAAGGAATCCAGTGACCATCCGGTTTGCATCACCAGCCGGAGAGAGCCGTCGTCTCCGATAAGGATGGACACCTCGGAGATGTCTTCTCCGTTCAGTAGCGCGCTATGCGCAGTCTGGAAGATGCGGCGGCCGTTTTCGAAGAACAGGTCGGGAGTGGTGCGGGCGGGTTCCACCCTTCCCTCATCGGTAAGAAGAGTGTCAGTTTGAGCCGCGAATGAACAGAGATGGACACGAAGTCATATGTTCTCCATTCGTGTTCATTCGTGTGAATTCGTGGCTATCATTTCTTCATGGCTTCTGAGTCTGGAAAGCGTTAAGGATTGGCGATCGCAGTGACAGCCGCCGAAATGGAAGGGGCGATCGGCAAAGCCGCCTTGAGCTCCCACACAGGACCGGGACCGGGCGTCCATTCAAAACGAACCAGCCCAATCTCGTCAGTGATGGCGTTCTCTGGAGTTACTGTCCCCCCGCCAGTGGGAATCACCGTGACTTCGATTCCTGGATAGGAAAGATCATTGCGATCCGCGACGCGGAAGTAAATCGGCAACGGAAGTGGACCAGGGGAGGTGATCCGCTGTTGGTCGCCATAGATGATCTGGAGTACCAGGGGGTCGGGTGAGGACAAGACCTGCACGCGCGCTTCCGCCGCCCCATAGCGATCGTCATCGGCCCGCGCAGTGATCAGCTCCACGCCTTCCCGAATTCCGGATATTTCTAATTCGACCCTCGTCTGTCCGGGTGGAATGATGACCGACGGCGGCACCGAGGTTGAACCATTGCTCGTCGCGAGAAGGACGGTAAGCGCCGAGGAAACTGGACGCGAGACAGCAACGAAAGCCTTGGCCGAACTACCGGCTACCACACCTGCGTTGGGGGAAAGCGAGAGCCGAAGATCGCGTTTGATGGCGGCTTCGGCAGTGGCGCGCTCTCCCGTCACGCGGGCGAAATAGCTGCCGAAGGCCTGGCGATAGCCTTCGAGTTTGGCGAGGTCGGCGGCCGACGGTTCGACTCCGGCGGCGGTAATGAGCATGAACCCGATCCGGAAACTACGTTGGGTGACTGTCGAGTCCGGAATTCGTCTGCCTTCGGTGGCGATGAGTTCCTCGATAGTGACGTCGCGGCGCTCCCCATGGAAGGAGACGCCGGACTGGGGCTGGCGATTGGGAGGACCAACGGTGGGGTTGGCGACGAAGAAAGTGGGCGGAACTTCTTCGGGAGTCCGAAGACCCATCAAGTACTGATCCAACGGCGAATAGCCTTCGACTGTGGCGGTTGTGGTGAAGCGGGGATTGGCTCCTTCACCGTTATCTTGAATTCGATTGCCTTCGAGCAGCGAGGCTTCAGAGTT
>Ga0187893_10004435_pt1 | contig 26717 bp, 26 predicted proteins | sample MA1701074metaG_FD_139574 | JGI IMG/M metagenome (GOLD analysis project Ga0187893, IMG submission 139574) | White microbial mat communities from a basaltic lava cave in the Kipuka Kanohina Cave System on the Island of Hawaii, USA - MA170107-4 metaG ... | reverse complement strand
GGCGGTCGTCGGGCGCGGTCGAGCCCCGAACTCCGACTTGGGGGGGCATACTCCCCTAAGTCGGAGTTCGGTGAGTCAACGCGAGATTCGGGCCGGCCAACCACGTTATCCGTGCCCAGACCCCAAGGACTGACCGTCCACGCCGAGCTCGACCCCAGCACCTACCTGACCGGGATCAAGGTCTCCGACCGCGACTTCAAAGCCCTGTCCCTGACCCCCACGAGTTCCACGGCGACTGGAACTACACCCTCCACCCACAACCCCACACCAACCCCCGAAAACTACCCAAACTGAAACATTATTCTTGCCCAATGCCTAAGCAAGGATTCGGGCTGTGGACAGCCGGCACTCGTGCTGGAGCGCGGCGGCGGCGCGCCGGCGTGACTGAGCCCGCCGCCGCTTTCGGTGAGTGCCTCAGGAATGGGCTAGACGTCCCGACACGCCACCCGGCTGGCCGGGTGCTGCGATGAGGCGGATCGCGACGATCGGGGTCTACGGCTTCGCGGCCGGAACCTTCCTCGAGGCGCTCACCGGCGCGGGCGTGGAGCTGCTGCTCGACCTCCGTCAGCGCCGCGGCGTTCGGGGCCCCGACTACTCCTGGGCGAACTCGGCACGGCTCCAGCGCGCACTCGCCGCGGCGGGCGTCGGCTACCGGCACGTGAAGGCTCTGGCGCCGACGACCGAGCTGCGCCAGCTCCAGTACCGCGAGGACGGCCGCCAGGGCGTGGGCAAGCGCAACCGCGTCGCGCTCGCGCCCGAGTACACCGAGCGCTACACGCATGAGATCCTCGACCCGTTCGACCTCTGCGCGCTCGTGGCGGAGCTCCCGGGTGACGCGGCGACCGCCCTGTTCTGCGTCGAGCGCGATCCGGAGGCGTGCCACCGCTCGCTCGTGGCCGAGCGCCTGCGCGCCGAGCACGGCCTGCCGGTCACGGACCTCCGCCCGGGTTGAGGCGCGACGCGCAGCAGTTGAGTCTGCTCCTTGATTCCGAGCGCTGCGACCTGTCGCCCAACGGCACCCACCGCTTCGCCCTTGCCTTGACCAGACGAGGCGGCTCGTGCGTAAGTGTCCGGAAGCCGAACCTCCACCGGCACACTGCGAGGGGTTTGGGACATGTTCGACGTCCCGCGACCGCCGTGGGTGTAGACGAGCTCGGTCACCAGCGCAGACGAGTCCGGACAGCGGGCACGTCGCCCGATCAGCATGAAGATCACGACTGTCCCGTAAGCCTGGTTCGGTGAATCTTTCCGGTGAAGGGGGGCTAACCGGCATACTGTGCCGGTGACCGAACCTCAAGATCGGGTACGCGAGGGTCTGGACGATCGATCAAGACCTCACCGTGCAGCGCGACGCGCTGACCGCGCTGAGCGTCGACCCAAGTGCATCTACGTCGACCACGGCCTCACCGGCACCAACCCGGCCCGGCCCGGGCTGCGCGAAGCACTCGCGGCGTGCCGACGCGGCGACACGCTGGTGGTGGCCAAGCTCGACCGGCTCGCCGCTCGGTGCCCGACGCGCGCGACATCGTCGACGAGCTCACCGCCGGCGGAGTCCGCCTCAACATCGGCGGATCGGCGCACGACCCCGCCGACCCGGTCGCGCGGTTACTGTTCACCACCCTGTCCATGATCGCCGAGTTCGAAGCCGACCTGGCCCGGGCGCGAACTCGGGAGGACATGGCCGTCGCCCGGGCCAAGGGCCGGCTGCGCGGCAAGCCACCCAAGCTGTCCACGCGCCAGGAAGCCCACCTCGTCGAGCTCTACCGCGCCGGCGCGCACACCATCGGCGAGCTCACCGAGCTCTTCCCGATCACCCGCTCGACGATCTACCGCGCGGTCGTCCGCGCCGGGCGGATGCACCCCAACCTCCGCGGCGCAGGCGCAGGCGCCTGCGAGGGCCGTGGCCGCGGAGCGCGGATCGTGACCGACGAGCTGCTCGTAGCGCGCAACCCCGATCCGGACTCGCGGCTGGGCTACCTGCCGCGCCTGCCGCTGAGCGGCGGGATGGTGTTTCGCGCCTCGGGCGCCTGGCCCGCGCACGAAGGCGCTGTGCTGCTACCCGGTCCCGGACGACGAGTGGCCCGACCAGCCCGACATCGTCGATCGCGCTCCGATCCGGTCCCGCCCGCGCCGCGGTGCGGCGATCGACGTGGTCCTGGACCGGGCTCGGGAGAACCGCTCCCAGCTGGTGTTCACCACCGCCCGTGGCCGGGACGCGGTGTTCTGGCAGTCCCCGCGCACCCGCAAGCAGGCCCGGCCCAACGTCACCACCCCGACCGCCCGCGCCGCCGGGATCGCCGAGCTGCAGATCCGCTGGCCCACCATGCCCATAGTCTTCACCGAGACCCGCCCCACTCGTCGAGGAATGGACCTACCGCTACCTCGCCGGCGCCCATGCCTGCGCCAGCACCGAGCACGCCCTCGCCCAGTGGTTCGGTGCCGACGCGGTCGCGCCGGCGACGTCCACGGCTCCCAGCGCGCCAGAGCCGGCCACCAGCGAGGTCCGCGCCTGGGCTCGCGCCAACGGGATCACCGTGCCCGACCGCGGCCGACTCCGCCTCGACGTCTGGCAAGCCCGGCGAGACGCCCACTAACCCTGACGCCGACCAACTCGCCGTCACCTTGCACTTCCGGTCAGCTTCGGGAATGCCGGGCCGACCCGGCTGCGTACAGCACCCGACGCGCGGTCGGTCAGAACCCGAGATCGTAGGCCAGCACCCCATCGGAGCGGTACGCGGCCCGGCAGCTCCCCCAGTGCGCGGATCGCGGCCAGTGAACATCGCCTCGACTGCTCGGCGGTGGCGGACCCGGACAGACCGAATGCCTCTCCTGCCGCGTGCCCGTAGCATACTTGGGTGCTCATCGCATCCGCACATGCGTTCGGTATGGTCGCGAGCAATCTGTTGCAAGTAGTATTTCTGGCGACCCAAGCCAAGCTTGGCTGTCGATCAATGCCCACCCGCTGGCTGTCCTGCCGTAGGCCTGGGAAGCCGTATCAGACGATGCATATCGGTCATCCTGTAGAAATTTAGGAACGTAGCACAGGTGGGGACAAGGCGTGTGTGGCTCGCGGCGAAAAGTCTGCGCAGGTAGAGCGCCTGTGGTGGTAATGGCGGTGGTAATGGCGACGTATGAATATGCAGGTGAAGCAGTTGGAGGAGCTGGAGAAGACAGACGTGGCGAACCGGCGCTGAGCTGCGGCTATATGAATGAATCACTACGACGTGGAATAACCAATTGAGATTGCAAATCCACTACGCGCGGGTTCGATTCCCGCCCCGGCCCCCAGTGTGAGCAGCGGGTCGGGCCCGTGTGCGGTCGCACCCCTCACGGTGATCCGAAGGATGGCGGCCTCCCGCCGCGGTCCCGGTCAAGGGGCTTCCGGTAGCGGCTCGTCGAGGAAGGCGGGGGTCATCGCGAGAAGCAGGTCGGGGCGGTCCAGGATGCCGCTGCCCGGCGGCACGAAGTGGGTGGTACCCGGCAGGATCGCGAGCCGGGCAGAGGACAGCCCGGCCAGGTCTCCCATTCCGCCGCCGCCGAGGAGCCGGAACAGCTCGACGGCGTGCTCGGCCTGGATGGCGTCGGCGTCGCCGATGATGATCATGGTCGGGGCCGTGACCCTTTGCAGGTCCGTGGCCGGCCAGGAGAAGGGTGTCATGTCGAGCGTCTTGAGCTTGTGGACCAGCGTCGGGAAGTCCTCGGGCCTGGGGGCGATCTCCTTGTAGCCCGTCTCCAGCGGCGATCCGGCGAACATCTCGGGCGAGATGCTCGGGACCATCGCGAGCAGGTCCGGCTGCGCGCCGTCGCTGGTGTGGGAGGCTGAGATGCTGACCAGCTTGCGCACGACCTGGGGGTGGCGGACGGCCATTTGGAGGGCGGTGGCGCCACCCATGCTGTAGCCGACGACATCGGCTTGGGCGACGCCGAGGTGGCCGAGGAGGGCAGCGCTGTCGTCGGCCAGCCCCTCGTACGTGATCGGGCGGTCGGCGTCGGCGGTGCGGCCGTGGGCCTGCGGATCCGGGACGATGAGCTGCCGGGTGGCGGCGAGTCCGGGCAGGAGGGGTCCGAAGGCGCCGGTCGACATGTAGGCGCCGTGCAACAACAGGATCGGCGTCCCCCCGGTCTGCTGGCCGTGGATCTCGTAGTACATCTGGAGGCCGTTGACGGGGGCGTAGCCGTGTTGGCTGGCGCTCGGGGGACGGGTCATGGGGTCGGTCACGCTCGCTCCTCCAGTGCTCGCGCTCGTCACGCCCGCGGTCGGTAGGCCAGGTAGACCACACCGTTCTCGTACGACTCACAGGCCGCAAGCGACAGGTTGCCGGGCGCGGCTTCCTCGGGAAACAGCCGCGGACCGGGCCCGCGAGTGAGTGGGTAGACGAGCAGATGCAGCTCGTCGACCAGGCCGTCCGCCAGCATCGCTCGGACCAGCGTGCCGCTGCCGCTGACATAGAGGTCGCCGACCTCTTCCTTCAGGTTGCGGATCACGTTGGGGTCGTACGGCCCGATGATCTTCGAGTTCCTCCACGTCGCGGTCTCCCGCGTCGCGGAGACGACGTACTTGGTGGTGTCGTTGAAGAACGGCGCCCCTGGATCCTCCTCCACGGTCCGCGTCGACCAGGCTGGCTCGAACAGCTCGTAGGTGGTGCGCCCGAGCAGGATGCCTTGGCACCTCTCCGTGACCGCGCCGATGGCCTGTTCCATCTGGGGGAGGAAGCCGTAGTCGAATGTCCACGTCGGCGCGTCGATCACGCCGTCGAGGCTCATGAACTCGTGCACGTGTAGTGCTCCCACCTCACACCTCCGTATCGATGTTGCCGTATAGACCTCGTCATCACCGCGAAGTCATCGGGCGACCGCCTGTGGCCACCATAGAGCCAGCGGCCTGCGCCTGGTCACCTGACCGTCCCCGAACGGTTACCGTGTGATCGTGGTCAATTCGGGTGGAATGGACACTCCGGCGCGGCGTAAGGCCCGGGGGGCGTTCTTCACGCCCGCAGCGGTGGCCGACTTCATCGCCCGATGGGCCGTTCGCACTCCCGACGACCGAGTCCTGGAGCCCGCCTGCGGTGAGGCGAGCTTCTTGCTCGCCGCGGCTCGGCGGCTCGGCGAGCTGGGCGCGCAAGCGGTCGGCGGTGACCAGCTTCACGGCGTCGAGCTGCATCAACCCTCCGCGCTTCAGGCGCATGCGCTTCTTGCTACCAGCGGTGCTGAGGCGACGATCCATGTCGGCGACTTCTTCGCCGCGCGCCCGTTGGAGCGCTATGACTCGGTGATCGGCAACCCGCCCTACATCCGTTATCAAGAGTTCACGGGGGCCGCCCGTTGGGCCGCCCGGCGAGCGGCGAGAGCACATGGCGTGAGCCTGTCGGGCCTGTCCAGCTCATGGGCGGCCTTCGTCATCCACGCGGCCGATCAGCTCGCGCCTGGCGGTCGAATGGGGCTGGTGCTGCCCGCGGAGCTGTTGACGGTCAACTATGCGGCCGACGTGCGCCGGTTCCTGCTGCACAGATTCGGCCAGGTACGTCTTGTCACGTTCGAGCAGCTCGTCTTCCCGGATGCGTTGGAGGATGTCGTCTTGCTGCTGGCGGAGGGTCAAGGGCCGACCGATCATTTCGAGGTGCACCAGGCCGGCAGCGCGGCCGATCTCACCGAGGCGGGCAACCACGCGTGGGCAACGTCGCTGCCTGGTGAGAAGTGGACGTCGGCGCTGCTCGATGACCGTGTGCTCGATGTCTACGGGCAAGTGGCCAACGGCGAGGGCTTCTGCCGCTTGGCCGACTGGGGGCGCACCTACCTGGGCGCGGTGACCGGAAACAACCGCTGGTTCGCCTTGACCGGGCCCGAGGTCGCTGCACTCGGGTTGGCTCCGGCGGAGCTGCGGCGCGTCTCGCCGCCGGGTTCGCGGCATCTTCGGGGACTCACGTTCAGCTCGCACGCGTGGACACAGCTGCGCGACGAGGGCCGCAGAACCTATCTGTTCTATCCGGGTAACACCCCGTCGGCGGCGGCGCGCCGGCGCATCGAGCAGGGGGAACGCGAAGATATCCATCAGGCGTACAAGTGCCGAGTTCGTGACCCCTGGTGGCGGGTGCCCCTCGTCGCGGTTCCCGACCTGCTGTTGACCTATATGAACCACGACACGCCCCGCCTGATCGAGAACACCGCGCGCGTGCGCCATCTCAACAGCGTGCACGGGGTCGCCTTGGACGAACGGCACCGTCAACTGGGCCGTGACGTGCTGCCGCTGGCTGCGCTGAACAGCGTGACCTTGCTGGGCGCTGAGATCGTGGGACGCGCGTACGGCGGCGGGATGCTCAAGGTTGAGCCGCGTGAGGCCGACCGGCTGCCCTTGCCCGGTCCGGAGCAGGTCCAAGCAGCCGTGGACCAGCTGCGGGCGCTGCGTCCCCAGCTCGCGCGGGCGCTGCGCGACGGGGAGCTGCTCGAGGCCGTCCGCTGCGTCGATCGCCTGCTGTTGCGACGTGGCGACATCGCAACCGACCGCGACCTTGAGGCGCTCCGCGCTGGCCGCCAGGCGCTGTTCCACCGCCGCGTCACGCGTGGAAAGTCAAGAAGAGACGCGGGCTCGTTGCGTGCTGCTACGGCTCCTGTTCTCCGGCGTCGAGCCACTGTTGGAAGGTCGGTCCCGTGATCGCGGCGTCGGGACCGGGCAAGAGCGCCCCGCTGGCGAAGGCCCGGCCGTCCGCGCTGCCGTCCGGCGCTCCTCGTACCTCCACTTGGTCGCCACGTCGGGCGGCCAGGCGGGTGGCCATGCCGACTAGCCTTTCCCGCTGGGGACCGGCGACCTCGGTGATGCCCGCGGGCGGGCCCTCGGCAAGGAGCAGATCGACCAGGACGCGAGCCATGGCCGCGACGGCGACCGGCTGTACCAGAAGCTCCGGTACCCAGCACACGTCGTCCTGCCGGCCCCAGGCGAGTGTCTGACCGGCGAACTCGTGGAACTGGGTGGACCGCAGCACGAACGCCGGGACTGTCCCGGACTGGGCGGCACGTTCGTGGCCCGCCTTCGTGGCCAGGTACCCGCCCGAAGGCCGGTCGACTCCGGCGATCGACAGGACCACCAGGCGCTCCACGTGAGCCCGCGCCGCCGCCCGCTGCAGATGTTTGCCCGCGGCCGTGAAAAACGCGCGGGCGGCCGCCTCGTCCGTGGTGCCGGCGTTGCTCGCGTCGACGACGCGTTTGCACATCGGACAACGCCTCCGCCAGCCCCGCCCCGGTGGCGATGTCGACCCCAGTACGGCGGGATACGGCGACCGTTTGGATGGCCCTCGCCTCCAGAGCGCCGACCACATGTCGACCGGCGAGACCGGTGCCTCCGACGACCGCAACCTTCATTGGTGCTCCTCCTCTCACTCGTCCTCTCACTCGTACGACGGAACGCGGGGATGGAATGTTACCGGTTAGTACGCGATTCCGACCGTGGCGCGCACCGCGTGGGGGTCGTCGAGGAGGCGGAGCATCGCAGCGGCGAGGTCGGCGCGGGAGATCGTGCGCGCGCGCTTCAGGTGGCGGTTCACCGCCGTCCGGTAGCGCCCGTTGGCTGGCCCGTTGGTGAGCCGCGGCGGCCGCACGACCGTCCAGTCCACGTCGCTGTCGCGCAGCACCCGCTCCATGCGCGCGAGATCGGCGTAGTCCTCACCGAAGTAGCGGAACAGGATCGGGTAGACGACCCGTCGCTCCAGGACGGAGACCTCGGCTCGCGGTGTCACCGGTAGCGCGCTGACCCCGATGAACCGTGGTACGCCCGCGAGGCGCATGGCGTCCAGGATGTTGGCGACACCGGTGGAGTACACCGTCGTCGGTTCATTGCCGAGTCCGGTCCCGAGCGCGGAGAGCACGGCGTCGGCGCCGTCCACGGTGCCTTCCAGGGAAGAGGGGTCGAGGACGTCGGCGCGGGCGGTGCGCAACCGCTCGTGGGAGGCCCGGACTTTGGATGGGTCCCGGGCGACCGCGGCCAGGCTGTGGCCAGCGTCCAAGGCTGCGCGGATCAGCTGCTCGCCGGTCCCGCCGCTGGCGCCGAAGATGGTGAGATGCATGCCCGCTCCATTGCGCGAAAGGGGACTAATTCTGCACTGTGCAGGAAAAGGCCAGCCGGCATGAGCTGCGCCAGGAGGGGGCCGCCCGGTTCAGGCCGAGCCCAGATGCGTGCTGGCGCTCTCGCGGATCTTGAACTTCTGGATCTTCCCGGTGACGGTCATGGGGAACTCGTCGACGAACTGAACGTAGTGCGGGATCTTGAAATGCGCGATCTGGCCACGGCAGTAGGCCTTGACGTCGTCTTCCGTGAGCGCCGCGCCTTCGCGAACCCTGAGGCAGGCGAGGACCTGCTCGCCGTACTTCTCGTCGGGCACGCCGACGACCGCGACGTCGGCGATGTCGGGATGGCCGTGGAGGAAGTTCTCGATCTCCACGGGGTAGATGTTCTCGCCGCCGCGGATGATCATGTCCTTGATCCGTCCCACGATCTGGATATATCCCTCGCCGTCCATCGTCGCCAGGTCGCCGGTGTGCATCCAGCGATGGCCGTCGATCGCTTCGGCGGTGCGCTCGGCGTCGTCCCAGTAGCCGACCATGACGGAGTAGCCGCGGGTCAGCAGCTCACCCGGCTGGCCGCGCCGCAGGACGTGCCCGTCCTCGGGGTCGACGATCTTGATCTCGATGTGGGGATGCGCCCGGCCGACGGTGGAGACCCTGCGGTCGAAGTCGTCGTCAGGGCCTGTCTGCGCGGAGACTGGTGAGGTCTCGGTCATGCCATAGCAGATGGTTACCTCGTCCATATGCATGTCCGAGACGACCTTCTTAATGACCTCGCTGGGGCAGGGCGAGCCGGCCATGATCCCCGTGCGGAGGCTCGACAGGTCGTAGGAATCGAAATCTGGCAGCTGAAGCTCGGCGACGAACATCGTCGGCACGCCGTACAGGCTGGTGCAGCGCTCGGCGTGGACGGTCTCGAGTACCGACTTGGGCTCGAACGAAGGGCCGGGGATGACCATGCAGGCACCGTGGGTCGTGCATGCGAGGTTGCCGAGCACCATGCCGAAGCAATGGTAGAAGGGGACCGGAATGCACACGCGGTCCTGCTCGCCGTAGCTCAGGTACTCCCCGATGAAGAAGCCGTTGTTGAGGATGTTGTGGTGTGACAGTGTCGCGCCCTTCGGCGATCCCGTGGTCCCGCTCGTGTACTGAATGTTGATGGGGTCGTCGAACTGCAGGCTGTCGAACCGCTTACGAAGCTGATCCATCGGCACTGCGTCGCCCGCTGACCGCAGCTGGTCCCACTCCGCGGATTCAAGGTAGATCGTCCGCTCTAGGTGGCGAAGGGCCGGGCTGACAGACTCGATCATCTCCTTGTAGTCCGAGGTCTTGAACGACCGGGCGGAGAACAGCAGCCTGCAGCCAGACTGGTTGAGCGCGTGCGTGAGCTCTAAGCGCCGGTAGGCGGGGTTGATGTTGACGAGGATGGCTCCCGCCTTGGCGGTGGCGTACTGGAGGAGCACCCACTCGGCGTTGTTCGGGCTCCAGATCCCGACCCGATCGCCGACCTCGATACCGAGGTCGATCAGGCCGCGGGCGACGACGTCCACCGCGTCGTTCAGCTCGGCATACGTGTACCGGAGGCCTTGGTGCCGGACGACGAGCGCCTCGACGTCCGGCACCCGAGCCACCGTGCGCTCGAGGTTGCGACCAATGGTCTCCCCGAGCAGCGGGGTAGTGGACACGCCGTGAGCGTAGGACAAGGTCATGGCAGCTCCTCGACGCTGTTGAGCCTTGCCGTTCACCTTACCGCCGCTCCGGACGCACCTCAGCCGCAGCAGCCGGCGGCGGCCGGTTCGAGCTGGGGGGCGTCGGCCAAGACCGTGTAGATCTCCCATCCGGCGCCGTCGGGATCGGTGACCCACTCTTTGTCCTGGACGGCATAGCAACAGGTCACGCCGGTCTCTTCGGTCGTGTCGATGCCCTGGGAGCGCAGCCGCCGGCCGGCCTGGGCGACCTCGTCGCTGGACGCGACCTCGACGCCGAGGTGGTTCAGCGTGGCGGCATGCTCGGGTTGCTCGATCAGTACGAGCTTCAGTGGAGGGTCCGCGATCGCGAAGTTCGCGTAGCCGGGCCGGCGCTTGGCGGGTTCGGTGTCGAACAGGCGGCGGTAGAAGTCCACCGCGGTGTCGATGTCGCTGACGTTGAGGGCAAGTTGGACGCGTCCCATGATGAGCTCCTTTAGTATCGACGTTCATCGATATCGAGTACCATCGATATATTGCCATGGGATCGAGGGATGTCAATATGGAGGCATGAACGCATCCGCTCCCTCAGAGGCGCGCGAGGGCTTCGCCGAGTTTCTCGGGCGCTGCTGCCCCGGCATCTCCTCACCGCTCGATCGCGCGGAGGCAGTGGCGCTCGCGGACCTGCTCAAGGCGCTGGCGGACCCCGCACGGGTGCAGCTAATCAGCTTGATCAAGGCGCAGCCGGACGGGCAGTGCGTGTGCAACCTGCTCGACGCGGTCGAGCTGTCACAGCCGACCGTCAGCTACCACCTCAAGGTGCTGCACGAGGCCGGGCTGCTCACCCGCCGGCGCCAGGGCAGCTGGGTCTACTACCGTGTCGTGCCCGAGCGCCTCGAGGCGATCGCCCGCGCGGTCAGCCCGTAGTGATCAGGCCGGGACCAGCTCGGCGAGCAGCGCGCGGACGCGCCGGTCGATCTCGCCGCGGATCACCGCGACCTCGTCGAGCGACTTGCCCGCCGGGTCTGGCACCTCCCAGTCGAGGTACCGCTTGCCCGGGTACACCGGGCAGGCGTCGCCACAGCCCATGGTGATCACGACGTCCGCCGCACGTACCACCTCGTCGGTCAGCGGCTTTGGGAACTCTTGGGACACGTCGAGACCGATCTCGGCCATCGCGGCGGCCACGTTGCCGTGGATCTCGCCCGCTGGCGCCGAGCCCGCCGATCGTACGTGCACCTTGCCCTGCGCGTGGTGGTGCAACAGCGCGGCGGCCATCTGCGAGCGCCCCGCATTCTGCACGCAGACGAACAACACCTCCGGCACGTCCTTCACGATCGTTCCCTCGGCCTGGGCGAGCGCGCGCAAGCGCTCGCGCGCGAACCGATGCGCCAGAAGCGGTAGGAACGTGAGGATCTTCGCGCCTTGAGCGAGGCGTTCGGCGGACTCCATGACGAACTGGGTGATCGTCTCGGGGGAGTAGATCCCGGTGAACTCTCGGGTCAGGCTGGCAGCGGCGCTCTTGAGGTGCGCCCGCAGCTCGGGATCGGTCAATGGTGACGGATCGGTCATGACGCCTCCTCGGCGAGGTGTTCGGATGGCAACACGCGGGGGTACAGGGCGCGCACCAGGCCTACGGCCAGCACCGTGCCCACCAACTGGCAAGCAATGAACAGGGGCGCGGAGGACGGCGCGATGCCCGCGAAGGTGTCCGACAGCGTCCGCCCCAGCGTCACCGCCGGGTTCGCGAAGCTGGTCGAGGACGTGAACCAATAGGCGGCGGTGATGTAGGACCCGACCGCGAACGGCGCCATCGGCGCCCGGCCCGCCCGCGCCAGCCCGAAGATGACCAGTAGGAGTCCAACCGTCGCGACGATCTCGCCGAGCCATAGAGCCGGCGCTGACCGTGGTGTCGCCGACCACTGCGTCGGCTGCGCGAACATCGCGTTCGCGAGGACGCACCCGATCGCCCCACCGCCGACCTGCGCGCTGGCGTAGGCGGCCAGCTCATGGCGCGACAACCCACCCAGCAGCCAATCGGCCAGGCTTACCGCCGGGTTGAGGTGCGCGCCGGATACGGCCCCCAGCGCCAAGATGATCGCGACCAACACGGCCCCGGTCGCCAAAGCGTTGCACAGCAGCTGCAGTCCGACCTGGCCAGGAGACAACCGTTGCGCGGCGATCCCCGACCCCACCACCGCCGCCACGAGCAGTGCCGTCCCGACCGCCTCCGCCAGCGCCCGCCGGGACAGGTCAGGGAGCATCAGCAGCACGGCCGCCTCTCACCGCTCGAGCCTGACGCCCCCTCCGCCATGCCCACCAGGGACCCAGCCAACGTTTCGAGCCCTTGCGGGCACAGCCGGTAGTAGGTCCAGAGGCGGAACCGCTCGGACTCGACGAGCCCCGCCCGCCGCAGCACACCGAGATGGTGGCTAACCAGTGGCTGAGCGACCCCCAGCTCCTCCACCAGGTGGCACACGCACAGCTCCTCGCGAGCCAACAGCTCCACGATCCGCCACCGCAGGGGCTCCGCCAACGCCTTCAACCCCACCAGCGCCGCGCGGGAATCTATATCAACCGCCATTGATGCCAACCTTAGCGCCTGGATACGCTTACGCCGAGTCTTGGCGGATCTCCTCGAGCTGCTCACGGCTGAACGTGCAGCGGACTGTGACGGGGTCGACGCCGTAGATGCGGGCGGCGTTGCCGCCGAGGATCGCCCGCTTCACCTCGCTGGTCAGGGGCGGGTAGCCGTAGCGGTCCATGTACTGGGAGCTGAGCTGGAACGCGCGGAAGGCCACGATCTGTTGCTGGGGGGAGCCGTACCAGATCGAGTCGGTGCCCCACAGGATGTTGTCCGGGCCGAGGTGCAGCAGGAGCTTGCCCAGGACGTGCGCCGCCTCGTCGGGTGAGCGCATGAGGTTGAACCACGTCGTGCCGAGCTCTGCGTAGACGTTGCCTCCGGGCCCAACCCCGGCGTCGCGGATCGAGGTGATCAGCCGGTTCACGCCCACGTTACGGGTGGCCTCGTCGTAGGGGCCCTCGGGGATCCCGGGCTCCCACCCTGAGTGGTAGACGAGGAAGTCCACGTCCGGGTACGCCGCCGCGGCGGGGCCGATGTCGGAGGGGGAGGACCAGGGGTCGTTGCCCGAGACGCCCTTGTGGACGCAGATGCGTGGCACGCCGACAGCGCGGGCCTGCTCGATGAACGCGCGCCCGACGGCAGGGGCGGCCGGGTCCGCGTCGTCGAGCCGCCAGCCGGGGCCGGCCGCGTGGGTGTAGACCTTCCAGGCGGCGATCGGATGGTCCCGGACGAGCTGCTCCATCCCCGCCAGCGTGTCCTCGAGCGCCCCGAGGCTTGGGTTTGCCTGGCCGTGGAGGAGCAGCCGGCCCGGGCCGCACAGGCGGTCCGCCAGCTCACGAGCCTGCTCCATGACCTCGATCGACAAGGGGTGGTCGCGCGTGACGATCGGCAGGGCCGACAGGACCATCATGGTCGTGTCGCTGTTGAGGAAGATCTCCTCCAGGTAGTGCTCGATGGAGAAGCACGCCCGCGGGTCGCCGTCCCCGCAGCCGGCCTGCGGGAAGTTCTGGCCGAAGAAGGACCCGAGCGGCTGCTCCAGGTCGAACTGCAACAGGTGGCTTTGGACGTCGAACACGAACTCCTCACCGCCCACCGCCGCGCCGGCCGCCTCCTGGTCGATCGCCGCCTCAGGGCTGACGTCGAACGACCCGCCGGGGGTTGCCGGCTCGGGTGCGTTGCGCGCCGCCTCCCGGGCGCACGCGTTGAGGAAGAACAGCACGCTGGCGTACCCCGCCGCCGAGCGCAGGAACGACCGGCGGCTCATGTTGGTGCGCCGTGCGCTGTCACCGGCCGCCGCCATCGCCCGCCGCGCGGCCTCGGCCACCGTGGGAGCGATCGGCAGCGGCGCGTACTCGTCGCTGGAGACCGGCCCCAGCTCGATCGGCAACCGCGGCTCGTTCACGCCTCCAAGGGTAACGGCGCCGCGCCCCAGCCCGGCTGGCGAGGCGTGTCAGACTGATCCCCGAACAGGGATTTCGGGGCCTATGTACCCCCCACTCTGTTTCGCGGACCAGGCCGGTGGTGGCCCGATGAGCCACAACTTTCTTTTCCCTCGGATGCAAGGGAAAGTTGCAGCTCATGCGTTGAGCGGAGCTCGTAGGGCGTCGTTTTCCCTCGGATGTGAAGGAAAGCTGTGGTGGCCATCACCCGGCGGAGGGAGAGACAAGCTGGGTGGAACCGCCACAGCCGTGCCCAGACGGGTGGGAGCCGCTGTGAATCGCAAGCCAGCTTGCAACGGACCCCACGGCGGTCAGCTGGTGCATGCTGATGTGGGACATGTTCACCTCACGGAGCGTGAGGTGTCGTCATGACGATGGAGCCTGTCCCTGTGCTCCGGCAACCTCGGCCAAGAGCCCGGCCGCAGGCCAGAACTCGAGTCTCGATTGAGTAAAGAGCAGAAGACTGTGGGATGACAAAGGCAGCGGCCCTGCTCGTCTTTCTTGTGTAGCGTTGACGCAGTCTCCTCCCTTCCGGTCGACAAATACAGACGCAACTAGGCTAGCAAAGGTCCATTGCTCATCACCAATGGCGTCGCACAGATCGACCCGCTCGGGCGACCATGAGCTCCGGTGCTATTCGCCGGCGGCAGACACCTTCCGGTTTCTTGTATAGTGACGGTTCAAGATAGGGGAGCGGGACGGCAGATCCTCGGAGGCGATACCGATGTCCCAGCCTGAGGGGTCCCAACAGCAAGACCTCACGCGCGTCATCGACGCGTTGGCGCAGATCGGCTTCGCGCTGCCCGGCAGCCTTGTGCGCCGGACCACTGCCTGCGGCAAGACCGGCTGCTGCTGCCAGGCCGACCCGCCGCTGCTGCACGGCCCCTACCTCAGCTGGGTCCGAACCGTGGCCGGCAAGACCATGACCCGCAAGTTCACTGAGGCGCAGGAGCGCCGCTACCAAGCGTGGTTCGATAGCACGCGACGTCTCCACCAACTCGTCACACAGCTCCAAGCCCTGTCCGTGGCCGCGCTCGAGGAAGCCGAAGGCTGGGAAAAACGACCTTGATCCCGGGGCATCCAAGCCCACCCAACCGCATGTGCGGAAGACGGGGCTAGCGGGTTTCGGACATGGAGGAGTTGCGTCTTTGTTCACGCAGCGTGAAATCGGTCACAGTGTGTGAACTTGTCACAACTATAAAGATCTGAGGAGCCCTAGCCCGAGGGCGGGACGAACTGGCGGCCCTGCGCCGCGAGGTCCTCGAGGCGGCCGGCGACGCAGACGATGTCCCCGAAGACGTTGACGCCGTTGTGGATCAGGAAGCTCTCTACCGCCAGGTCGGGCTGCTCGGGCGCGCTGGGGCGGCGGCGGACGGTCAGCTGGGGTAGTCCAGCCAGGTCTTGACCAATTCCTCGGGGGGTGACCGCGTGCTGGTCGCACCAGGCCAGCGGCCGTTCCCTCAGCTCAGCGCGCTCGTCCTAGCCCATGCCGACGCGCGTGGCCAGCCGCTCCTGCCAACGCTCGACGAGATCCGTCACGACCCAGCGCCTTTGTACGCTCCCGGACGTGAAGCGGATCCTGCTGACTGGGATGTCGGGGACCGGAAAATCGAGCATCGTTCGCGAGCTGGTCGCTCGTGGGTACAAGGCCGTCGACACGGACGACGGGTGGTGCGAGCCCCAACCGGACGGCCGTCAACAGTGGCGGGAGGATGCCATCCAGGCGCTCCTGACCACGGAGGACGCGGACGTCTTGTTCGTCGCTGGCTGCGAGGAGAACCAGGCGAAGTTCCATGCGCAGTTCGACCACATCGTCCTGCTGAGCGCGCCACTCGAGACCCTGGTCGAACGGCTGGCGACAAGGACCAACAACCCGTACGGCAAGACACACGAGGAGTTCTATCGCTTCCTCGACGACCTCGAGACCGTTGAGCCGCAGTTGCGCCGGGTAGCCAACCACGAAGTGTCGACGACCGTGCCGCTCGACGAGGTGGTGACAACCCTGCTGCGTCTCGTCGAGTAGGTTCCCCGGCTGAGCGTGCATCATGCTCGCCCGTGTCATGACGCCAGCGCTCGTGCGGGCCGGCCGTATAGGGTGGTGCGTTCGGCCACGGAGCGGCCGAGCGGCTCGGCGATCGCCGCGAAGTCTTCCCGTTGCAGGCCCTGCCCGTGCGCGGCGCCGGCCGCGCGGCTGATGTTCTCGTCCATCAGGGTGCCCCCGAGATCGTTGACGCCTGCGTGCAGCAGCTGCCGCGCGCCGGACGTGCCGAGCTTGACCCACGACGCCTGGATGTTGTCGATCCACCCGTGGTAGGCGATCCGCGCGACCGCGTGCATCAGCACGACCTCACGCCAGGTCGGCCCGCGGCGGGCGGCCCGTTTGAGGTAGATCGGGGCGGCCATGTGCACGAACGGCAGGCCGACGAACTCGGTGAACCCGCCGGTCGCCTTCTGCAGGTCCCGGGTGCGGACCAGGTGCCGCGCCCAGTGCACGGGCCGCTCGACGGTCCCGAACATGATCGTGACGTTGGAACGCAGCCCGATCGAGTGCGCTGTGCGGTGCGCCTCCAGCCATTCTTCGGTGTCGATCTTGTCGGGGCAGATGAGCGCGCGGATCTCGTCGTCCAGGATCTCCGCGGCGGTGCCGGGCAGCGACCGCAGCCCGGCCGCCCGCAGCCTGCCCAGGTAGCCGGCGAGCGGCTCGCCGAGCCGGCGGGCGCCCTCGGTGACCTCCAGCGCGGTGAACCCGTGCACGTGCATGTCCGGGACCGCGTCGCGGACCGCGCGGGTGACGTCGATATAGAACTCGCCGTCGAAGCTGGGATGGATGCCGCCCTGCAGGCAGACCTCGGTCGCGCCGAGGTCCCACGCCTCGCGGGAGCGAGCGGCGATATCGCCCAGGGACAACAGGTAGGGCGCGCCCCGCAGGTTCAGCGACAGCGGGCCCTTGGAGAACCCACAGAACCGGCACTTATAGGTGCAGACGTTGGTGTAGTTGATGTTCCGGTTGACGACGTACGTCACGGTGTCACCGACCGCGGCGCGGCGCAGGTCGTCGGCGAGCGCGGCCACCGCCGCGACCTCGCGGCCGCGTGCCGAGAACAGCGTCACCAGCTCATCGACACCGGGTTCCTGACCCGCCCGGGCACCGGCGAGCACCTCGCCCACCGCGCCGGCGGCGACCGCCCGGCCGGGGACCAGCGTGACCGGGCCCGTCGTACCGGCGCCTGAGTACCAGGCGGTGGACCGCCGGCCGATCTGCACCACCTCGGCTCCGGTGCCGACGTTGGCCGCCGCCCGGTGCCGCTCCGGCCAGACCGCGCCGGGGTCGTCCCGCCCCAGCCCCTCGGCGTCGCTGCGGTCCTGTACAGCGAAGCGCACGCCCTCGCCCAGCCAGCGCTGGGGATCGTGCACGTAGGACGGGTAGACGGTGAGCCGCGGCGCCAACGCCAGCCCCCGCGACTCGGTCGCCGCGCGCAGGACGCCCAGCGCCGGCCACGGCCGCTCGGGGTTGACGTGGTCCGCGGTGACCGGCGACACGCCGCCCCAGTCGTCGATGCCCGCGTCCAGCAGCGGGCCGAGGTCGTCGGACAGGTTCGGCGGCGCTTGGACACCGACGTCCGGCGGCAGCACGAGCCGGGCCAGGGCGATCGCCTGCAAGAAGTCGTGGCGTGGGCAGGGCTGGACGTCCCGCATCCCGGTGCCGGGCTTGGGCAGGAAGTTTTGCACGATGACTTCCTGGACGTGCCCGTGCCGCCGGTGCGCCGCGGCGATCGCCTCCAGCGCCTCGACGCGGTCCACGGCCGTCTCGCCGATCCCGACGAGGATGCCGGTGGTGAACGGGATCGCCAGCTCGCCCGCGGCCTCCAACGTCGCCAGCCGCCGGGCCGGCTCCTTGTCCGGGGCGCCGCGGTGCGCCGCGAGGTCCGCCCGCAGCGACTCGATCATCATCCCCTGCGACGGCGCGACCGTCCGCAGCGCCGCCAGGTCGTCGCGGCTGACCGCCCCGGCGTTCGCGTGCGGCAGCAGGCCGGTCTCCTCCCCCACCAGCCGGCACATCGCGACGAGGTAATCGACGGTCGAGGCGTAGCCGTTGGCGGCCAGCCAGTCGCGGGCGGCGGGATAGCGGTCCTCGGGCGCCTCCCCAAGCGTGAACAGCGCCTCGTGGCATCCTGCTTCGGCACCCGCGCCGGCGATGGCCAGCACCTCACCCGGCGTCAGGTACGGCGCCGGCAGATACGCCGGCGCCGTGGCGAACGTGCAGTACCCACACCGATCGCGGCACAACCGGGTCAGCGGGATGAACACCTTCGGCGAGTATGTCACCCGCGTCCCGCGCGCCGCGTGGCGGACCGCGCGCGCCCGCGCCGTCAGCTCCGCGAGGTCCAGGGCCAGCAGCTCGGTCGTCATGTCCGCATCCAGTCCGCTTCCTCGGGCAGCAGCCGCCGCCCGCTGGCGATGAAGAAGGCGCGGGCGACGTCGCTGCGCCGCAACCAGGCGTCGCGTGGCTCGCCGTACGCCGCCGCGAACTCCTTCGCCTTCTCAGTGTAGAAGCCACGCTTGCGGTACTCGCGGGCGGCCCCGCCCAAGACCTCGGCGATCATCTCGTCCCGGTCCAGGGCGTACCGCGCGACAACGGTCTCGCTTAGTAAGTCGGGGCCCGCCACTCCAGCAGGCCGGGCACCGCCGCCATCACGCGGATCTCCTGCCGGCGGTGAGGCAGAGGCCACCGCCGCCAGCAGCATACCAGCCTCGGCCAGCCCGGCGGCGTCCGGGTCACGCTCCATCGAGCCGCCCCAGCGGCCCTCGAAGTACATCCGGACCGGCGCGGCGAACAGGCTCGCGACGGTCGCCTCCATCACCGCGGCCCGCTCAGACCAGCGGCTAGCACTGAACCTGGGCGCCAACCCGATCGACGCGCCAGTGACCAACGCGGACATCGTCGAGTAGAACCGCCCGTTGCCATGGAACAGCGGCAGCACGACCAGCTGCCGGCCGTCCGGCCGCAGCCGCAGGTAACCCGCCACCACGTCGCCGGCACGCAGGCACGCCGCATGCGTGATCAGCACGCCCTTGGCCGGCTAGGGCTCCTCTGTTGTTGAGATCTTTACAGTTGCGACAAGTTCACACGCTGTGACCGATTTCACGCTGCGTGAACAAGGGCGCAAGTTGTGTGCTGGATGTGCGCCGTATATGGCGCACATCCAGCACACAACTCCTCCATGTCCGAAACCCGCTAGCCGGTCAGTGGCCAGGGCCGCCCAGATCACCGCGCGGGCTTGGGGGCCCGAGGGCGAAGCCCCCACTAGGGCACTTGGAGACCCAAAGTTGATGCGGATGAGTCAAGTTTGTGAGTCGTGTTGCAGGTGTTGCACATTAGCCTGGCGGCGGCTCGCGTTCTCGTCCCCGAACAGGGATTTCGAGGCACATACACCCCTAAATCCCTGTTCGGGGAACCCCTTGCGGCTGACACGGCTCGTCGGGCCGGGGCCAAGCCCCGCTAGTCGTACCCGACGTATAGAGCACGGCCAGCGGATCCGTCGGCGCGACCGGCACAGGGTCGGCGTGGTCCGCGTCGTCGACCCAGCCGTCCTCGACACAGCGCACCGTGCCGACCCCGGTCTTGCGCGCCACCTCGCGCAGGGCGTCCTCGGTGACGAGCAGCCAGCAGCCGGCGCGCTCGACGAGGTAGGACAGCTCGTCCGCAGTGGACAGCGGCTCATGCCGGCTGGCGCCGTCACCCCGGATGATGAGAATCGGACATACCGGGACGATATGCGCCTCTTGAGGGTTCACCACGCCGTACTGTGCAGAGTTAGTCCGGTATACCGGACTAACTCTGCACAGTGCAGGAAAAAGCCAGGCTAACGTCTCCTCTCGGAGGCGCAAATCCGGCAAGCCGACCAGCCGCGTGGCCGATTCTCATCTCAGCGGCGTCCGCAACTGTGCGAGAACGCCGGGCGCCACGCGCCCGGGCAGGCGCTCCTCCTTCGACCGCCTCTCCCGAACAGGGGTCACACGTATGGCCGCCTAGCCTTCGCCTGCCACAATGATCGGGTGAACGTGGGGGACCTGCGGCTGGTCGTGTACCACACGTTCGCCGCCCAGGGGTCCTCCCGACATCGCTCACCTCGGCGAACAGCTCGCCCTCCCGCCCGCCACGATCCGGCATGGCCTCCGACAGCTCACCCGGGCACGCCATCTCGTGCTCGACGAGGCGGACCGGATCCTGGATCCTGATGGCACACCCGTTCTCGGCATTACCGCTGGGCTTCGCGGTCATGGGAACCCACACCCTCTGGTGGGGCGGATGCGTATGGGACTCCTTCGCGCTACCCAACCTGCTACGCGACGAAGACGAGATGCTCGTCTCGACACGCTGTCCCACCTGCAACACACCCACGCGCCTGGAACGTGAGCAGCCAGACACCGCCCGCAGGCGACCAAGTCGCCCACCTACTCACACCAGCTAAGCGATGCGGAGGGTGGCGGCCACGGCGAGGCCGAGCACCAGCAGCGCACCGGCGCGGCGGGTGTGGACGAACGCGAGCGCCGCGAACCACAGCGGCCAGACCCCGCCCGACCGCCCGAGGGCTTCCCAGTGACCCGCCGTGCTCGAGCCTCGCCCAGCACCACCGGCATCGTGCGGGTACCGGCCGGCGAGTCCCACGGGATCTTGTCCACGTGCTTGCCCATATAGATCGACCCCATGGCCAAGCCGGCGTGCACCCGTGGAACGTCGCGATGGAGCAGCCGACGCTCGCCAGCTCCATCATCACCGCCCCCTCGCTGAGGTAGCCACGGCCGGGGCAGCCGTAGCCCTTGTACGCCAAGCCGGCGATCCCCAGCTTCGCGTACGCCGGGATGAGATGGTGGGGAAAGCGCTCGCGGGTCCACGCCGAATTGATGATCGGCGCGACCTCGCTGGTCATGAACTCGCGAACCTCGGCGATCATCTGGCGGTCGGCGGGATCCAGCACGTCGACGAGGTCGTAGAAGTCGCTGCGCACAGGGAGAACAGATGCGGTGAGGGTGCCCATGTTTCCTCCAGTTGCGAGGCACTTCCGCCGGACCAGTCCCACTATCTATCCCACCACAGCACCCCCTGCGCTCACGGCGGTCCGCCGAGCGGTGTTCAGCGGTTTCTCAGCCGGCCGCTGGCACCCTTCCTCGGGCCAGGAAATGTGGACGAGGAATGTGGACGAGGAGTGGGCATGAGCACACGTGCGCTGATCGGGGTCGCGGTGGCCGTCATCGCGCTCGCCGGGATCGGGGTGGGCGTGGCGGTCGCAACCGAAGCGGACGCCGACGCGCCACTGACCGGGGCGACGCTCGACCGGGCGGTCGCGGCGGCGCTCCAGGAGACGGGCGGCGGGACGGTCACCGAGACCGAGGTCGGCGACGGCGGGGCCGCCTACGGAGTGGAGGTCCGCCTCGATGACGGCCGCGAGGTCGAGATCAGCCTCGACCGGCAGTTCGGGGTCGTCGGCCGTGAGACCGACGGCGACCGCGAGGAGGACGACGATGACGATTGACGCCCTCCGAACGGTCGGGGTGGCGCTCGTCGCGGTCGTGAGCCTGGCGGCGTGCGGGAGCGCTCACGGGTCACGGGTGGACCTGGCCACGCCACGGTTCTCGCACCCGACGCCCATCACCAACCCGCTGTTCCCGATCAGCGAGCTGACCCAGGTCATCCAGCTGGGCGAGGAGGCGAACCAGCCGCTGCGGGTCGAGGTCACCCTGCTGCCCGAGACGAGGGTGTTCGACTGGGACGGCCAGCGGGTCGAGACGCTGGTCTCCCAGTACGTCGCCTACCGGGGCGGCCGCATCCTGGAGGTCGCGGTCGACTACTACGCGCAAGCCGACGACGGCGCCGTCTGGTACTTCGGCGAGGACGTCGACAACTATCGAGATGGGCGGGTCGCGGACCACCACGGGTCGTGGCTGGCCGGCAGGGACGGGCCACCCGGCATGATCATGCCGGCGCACCCGAGGACCGGCGACGTCTACCGGCCCGAGAACATTCCCGGCTTGGTCTTCGAGGAGGTCACGGTCCTCGAAGCGCGGGGAGAGATGTTGCGCGTCGAGGAGCACCTCATGGAGGGAGACATCGAGCACAAGGAGTTCTCGCCGGGCTACGGAGAGTTCCGCGCGCTCGCCCCGGACGAGATGCTGACCGTGGCGCTCGCGGTCCCCGTCGACGCGCTGGGCGGGCCGGCGCCTGGTGCGCTGGCCGAGCTGCGACGCGGCGCCACCGACGTCCTCCAGCCGTCGCCGGACTGGGCCGGGCTCCCGGCGGTGGCCGCAGCCTCGAGCCGTATGTGGGAGCCGCTCGCGGCGGGCGCGCCCGAGCTGCTGCGCGCCGAGATGACCACTGCCCTCGCCGCGCTGACCGCCGCCGTAGACGTTCGTGACCTGCGCGCGGCGCACGCGGCTGCCATGACGGTTGCCCAGGCCGGCCTGGACCTCCAGCTGCGCCATCAGGCGCCGCCCCAGGTCGACCTGCAGCGTCTCGGCCTGTGGGCGCGCCAGGTCGTCGTCGACGCGGCCTCCGGCGACGGGGCAGCCGTCTCGGGGGACGTCGCGGCCCTGGAGACCATCTGGCGCCGGGCACACCAGGCCGCCGACCCTGCGGGGGCCGGGCGCGTCACGGACCTCCTCGCCCGGCTACAGGCCGCCGCCGAGAGCGGGGATCTGCCCGCGGCAGCGCGCGCCGCGGAAGGCCTCAGCGACCTGTGACAACCGGCCTTTCCTGCACTGAAACGAGAATCGGCCACGCCGGCCTAATCCTGCACTGTGCAGAGTCAGTCCGGTATTCCCGGCTAAGCCCAATGCCGTCAACTTAGCTCGCACGGCGTCCTGCCCTACCGGCATGGGGATGCCGCCGAACACTGTCGGCAACTCATCGTCTTCCACAACGACGCCAACGGCGGTACCGTCAGTACGCACACTTACCACGCCACGACCTTCCGACGCTCCACGAGCCTAGGCTGGTGGCATTGCGGCTAATCCTGCACAGTGCGACCCATCGGTGCGCCAAGTGCTGTCAGGCGCGGATGGCGGCGAGGGCGGCCCGCCACGCCGACTGGTCGCGTGGGTGCAGCGCGTGCCCATCGGCCAGGCCGGAGACGTGACCCGGGTCCAGCCAGCGGCTTGATGTCTGGTCGCGGCTGGTCCACTTTCCGCACATGACCGAGAACGCCTCGAGGGTGCGGGTGTCACGGATCCCGCCCAGCACGAGGACGTGGCCGAACAGGGACAGGAAGCCTTCGGCCATCTCAAGGCCAATGGGCCCGCAACTCGGCGGTGGCGGCCTCCACCGTCTCGACCTGGAACGCCTCGATCAACGCCCGAGCTCCGCGACCACGTCCCGATCCGCCACCCACGACGGCTCCACGAGCGGGCTCAGCGGCATGGCTAACCTCATCCTCCTGTGCCACGGCTGCCATCGCGACGTTCATGAGCGCGGTTGGTGGCGGCGCGTCGAGATGGTTCAGGCGCCTAAGGCTTGGGAGAGCTCGATCCAGCGGTCGAGGATCTTGGCGGCGGCGCCGGAGTCCAGGGATTCGGCGGCGGCGCAGAGGGCCTCGGCCCAGGTGGTGGCCTGGTCGGCGGCGAGGAGGGCGGCGGCGGCGCCGAGCACCACGATGTCGCGGCAGGGGCCGGGTGTGCCGGTGAGCACGGCCTCGGCGACCCGGCGGCTGGCGGTGACATCGCCGCCCTGCAGGTCCGCGAGGTTGGCGCGGGGGATGCCGTGGTCGGCGGGGTCGAACTCCGAGCGCGTGACCTCACCGTCGCGGACCTCCCAGATGGTGGACGGGCCGGTGGTCGTGAGCTCGTCCAGGCCGTCGGAGCCGTGGAACACGAGGGCGTGGGCGGAACCCAGCTGGGCGAGCACGTCCGCGGTCTTCTCGGCGATACCAAGGTCACTCACGCCGATGGTCTGGTGGCCGGCGGCGGCGGGGTTCGTGAGGGGGCCGAGGAAGTTGAACACCGTGGGGATGCCCAGCTCTCGCCGCACGGGCATGGCATGGCGCATCGCGGGGTGGAAGGTCGGCGCGAAGCAGAACCCGATCCCGACCTTACAGATGCACTCGGCGACCCCTTGGGCGTCGAGGTCGATCCGAACGCCCCAGGCCTCCAGCAGATCCGCCGACCCGCACCTCCCGCTGGCCGCGCGGTTGCCGTGCTTCGCGACGCGGGCTCCCGCGCCGGTGGCGACCAGGGCGGAGAGGGTCGAGACGTTGAACGTCCCGGCCCGGTCGCCACCGGTGCCGCACGTGTCGAGCAGGGGACCCTCGATGGGAACGACCACGGCGTAGGCCCGCATCGTGCGGACGAGGCCGGCGATCTCGGCCGCCGTCTCGCCCTTCATCCGCAACGCCATCAGCAGCGCCGCGATCTGGGCATGCGTCGCCTCACCCTCCATGATTCGCCGCATCAACGCCGCGGTCGTCGAGTCGTCGAGGTCAACCCGCCGGACCAACCGGTGCAAGGCATCGGCCCACGAGACGGGATCCGTCACCGGTCGGGTCCCGTCACTGGTTGGATCTCGGCCGTGACCACGTCATTCTCGTCCTCGTGGAGCGATCCGGGCAGCGGCATCGGGTTCCCGCCGACGCCGGGTAGCTGGGGGAGCGGCTGCTCCTCGACGAGCGCCTGCACGGTCTCGGCGAGATCGAAGGGGTCGGGCGGCTTCAGCACGTAGGCGTCGGCCTGAGACCAGTTCGACAGCCAGCGGTCCTGCTCGCGAGCGAGCAGGAGAAGCACCGGAGGCATGTCCTCGCCCATCTGCGACCGCGCTTTGACCTCGCGGCTCAGGTAGAAGCCGCCGGTAGGCCACGTGTCGTTGTCGGCGACGACGACGTCGTAGAAACCGCCTTCGTCGAGGAGCGCGAGCGCGCGCTGCGGCGTTCGCACCTCGACCACCTCGGTGTCGGACGCGCCGAGCAGAGCCGTCATGACCTGGGCGGTGACGTGCTCGTGGCTGGAGACGAGGAGAATTTTCACCGGATGCTTTCGTGGCCGTGGTGTCTGCCTATCGAAGCATGATGCCATGAGTGGGGAGGGAAGCGGCTCGAAAGGTTTGCCTTGACGCGTTCGCCGCGACCCCTATGCTGGGCAATAGCAACTTAGGGCATCCTTCTCTTAGAAGGTCCAGGAACGTCTGGAGGAGTGTTCGTGTTGGACGCCACCCGACCATTCCGGCTCACCCCCCAACGCGCCGCTGTCTTCCAAGTGGTGCGCGACGCCTGCGACCATCCCACCGCGCGCGAGATCTACGCCCGGGTCAAGGCATGCCAGCCTGGGATCGGGTTCGCGACGGTCTACCGGACGTTGAACCTGCTCGCCGCGCATCGCGAGATCCTGGAGCTGCAACTCGGCGACGACGCGGTCGCCCGGTACGACGCCAACACCGCACCACACGACCACATCCTGTGTACGAGCTGCGGGGCGATCGCGGACATCAACGTGCCGCTCCCCGAGTCGACGACCCGCCAGGCCGCCCGCGAGTCCGGGTTCGAGGTGGAGGGCTACGAGCTGCAATTTCTTGGCCGTTGCGCGGGTTGCGTGACGCAGTAAGACCCCGGACCCGTACGGACGTACCCCGCCACGACCGTCGCCGACCGAGTTTCATGCGGGGATGGCGGCTGGAAAGGCGGTGTCCCTGGTATCCGCGTGCGTGCTCCTCAGCACCCTCGCCGGGGCGGCTGGTGCGCAAGAGCCTGAGGAGATCGCACCCGGAGTACGGTTCGAGGCCATCCGCGACCCCGACGGTCCGTTCGAGATCCGGGTTGCGACCGTAGAGCTGTCGGCCGCGTCCACTCTGGACGTGGCGCTGGCCCGGGATCAGCTTCCTGGGTTCGAGACCACGTCCTCGATGGCTCGCCGGCATCGCGCGGTGGTGGCGATCAATGCCGACTACGCGTTGCCATCGGGGCGGCCTGTGCACCCGTACGCGGAGGACGGCCGGCTGCTGCAGGCCCCGGTCCTGGTCGAGAGCAGCTTCGCGGTGAACCGGGGCGAGACCGCCAGCTTCGTCGGCACCGGCAGAGCGCCCGCGCTTGAGGTAGCCATCGACCAGGGGAGGCGCTACCCGGTCCATAGGATCAACGACGGGCTCCCAAACCGAGACGAGCTCGCCGCCTATACCGCGGAGGGCGGCGATGTCGAGCCTGGCAAGGGCGACTGGTGCTCGGCCCGCCTCGCTGAGAACGGGGAGCCCAGGTCGCGAGACGGGGATTGGATCGAGATCGAGTATGTCGTGCGCAAGGCGCGCTGCGCGAGAGGCCTGCTCGATCCCGTGGGGGACGGGATCGTGCTCGCCACGTCCGCGGGCGCGACGTACGCGCCGCTCGTCTCGTCGCTCGACGTGGATGAGCACGTCACGCTCGCCTGGTCGGTGGGATGGCCTGACGTGTTCGACCTGACCGGCGGCAACCCCGTGCTCGTGTTCCGCGGCGGCGTCGCCGCGGGCGTCGAGCCGCCCGACGGCATCACCGACGACGCGTTCTTCCAGCGCCAACCACGGAGTGGGATCGGCGTCACGCGCGACGGGCGCGTGCTGCTCGTCACGGTCGACGGGAGAAAGCCCGGCTACAGCGCCGGCATGACGCTGCGGGAGTTCGCCCAGCTCTTCCAGCGCCTCGGCGCGACCGAGGCGCTGAACCTCGACGGCGGGGGCTCGACGACCATGGTGGTCGGCGGCGTCGTGCGCAATCGCCCCGCGGAGTCCGGCGAGGAGCGCGCGGTCGCCAGCGCCCTGCTGGTGCTTCCGGGCGGCGACCGCGGCGACCGCGGCGACGCGGGTGAGCAAGAACCGCCCCCTGATGTCTCGCTCAAGGCCGTATGGCACTCGATCGCGTCGGACCCCGGGTCCACGGGAGGCTTGGCCGCCTCGCTCCCGCTCGACCGCCTCCCCCTCGTCCCTGAGCTGCGTGAGGCGGCGCGGGTGTT
>Ga0187893_10004434_pt1 | contig 26724 bp, 21 predicted proteins | sample MA1701074metaG_FD_139574 | JGI IMG/M metagenome (GOLD analysis project Ga0187893, IMG submission 139574) | White microbial mat communities from a basaltic lava cave in the Kipuka Kanohina Cave System on the Island of Hawaii, USA - MA170107-4 metaG ... | reverse complement strand
GCCATGATTTGCCGCCAGACCTTCGACTTCGCGCCGCCGCCCGTCGCGCGAATCTGTGTCGGCTTCACGCCGAGTTCCGCCAATCGGCGCAGGCCGTAGTTCATGCCCAGCGTCACGCCTTCCATTGCCGCGCGGCAGTAATGACTCGCCGAGAACGTGCGCTGGTTGATGCCGAGCATCACGCCTGTGCCGTCGGGAATGTTCGGCGTGCGTTCGCCTTCGAGATACGGCAGCAGCAACAGCCCGTGCGAACCGGCGGGAACCGTCGCCGCCTTGCCGGCAAACATCTCGTGCGAGTAACCGAAGTCCAGCCGCATCATCTCGGTCGCCACCGTCACGTTCATCGTGCAGAGCAGCGGCAACCAGCGGTTCGTCGAATCACAGAACGCGGCAATTTCGCCTTCGGGATCGATTACCGGTTTTTCCGCACAGGCATAAATGGTCCCGCTCGTGCCGAAACTCGCCGTGATGACGCCCTCGCGCGTGTTGCCGGTGCCGATGGCGCCCATCATGTTGTCGCCACCGCCCGCGCTTACCAGCACGTCGGGCCGCAGATCGAGTTGCTTGGCCGTGGACGTTTGCAGCGTCCCGGCCGGCTGGTCGCTGGAAATAAGTTGCGGCAACTTGCCCGCGAGATCGGCGTCGATGGCCTCAAGGGCCGCGCTCGACCACTTGCGCTTGCGCACGTCGAGCAACGCCGTGCCGCTCGCATCGCCGTATTCCATTAGCTTGCGTCCCGTGAGCCAGAAGTTCAGATAGTCGTGCGGCAACAGCACCGTGGCCAGCCGCGCGTAGTTCTTCGGCTCATGTTTCTTCAGCCATAGAATTTTCGACGCCGTGAAGCCGGGAAGCACCGCGTTGCCCAGCGCGCGGATCGTCTTCTTCGCGCCGCCAAGCTTTTCGGTGATTTCCTCGCACTCGGCGGCGGTGGACGTGTCGCACCACAGCTTTGCCGGGCGGATGACCGCGCCGTCCTTGTCCAGCGGCACGAAGCCGTGCTGCTGTCCACTCACGCCAATGGCCTTCACCTCGGTGGGGCTGGCCTTCGCGCCGCGTAACGCCTGGCGAATCGCGCCCGCCGTGGCCTCGCGCCAGGTGTGCGGATGCTGCTCCTTCGCGCCGGGCGGCAAATCGGGAATCAACTCGTAAGCTTGCGAGCCGGCACCGAGCACCTTGCCGCTCTTCGCGTCCACGACGAGCGCCTTGGTGGATTGCGTGCCGCTGTCGATGCCGATCAAAAGTGTTCTCATAACAGGAAAAGAGTGGCGCGAAGGATGAACAAGTAACCAAGGGGTGTCCAGATTGGAGTCCGGTGTTTCGTTACTCGGTTATTGCTGCCGTTGAACTGCCAAGGCGGTTCTAATTCGATCCGTTTCGGTAGTGACGGTACCAGTCGCTTTGGAAAAGCCCCTGCGGATCGAACTTTCGTTTCAGCGCAAGGAATGCTGAAAATTCTGGATAACAGTCCTCCAGTTGGCGGCGAGAAGCGAACTTGTGGTAAGTGAGGTAGTATCTTCCCCTCCGGCTGGCCGCCAAGTCGATCAGGCGGCGAAAGGCTTCCGCGGAGTGTTGGATACCCTGTGGAGTATGCACCGTGTGCAGATTGAAGATGATACAGGCATACGACTCGCGCGCCCAAGCCAGGAAGCTTTCGTCATCACGCTCAACGAGGCGGATCGTGCCGTAGATTAACTCGACTTTGTTCCTCCGAAAATCCTCTCGCGCGTCAGCCATGAATTCAGCCACTAGGTTGCGCGGAACGTAAACCTCAGTAATGATCTCGCTCGCTGAATGCTTCGTGCCCGCGCGACGATCGACTTCTTCGTGAAAATCGTCCACGTATCCGCTTAACTGATGGAGGTCTGACCAGTAAATGCTTCCAGATGTGCTCTTGTAGTAGCGCGCATATTCCTCAAAGGCGCGCGTCGGTTGAACATGCGCTCCATACACAAGATCGAGCCAGGCGCGAGTGGGGAGCTTTTTCCGAGGAGCCATTGGCGTATCGAGAGGCGCCGGGCAGTAGGATGAGAAGATTCCCCGCTTCAGGAAATCGTTCGAAGCAGGATCGATGGCGAACTGAAAATCGCCGTATAAAAAACCATCTTCAATTCTACGGCCAAACGCCGCCATTGCATCGTCAAGGTCGAGCATCTCGACAACGCGTTGAAGCTTCCGCCGCGGAACCAATCGCAACGCCACCGAGTAAACTACACCGAACAAACCGTAGCCCCCTACGACAAGGCGGAACAATTCGCGGTTCTCTGTCCGGCTGCAGGGGACCAGCCTCCCTGAAGCATCGATCAGCGTGAGTGACTCAATATCCGAGATGAACGGCTTCATCTTCAGCCCGCGCCCGTGGATATTCGATCCGACGGCGCCGCCGAGACAGAACTTGTTTGCTCCGGTTTGCTTTTGCGCAAAGGTCCAAACATTTTGAGAATCGCGCTGCGCCGCGAGTAAGTGCTTCAGGAGGGCTGGCCATTGGATACCTGCTTCCACTTCGATGATGCCCCGTTCGGCATCGAAGCGGAGGACGCGACTCAACCCGGTTGTGTCGAGCAGGACACCGTCCGTCAGAAATTGCTGGGCGCCCATTGCGTGTCGTCTTCCACAGATGGACACGAGCTTCCGAACTTCTGCTGCTTGCTTCACGGTCGATTCGAGGTGGGCCAGCGAACGGATTGTAATCACCTGATCAACGCACGTGGCATTGAGCCGTGACTGAACGTCGTTCACGATGACGCGCTTCGTTTTGGCCACCGTGTGAGTGCAACCTGGAGTTGCCAACACGAGAGCGCCTGCGCTCTTAAGGAAAAGCCTGCGAGAGATTTTTATGTGGTTTATCAGAAAATTTCCTCGGCGTGTTCGCACTGTCTGCCACGAAGGATCAGCGCGCCTTCTCTTTCAACAAACTCTCCGGCAACGCCACGAGTTCGGAGCGGCTGCCGTCCGGTTGCCAGGCCACGCGCCCGTCCGGCAGCAGGCGGACGATGACGCCGCGCGTCGAGCCGCGCAGGGTCTTGACGCGGTCGCCGGGTTGGAAACTGGCCGTCTCGCAGAGTTCTTCCAGGATCTGGGCCATCGAATCCCGATCCAGCACGCCGGCCACGTAATGGGCCACGGCGGAAGTGGCTTCGCGCCGCCGACCGCGGGGAAGTTCGGCAAACAGGTAATCGCTGAAGGTGCGCGCGATGTCGGCGAAGGTGTTGCCGTTGAAGAAAAGAAACGGCGCGCGGCGATGGCAGGTGCGCAGGTAGTCGAGGGTTTCGCCGAGGACGGTTTCTATGAGCCGCCGTTCGTTCCACTCTCGTCCGACTTCTGCAAAGCTTTCTGAATTCGTTCCGTGCTGCGCTCGACCTCTTTCGCACACTCCTCGGTTGTGGCGGATGACAGACTCCCAGTCCCAGTTTGCGAGAAAAGCGGCTCGGGCTTGTAGCGGTGATTGTTCGCCAGCGCTTCCTTGAGCGCTTCCTCCGGCGTCGCGTACTTCAGTAGGTCGGTTCGGAGTTTCATCAGGCATACAGTAAGCCTGCGGGGACTATTCCTGCAAGTCGCAGAAGGAGCAAGCCGGCGGTTGGCGAGGGGTGCATCTGAGCACCGTGGTTCCAGTCATGGGACTCTGGTAGGGCGCGATCTCCGGGCGGGCCGCTGTTGACGGGCAGGGCCTCGGCGCGCCCGGAGGTCGCCGCCCAAACCGGCCACGATGAAAAGATGTCCCGTTGGCGAGCGACATAGCCGCGCTTCAGCCACGCGTCCGCCACGAGGAGTTGCGCCGCGGTTGACGGGTCTCTCCGTGTGCCTTTAACCTCCGCCGATGTCAGACGCGGCCGCCACGAATACACCTCTCTCGTCTGGCGCGTCTCCTCTCCAAACCGGTCGCAAGATGCCACTCCACACGCGCATCTTCATCGGGCTGGCTGTGGGCGTGGTGGCGGGCGTGGGGGTCAATCGCCTCCTCGGGGGCGAACACGCGGTGGTAAAGTGGATTCTCTCGAACGTCACGGAGCCAGTCGGGCAGTTGTTCCTGCGCGTTTTGTTAATGACGGTCGTCCCGCTGGTGTTTTCCTCACTGGTCGTGGGCGTGGCGGGCCTGGGGGACGTGCGTAAGTTGGGGCGCATCGGGCTGAAGTCGTTCGCTTATTGCGCGATCATCTCGGCGATCTCGGTGCTCATCGGTTTGGGGTTGGTGAATCTGATCAAGCCAGGGAAGCGAATCGACACTGCCACGGCTGCCGGTTTGCAGGAGCGCTACGGAGCCGACGCGCAGAAGCGAGTCGAAGAAGCGAAGAAGTCCGCCACCACCGATTCCGTGGCCGTGCAGGTAATCAAGACGCTGGTGCCAATGAATCCCATCACCGCCATCGCCAGCGAAACCCCGAACATGCTTCATCTGATGTTCTTCGCCGTCGTGTTTGGCGTGGCGATGACATTAGCCGGGTCGGAGCGGACCTCGGGGTTACTGGCGGCGTTGGAAGGGTTGTATGCCGTGTCGGCGAAGATCATCGACCTTATCATGCAGGTCGCGCCGTATGCCGTCGCCTGCCTGTTGTTCAACAACACAGCCCGATTCGGACTGGACTTGCTGGTGGCGCTGGGCTGGTTCGTGGTGACGGTGCTGCTGGGATTGGGGCTGCACATGTTCGGCACGTATTCGCTGTCAGTGTGGTTGCTGTCGCGTATCTCACCCCTCGAATTCTTTCGGCGCATCAAGACGGTGATGCTGACCGCCTTTTCGACTTCCTCTTCCGCTGCCACGTTGCCAACGACTTTGCGTGTCTCCGAAGAGAACCTTGGTGTGCCGCGCGAGATCAACAGTTTCGTGCTGACCGTCGGCGCGACGGCCAACCAGAACGGCACCGCGCTCTATGAAGGCATCACCGTGCTGTTTCTCGCGCAACTGGCGGGCGTGGACTTGTCGCTGGGCCAGCAGTTGATGGTGGCGTATCTGGCCATTCTCGGCGGCATCGGCACGGCGGGCGTGCCGAGCGCGTCCATCCCGTTCATCGTCGTGGTGCTGGCGGGCATCAACGTGAACCCGACGCTCATCGCCGTCATCCTCGGCGTGGACCGCATCCTCGATATGTGCCGCACGACGTTGAATGTGGCCGGCGACATGACGGCGGCGACGTATGTGGCGAGGTCGGAAGGGTATGAACTATTGAAACCAAAGCGGCAGGATGTCTCTCCAACGATGTGACCCGATGAGTTCGCATGATTTGACCGCCCTCCCCGCCACCGATCCGCTGGAAATCTACCGCTTGCGCGACGGGCTTTACGGGGCGGACCTGCTTGGCGCGGCGCTCGTCCATTTCGATTTCTTCTCCTGGCTCGCGGAGCATCCATCGGACAAGGCGGGGATTTGCCGTGAGTTGCAGATCGTCGAGCGGCCCACCGATGTGATGCTCACATTGTTTACGGCGATGGGGTTCATTGAATCAACGGGCGGTGTGTTCCACGTCACTGAACTGGCGAAGGAGCATCTGGTGAAAAGTTCGCCGTGGTTCATTGGCCCTTACTACGCCTCGCTGAAAGATCGACCCGTGCTGAAGGACTTCGTCGCGGCGTTGCGCAGCGGGAAGGTGGCGAACTGGGGCAGCTTCAAGGACGAAAAGGATTGGACGAAGGCGATGGAGGACGAGACGTTCGCGAACAACTTCACCGCGGCGATGGATTGCCGCGGCGTCTATCTAAGCGCGGCCGTGGCGCGGAATATCGATTGCCGCGGTTGTACGCGCCTGCTCGATGTAGCCGGCGGCTCCGGCATTTACGCCTGTGCCATGGTGGCGAAGCACCCGCATCTCGAAGCCACGGTTTTCGAGAAACCGCCGGTGGATCGCGTGGCGCGAAAGGCGATTGAGAAGCGTGGCTTCAAGGATCGTGTGAGCGTCGTCGCCGGCGATATGCTCAACCAGGAGCTGCCAGCCGGTTTCGACCTGCACCTCATCTCCAATGTGCTGCACGATTGGGATGAACCCATCGTGAAACAGCTCCTCGCGAAATCGTTCCGCGCCTTGAAGCAGGGCGGGATGTTGATCGTCCACGACGCTTACATCAACGAAGCCAAGTCCGGTCCGCTGCCGGTGGCCAAGTATTCCGCGCTGCTGATGCACTCGACCGAGGGCAAATGCTATTCACTCGGCGAAATGCGAAGTTATCTGGCCGAAGCCGGCTTCACCGGCATGACATTCACGGAGACTGCAGCGGATCGAGGCATCGTTACGGTGCGCAAGCCCTGATCGTTCGCCCTCGAAAAGGAAACTGGCGGCCAATACGCCGGGCCGCCAGGTAACACCTACTCTCAGGCAGGACGCCAGCCGGGATGGGCCGGCGCGATACTGCAGCTTAAGGTGGGATCGGAGTGCGCCCGTATCGAAACGGACGGCGTTGTTGTGACAAGTTTTTCAGACATCTCATAATTTCTTCGGCGCGGACCACCGGCGGCTTCGGCTCTTCTCCGTCATCCTTGGAAACGGCCCCCAGGCCGAATCCGCCGGCACTCCACATTTTCGGACCGCCCTTGCGGGCATCCTTCCCTCCCTGGCCATCCACCCGCTCCCTGGCGTTGAAACCTGGCGCGCTTCTCCATTTGCGTCCGGGCTAGGAATGGCTTTCTGATCAGCTATACGGATGACCCGCCGGCGTTCTTTCAAAAAAGTGAAAATATCAGGCGGGCTCCTTTTTGAACTTGGCGCGAGCCACCAGGTTGTTTGAATGGCCTCGCTTCCGCGCGGAAGCTCGCTTCATGACTACCGGAACTGTTATCGCCAATGGCCGGGAAGTTGCGGCGGCCTTGCCTTGCTCCATTGAGGAGTTTCTGGCGGCGCAGCGACTTCTCACGCGCAGCGTAGTGGTGGAATTAAACGGGGAAGCCGTGTCCCCGTCGGAATTCTCCCAGCGCCAGCTCAAAGCCGGCGACCGACTGGAGATTGTGAAGATTGTGGCGGGAGGATAGCCCCCGTTTCCCTTTGTTGACTTCGCTGACTTCGCGTTCGTCGCGCGAAATCATCCGTTTTCGCGTGTCAACCGCGGCTCAATTCAACAGCCGATACCAATTGTCCCGCTGGTGCGGTTCGTAGCCGAGATCGCGGATGAGCCGTTGCATGTCCGCCACGCCCATGCGGAAGGTGGTGCCGGCCTGGCTGACGACGTTCTCCTCAATCATGATGCTGCCCAGATCGTTCGCGCCATACTTGAGCGCGATCTGGCCGACCTCCTGACCTTGGGTCACCCAGGAGCTTTGGATGTTTGGGATGTTGTCCAGGTAGATGCGCGAAAGGGCCTGCATCCTCAAATATTCGTGTGCGCCGACGGTGGGCGCTTTGAGCTTGGTGTGCTCGGCCTGAAATGTCCATGCGATGAAGGCGGTGAATGCGCCGCCCAAACCATCACTCCCTCTCCCTGCGACGCAGGAGCGGGGAGAGGGTCGGGGTGAGGGGTTGCTTGAAGGCGACAAGCGGGCCTCCTCTCCCTGGCCCTCTCCTCCACCAGATGGAGGCGAGGGAGTCCCACGCTGCGCCAGCGACTTGTCCTGCTGCGCCCGAACTCGGTCCAGGTGTTCGATGCGTTCCTCCACGGTCTCGACGTGACCGAACATCATGGTGGCGGTTGAAGCGAGGCCGAGCCGGTGCGCCACGTCCATCACGCCCAGCCATTCGTCGCTCATGGCCTTGAGCGGCGCGATGCGATTGCGCACACGGTCCACGAGAATCTCACCCCCACCGCCGGGAATGGAACCGAGACCGGCCTTCACAAAGTCGCGAATGATCTGTTCGACCGGCTCGTTGAAGAATTCCTGGAACGCGACGAATTCGCTCGGGCTGAAGCCGTGAATGTTCACGTGGGGGAACTTAGTTTTGATATGCGCGAGCAGGTCGAGATACCACTGCTTGGTCAGCTTCGGGTGGTGCCCGCCTTGCATGAGAATCTGGGTGCCGCCGAGCGCGATGGTTTCCTCGATCTTGCGGTCCATTTCCTCGTGCGTGATGACGTAAGCGTCGTCGTCCTTCTCCGTGCGGTAAAATGCACAGAACTTGCAATAGACATTGCACACGTTCGTGTAGTTGACGTTGCGGTCGATGATGTAAGTGACGATTTGGTTCCCGCGCCCGTCGTACGCGGTTGCTTTCGCCACCTCCCGGCGCCGATCCGCCAGTGCGCCCAGTTCCTCCAATGGCAATCGGTAAAGCCGCAATGCCTCCGGCTGGTCGATCCGTTTGCCATCCCAGACCTCTTGGAGCAAACCATCGATTGAAGGGTCGTAAACCACGCCAACAGCCTAGAAGTTCGCCCGCGAAAGGTAAAACGGATTTCTTTTCTGCGGACTGAACAAGTCATCGCCTCCAAGGCTTTTCTCCCGTGAGAGAATGAGGCCAGCCGTAGATTCCGGTGGACGCTCAGCAGGATCGATCCTACTTTCGCCATGCAGCGCCAGACCGTGCGTCCAGGAAATCACCCGAGACACCAGTCCAACCACTTTTAGTGAATGACAAAGAAGATGATGACGTTTGCACTACACTGTCGCCCTCGGCAAAGCCTCTTTCTGGTCACGGGTGTCGCAATCTTTCTCGAAACCGCCTGGCCAGGCAGTGGTGCCGCGCAGACGCTGACGCGTGGGCCGTACCTGCAAAACGTCACGCCGTCTGAAATCACGATCCGCTGGCGAACCAGTGTCGGCACCAACAGCGTGGTGCGTTTTGGATTTTCGTTGTTTGACCTCAATCTGTCGGTGACGAATCTCACGCTGACCAGGGAACACGAAGTCCGGCTCACCGGTCTATCGGCTGACACGGCTCATTATTACGCGGTGGGAACGACCGGGGACATTCTGGCAACGGGCAATGACTACATCTTCCACACCGCGCCGGCGCTGCCGAGGCCCATTCGCATTTGGGCCATTGGCGATGCCGGCACGGCCAACGCGAATCAGATGGCGGTGAGGGACGACTTCTACGCCTACAACGGAATGAAACCGGCGGACGCTCTAAACCACCCGCTCGACGTGTGGCTGATGCTCGGAGACAACGCGTATCCATCAGGCACGGATGCAAACTACCAGAAGGCCGTGTTCAACATCTACAGTGCATTGCTCCGGCGCACCGCTGTTTGGCCGACGTTTGGGAATCACGACGACAGGGCGTCGTCCTCCGCAACGCAAAGCGGGGCTTACTACGCGATGTTCAGCCCGCCGAAGAACGGCGAAGCAGGCGGCGTTGCCTCGGGAACCAAAGCCTACTATTCCTTCGACTACGGGAACGTGCATTTCGTCTGCCTCAATTCGTCCGATATCGATCGTTCGACCAACGGTGCGATGCTGGCGTGGCTGCGGAACGACCTTGCGTCCGCGACGCAGGATTGGCTCATCGCCTTCTGGCATCATCCGCCCTACAGCAAAGGCTCACATAATTCGGACACCGAGAGGAACCTGATCGACATGTTGTGGAGCGGGAACGCATCTTGAGGACGTTCGTTCACGCCTGGGCGAAAGTGGATGCTCGCGCGGCCGCCGAATTTGTGTCCGGCGCTACTGAGGGGACGTTGCGGCAACAGTGGATTCAAGCCCTCGGCAGTGAGTGGGCAGCGCACGATCCCCACGCTGCCGCTGCCTGGGCGCAAACCCTCGCCGACGTTCGCGGGCGTGATGCGGCCCTCCAAAGTGTCGCGCGCGCGGCCGCTGCGGCTCTGCCGGAATTGGCGGCGCAACTTTCGATGTCGATCAGCGAACCAGGGCGTTTCCGCGAATCACTCCATGAGACGGTTTACCAGTGGTCACAGGCTGATCCCGAGGCGGCAGTCAAATGGCTGCGTCAACAGCCGGAAGGGCCGGTTCGCTTGCTGGCTGCAGAGGTGGCGCTGCCGGGTTGGGTTTTCTGGAACCCTGCGGATGCCGCTGCGGAGATCGCGCAGTTGCCTGAAGGGGAGGCTCGTGAGCGTTTGGCGGTCGAGGCGGCCAGACGTTGGGCAGAGACAAGTCCGGGTCCAGCGGCAGAGTGGGCGATCAGCTCCCTAGGCGACCCAGCGCGCGATCAGGCGCTTGAAGAAATCGTTCCAGTTTGGGCCGTGGTGGATATCGATGGCCTGGCGGCATGGTTAAATGGAATGCCCTCGAGTCCGCTACGCGATATTCTGGTGGCTTCTCTTTCGTCAGCCATCGCGGAATCGCATCCAGAGCGCGCGATGGAATGGGCGAGCACCATTTCGGATAATCAAACCTTGCGCAGCCGTTTGGAGGAGATTGACCAGGTGTGGTTGGAGCAAGATTCCTCCGCGGCGCGCGCATGGGTCACGCGATCAGCACTGCCCGGGAGGTTGAAAGCGCAGTTGCTCGTGGAGTAGTTCCCTCACCGGCATGCAATGGCTACCGCGCCCTCCGTAGGATTTCGAGGGCTTCTTGAAAGTCGGCCGGCCACGGGGCAACGAAAGTTCTCTTGCGCCTGGTGTGCGGGTGAGTGAAGGCAAGTTTGTGGGCGTGGAGGAGGATGCGTGGAGCGGTGTACCCGGTGAGTTCAGCGAGTTTCTTCGTTTGCTTCTCGCCGTAGATTTCATCGCCGGCCACGGGGAACCCGATGTGCTGGAAGTGAACGCGAATCTGATGCGTGCGCCCTGTGTGCAGCGCGGCTTCGATGAGGGTGGAATACATCAAGCGTTCAACAACACGGTAGCTGGTCCGGGAATCGCGGCCGTCGCCCTGGCTCACGGCCATGCGCTTGCGGTGCGAGGGATGGCGCGCGATGGCGGCGCGGATTTCTCCCGACTCGCGCGGAACTTCACCGCAGAGGATGGCGAGGTAGAGTTTTTCGGTGGTGCGGCCGGCGAATTGTTCGGAGAGCGCCAAATGGGCAGCGTCGTTCTTTGCGACAACGAGGCAACCGCTGGTGTCCTTATCGAGCCGGTGGACGATGCCGGGCCGTTCGATGCCGCCGATCCCGCTGAGTTGCCCCTTGCAGTGATGGAGCAAGGCGTTGACGAGCGTATGTTCCTCGTTGCCTGCCGCTGGATGCACGACGATGCCGGGCGCTTTATTGAGGACCAGAAGGTCTTTGTCTTCGAAGAGAACGTCGAGCGGAATGTCCTCCGGTTGCGCCTCGGCAGGACGCGCTTCGGGCCAATGGACGGAAACGACTTCGCCAGCTCGCGGCGAGTGCGTCGGTTTGACGGCCCGGTCGTTGACCTTGATGTGGCCTTCTTCGATCAGGCGCTGGAGGGTTCCACGAGAGACGACGGGGAAAACCGTGGACAGAAACTTGTCGAGCCGTTCGCCGGGCAGCGATTTTTCAATGGTGAAGGATTCGGAGCGCGCAGCCACTGGTTTGAGGCAAGCTGGCCCGCTAAACACGCGAAAGGGCCCGAAAGCCCGACGTTCTGGTATCTCGCGTCCTTTTGCGTTTTCGGTGGATGTCCCTCATGTCTTCGTTTCGCTCGCGGGCGCCTTGTTGCCATCGTGCTGCCACGACAGCAGGAACAGCAGACCGACTCCAATGCAGATGGCGCTGTCAGCCACGTTGAAGGCCGGGAAGCCGGCAATCTGGCCGTCGCGCCGATAGACGTAGAAGTAGAGAAAATCGACCACGTGCCCCACGCGCAAGCGGTCGATGAGGTTTCCTGCGATGCCGCCGAAGATCAGGCCCAGCGACACCTGGCCGCCCAGCGTGTGGACGTTGAAGTGATGGCGTGCGAAGAACAGCACAACCAGCGCGGCAATGGCCACAACGGCGAGCACGCCGTTGTTCCCACTGAACATGCTCCAGGCGGCGCCGGTGTTGCCCCAATGCACCAGTTTGAAAAAGCCATCCACAACTTCTTTTTCCTCCCTGTAACCGAGGTATCGAAGCACGGCAAACTTCGTCAGTTGATCGAATGCGGTAATCGATAGGGCAAGGTAAAGGATGCGCCAGTTGGAGTTTTGCTTCATGCGAACAATCGTGGGGCTGTTTAGTCCGCTGTCCGCCAAAAGACAAACCAAATCCCCGGATGGCAGCGGGGCGCAAGCGGCCGCCTACTGGAACGCGGGAGGGGCCGCCGCAGCGCGGCACCCTGCCTGGCGCGAAACTTTTCGCGCGCTGCGCCGTTTGATCCGCTGCCGGTGGCGCGACCAGTGGCGGATCCCAGCTCGGCCACTGGCAGCAATTCAATTCAACACACGAAAGGCTTGTATGAAGACAAAGCTCACGGCGGGATTTACCCTCATCGAAATCATGATCGTCGTTGCCATCATCGGCATTTTGGCGGCGATTGCCATTCCGAGCATCAAGAACTCCATCGAGAAAGCGCAGCGACAAGCTTGCGCGATAAACCGGAAGAACATCGACGCGGCGAAGCTGCAATGGTGTGTCGAACACAAGCAGCCGGCCACCGCAACGCCTTCCGAGGGCGACTTGTTCGGCCAGAGCGCTTACATCGAGCACAAACCAGATTGTCCTGCGGGCGGGGCGTATGAACTGAAGCCAATCAATGAGAAATGCACGTGCAGCGTGCCCGCGCATTCGCCGTGAACGCGGTTCATCGTAGCCGCCGACGTGAGGAGGCGGATGACGGTGTCATGCCAACCCGCCTCGTTACCTCGGCGGCTACACGCGGGATTGAACGGTTCAACCGAGTTGACGCGCCAGTTTTTTCGCGTGTTTGATCCACACGCGATCGCGCTTTCGCTGGAAGGCGGGCGCGTGCGGATCGTCGTCGATCACTTCCTTGATCTCGGCGCGGGCCAGGTCGGCCTGGCCTTTGGCGGCATAAAGCTGGGCAAGTTGCACGCGGGCGCGTGGGTAGGAATGATTGGCGGTGACGCGCTGCCAAGTGGTGATGGCGGCATCTGTTTCACCGAGCGCACCGAGGGTTTCGGCCAGGGCCATCAGCGAATGGCCGTAGTCGTGTTTTGGATTTTCGGCGACCACCCCCTCGAGCAGCGGACGCGCTTCCTGCGGTTTGTTCCGGCGGAGCAGGCATTGGCCGAAGTGGGCGCGAGTATCGATGTCCTGCGGGTCGCGCTCCAGCGCCGCGCGGTAACAGGTGTCCGCCTGGTCCAGCTTGCCCTGCTGGAAATAAATGTCGCCGAGCTGGGAGTAATGGTGCGGTTTGTCGAGGTGATGAATCTGCGCCTGGAGTTCCTTGATGCGTTTGCGATCGTGCGCTCCGGGCAGCTCAAAGCCGCGCGTTGCCGATGGCGAACCGCGATAGACCAGGAAAAAATACCAGAATGCGGCGAAACCCGGAAAGACGACGAGAAACAAAATCCATATCCACTCCTTGCGGCGGATGGCATCCACCAGCATCCACACCGTGAAGACGGCCAGGAGCAGAGTGACGGGCGAACTGAGCCAGTAGTCGAGATTAAGGAAGCCGACAAGCAGCGCAGTGCCCATTGCCCCGGCACTTTAACCGGTAGCCGCGCGCGCGCCAACCTGTATTCCGTCGCGTTTCCACTTGAACCTCGGAGCGCCGGCTTCCAGCACGGCGCGAACCGGGCACCAGGCCAATCGCCGTGTCGGAAGCCGGCGCTCCGGTTCAGGGGGAGGGAAGCCGAAACGCATGGCCCGAAATGTGGCGCGTTACAGCAAGATGAACTTCAGCACCTGCACTTCTTTTTTGAAGAGCAGATGGATGGAGTTCTTGTCGTAGCGCACGTCAAGCGGGAAGCGCTTCTGGTAGTGCTGCCAGAGCACGCGCCCGTTGCCGGCGTCGAGGCGTTTGATGCGGACGTGCGGAGGGACGTGAAAGATAGTGTTCACACCCAGCAGGCCGTCGGCATCATCGTCATCACCGTGATACGACTCGACGGTGTAAACGAGCTTCCCGGAGACGTAGCTGACCGCTCCGTCGTTATTGGCCCGCCAGAGGGTCTTGCCGGTTTTTGATTCCACCTTGAGCACGATGGGATGGATTTTTTCCGTTACATCGATCTGGTTTGAGTATTTGAGGTTGTCGGGCGTGGCGCTGCTCGTGTTCACGTAGATCATGCCCTTGTCGTCGAAGAACAGGCCGGTGGTGCCCACCGACGGCAGCCGCCAGCGAACATTGCCCGACGTGAGGTCGAATGCGGTCAGCACACCCGTGTCAAAGATGTACAGTGTGTCGCCGCGCTCGACGCAGGGGCCTGCGCCGGTGGACGGCGTTTCACCATCGAAACCACGATCGGATCCCTCGCGCACTTCATAATTGAACTGAGCCTCCCAGAGTTTTTTCATGTTCTTATCCAACACGATTGCAGTCTTTCCGCCTATGACCACGTCCACGGTTTGGAGCGGGATGAAACCGGGCGAGCCGGTGACTTCGCCGATCCATTCCACGGCATCCCTGGCATCCGTCCGACGCAAGGTGACTTGATAGCGGCTGACGTCTTCTTCCACGACATCGCCGCCGCGTTCGCGGGAGATTTCGTTGAGCAATTCGTTGGCGATGGCGGCAGTGGCAGATTGGTTGATCGGGCCGTCGAGGGCGGATTTCTTCGGCGGATCCTTCATGGCTTTGCGTTGAACAGTCTTTGATTCCAGCAGGCGGAAGGAGAGTTGCACGACGCCGTTGGAAGTGACGATTAACCGCGCAGGCTCTTCTTCGGGCAAACGCAGGCCCGCCCGAAGGGCCATGGCCGGGGCGCCAAACCCGTCCTGATCGCGCATCTCGGCTTGCAAGCGCTGCTGGTTGGCGTTGGCGGCGATTACAGCGGGCAGCGCCAGACGCGCGGGCCTGGACATGTTCTGTACCCGCGCAGCGACGGCCGCGGGGTCAAGGGGTTTGGGCGCATCCGAGGCGGCGGCCACCTGGTTCGTGCCCGACCGTTTCGCGGCGGCCTGGTTTCCCTTGCCCGTTGTGGATGATTTCGCGGCCATCGACGGCGGCGCGATTTCTTCAACGCGTGATTCGCCGGAGGACAGGTTGATGCGGGTGATGGCTTGCTCTCCGGACGGCTTGAGTCCCACGAAGAGCAATTCCTCCCCTTGGGCCACCGGCTCTTCCGATTCCTCGGCCAGCGGAACATCCGAACCGGATTTACCCGTCTGCCAGTCGTAGCGCGTCAGTTTCCCAGGCGATGAAACCCAGATATTCTCGCCGCGGACGTACAAGTGCAGCACTTCTGTGGCGGCGCGCTCCAATGACTCCAGGATTTCTTCGCGAGTCACAAATTCGATGTCGCTCATATCACGCCCCGCGGCCCGCATCTTTTCACGGTCGGCCTGTTGCCGATCGAATTGCCTGGTGGCTTCCTCGCCAATGGCTTTCTTGTCGATGAGCACGTTGGACCAGATCTCTTTTTTTGTCTTCATGTCATGGCGGGCAAGCGTTCCGCCGTGGAGAAAGACCACTTGCTCCTGCGCACACACCCGCACCTGGCCGGAATAGCCCGGATCGGCCATGCGCACGGAAAACACCACCTTGGGCACCGAACCGACCCATGCATACCAACCCCACCCACCGATTGTGGCACCAATCACCACGACCACGGCCAGCGTGATCAAACCGACTTTGCGCCATTCCCGCGACTGTGCGACATCGCGCTGCCCGGCATACACGGGAATATCCATGCCCTGGCTCTCGGCTTTTCCTTTGCAGAAGACGGAGCAGACGAATCCAAACAGCTGCATGCACTGCGGACAGATCGGCTTCTGGCAAACGAGGCAGCGGTGAGTCGTCCATTGCCCGGCGTGTTTGGTGCAAACTTGAGGCGCGGTGACGTCTGGAGCCGCAGCCACCGACGCGGCTGCATGAGAACTGACCCGCAGTGGTGAACCGCTTGCGGGCGGAGTGGCAGGGCTGGCCATCGTGGTGGCCGCAGGGGCGGAAGTTGTGACTCGAATCACCGGCGCGGGTTGAGCCGCAGGAGTTGCGGGAGCCACAGGCGCGGATGGGGTCGATGGCCGGTGGCTCGGCGGCGGGGCGATCACTGTCGGTGGGGCAACACCAGGGCGGGCGGCCGGCGGAGCGGCATCCAACCCGAGTTGCTGGCGGATAATCTGGTTGACCAGCGCCGAACTGTCCGCGCCACAGCTTTGACAGACGAAGCGGATGGGCGAATTGGCCATCTCCGGTGTGATATCGAAGGAATACTTCGCGCCGCATGGGCATTGGATTTTCATGGGACTATCTGGGCTTGGGGTTGAGCAGGACGATGCCGGGCGCGGCGGTGATGGGAAACCGGGCGAGCGCCGCGCCCTGTTCCAGGCGGCCGTCCAGGAATAGATAATTGCCACCGTACTTGTGGTGATTGTTGCCGGGCGCGTCGCCGTTGGTGGAAAAAATCTGAGCGCCTTGCACTTTGGGCAAGGTGTGGATCTGGCGATCGGTCATCAACAACTCGCTGGTGTCGTTCGTGCGCGCGCGGCCCATGAAGTAGGCGTAGCTGATCTTCCGTTTGGCAAAAGGTTCAGCGGTGGGCAAGGCCGAATCTTTACTGCCCGGGCAGATAAACGCATCGGAAGCGACTGTGTACTGCGGCACCAGCACCGACAACGGCTCTTCGGAAGTCTGGGCGCCGGCTTGCGAAGGGAAAAGGCCTCCGTGCTCGTTCGCGAATATCTCCAGCGCCAGGTAGATTTTTTGGAGGTTCTTCTGGCAGGATTTCATCTGGCGCTGCTGGTTCCCGCGTGAGCCGAAACCGTGCATCATCACCGCCATGACAGCAATCAAGGCCAGAACGATAAGCATTTCGACGAGCGAGAACGCGGCCCTCCCAGATGGCGGAAAAACGCGGAACCAGCGCTGTTCGGACACGCTGCTGCCCCGGCTCTCCAGAGGGGTAATCACGTCTGGTCGTATATCCGAACGGGCCGGTTGTGGCAAACAGAATTGCCCCATCGGCGGTCGGCCTATTGACGGACTTTTTCCTCGAGGCAATAGAGGAAGCGTTCGCCGCGCAGGTAAAGTTCCCGATCCACCAGCGAGGGAGAGGCGCTGAACGAATCGTTCAGTTGGTTCACCGCCAGCGCTGCATTCTCTCGATCATGGCGGAGGACAACCGTCGTTCCGTCACGGCCAGTCACATAGATTCGTCCCGCCGCGCCGACCGGTGAGGCGAAGATGAAGTCCCGGATACCGTCGAGCCGGAGCGGTTCGCCGCGCGGTTTTCCTGTGGCGGGTTCGAGACGGGAAAGAACGTTCTGATTGTGCCGCAGGAAATAAAGCGTGTCGTCGTAAAGCAGCGGTGAGGAAACGTAGGGCGTGAGGCGGTTGAGTTTCCACGCCACGCGGTCGCTGCCGGTGATGTCGCCTTTCGCCCCCGCCAGGCGGATCGCGAGCATGGCTTGCTGATAATAACTGTTCCCCGCGATGACGATTCCATGGCTGTGGACGGGCGAGGATACGACGTTATCCGTAAGTCCGGCACATTCCCAGAGTTGCGCGCCCGTGGCGGGATCATAGCCCCGCACGCGCCTGGTGGCGCTGACGATGATTTGTGATTTGCCTTCGTGCTCGACGATCAGTGGAGTGGACCAGGAAGTCTTCTCGTCGCGCGGGACTTTCCAACGTCGCTTGCCCGTGCGTTTGTCGAAAGCATAAAGCGACGAGTCGCCCTCGTGGTCCCAGCAGACGATAAGCAGGTCGCCATGCAGGACGGGCGAACTGCCTTCACCGTGGGCGTGGAGTGTGTTCATCCGGCCGAGGTCTTTTTGCCACTTCACTTCGCCGTCCAGATCGAGGCAGTAGAGGCCGCGCGAACCGAAGAAGGCGTAAAGGCGCTCGCCGTCCGTGACGGGCGAGTTTGAGGCAAGGCTGCCCGTTTCATGGCCGCCCTCGTGGGGGAATTCTTCGCGGAGAACTTTCTTCCAGAGAATTCTGCCGTCCTGGCGATGGATGGCAAAGACGACGAATTGATGATGGTGTGTCACCGGGACGTTGTCGTGTGTACCGGGAGCATTGTCATAAACGGGCTTTTGCGCACTACCGATGGGGACCGCAGCGGTCAGGAAAATGCGCTCGCCCCAAACGATGGAGGAGGAGTGCCCCTTGCCGGGCAGCGCTAGCTTCCAGCGCACATTATTCGTTTCGCTCCAGGTGATGGGCGGATCTGCCTGCGGCGCCACTCCGTTGGCCTGTGGTCCTCGCCATTGCGGCCAGTTGCGAATGGCCGCAGTGTTCGAACGCTTGGTGGCGTCGTCAGCCAAGCCCGGCAGCATGAGCAAGCAGCCGAGGAGCGCGAGGTGGCGATGTTTGAGCATGTCGAATCAGTTTCTAACGACCGCGTTGTCCAATGTCAAAGGGCTGGTGTTATTGCCCCCAGGCAAGGCGCGGGCACTCGGCGCCCTTTGTTGTCGGGAAAACGAAAACGCCGCCTGCCATTGGGCAAGCGGCGCTGTCTCTAAAGCGGAATGGCCGCTCAACTGGAGAGAGCGCCCGACGTCGGAGTGCTTTGGCTGAAGACCAGTTTATTGTCTTCGACCGTGACCTTGACCGGCTCTCCTTCGTGCAGGCTGCCCTTGAGGATTTCCTCGGCCAGGGGGTCTTCCAGGAATCGCTCCACCGCGCGGCGCATGGGACGCGCGCCGTAGGTCGGATCGTAACCTTTCTCGACGAGGAAGTCCTTCGCCTTGTCATCGAGGTTCAACTGAAGGTTCTTGCCCTTGAGCCGCTCCATGACCTTCTTGATTTCCAGGTCGAGGATTTGGATCAGGTCCGGCTTGGTCAGCGAGCGGAAGACAATGATGTCATCCAGCCGGTTGAGGAACTCCGGACGAAACTGCCGCTTGGCCTCGTCCATGATTTTCTCGCGCATCTTCTCGTAGCTGTTCTGGTCGGTGATCGGCGAGAAGCCCATGTTGGAGTTCTTCTTGATCGTCTCAGCGCCGACGTTCGAGGTCATCAGGATGACCGTGTTCCGGAAATTGATGACGCGGCCGACGTTGTCAGTCAGCTTGCCCTCTTCGAGGATTTGCAGGAGCATGTTCATCACGTCAGGATGCGCTTTCTCGATTTCGTCGAAGAGCACGACGGAATAGGGCTTGCGTCGGACCTGCTCGGTCAACTGGCCGCCTTCCTCGTAACCGACATAACCCGGCGGCGAACCGACCATGCGCGACGCGTTGTGGCGTTCCATGTACTCGGACATGTCCAGTTGAATGAGCGCCTTGGAGTCGCCAAACATGGATTCAGCCAGTGATTTCGCGAGCAACGTCTTCCCGACGCCCGTGGGACCCAGCAGCGCGAACGTGCCGATGGGACGCCGGGGGTCTTTGAGGTCCGCGCGCGAGCGGCGCAGCGCCTTGCAGATGGCGCTGACGGCCTCGGCCTGGCCGACGACCACGCGCTCCATCTCTTTCTCCATCGCGAGCAATCGCTCAGCCTCGCCCTGTTCCATCCGCTTGAGCGGGATGCCGGTCCACTTGGCGACCACTTGCAGGATGTCTTCCTCGTCCACCTTCACGCGCTTTTCTTCGCGGCTGGATTTCCAGGCGTTGAGCACCGACTCCTGTTTTTCCTTCGCGTGCTTTTCCTTGTCCCGCATGGCGGCGGCGCCCTCAAAGTCCTGCTCCTTGATGGCTTTTTCCTTCTGCGTCTTGATCTGCTCGATCTCGGCCTCGATGTCCTTCAGCTCCGGCGGACGCGTCATGGCTCCAATTCGCGCGCGAGAGCCGGCCTCGTCCATCAGGTCGATGGCCTTGTCCGGCAGATAGCGGTCGGTGATGTAACGGTCGGACATCTTGACGGCGGACTCGACGGCGGCATCGGTAATGTCCGCCTTGTGGTGCTCCTCGTACTTCGGGCGCAGACCCTTCAGGATGGCGATGGCGTCCTCGATGGACGGCGCCTCGACTTTTACGCTTTGAAAACGGCGTTCCAGCGCGGCGTCCTTCTCGATGTATTTGCGGTACTCATTGAGCGTGGTGGCGCCGATGCACTGCATCTCACCGCGGCTGAGGGCGGGCTTGATGATGTTCGAGGCGTCCATCGTGCCTTCGGCGGACCCGGCGCCGACGATGGTGTGCAACTCGTCGATGAAAAGGATGATGTTCTTGGCCCGGCGAATTTCGTCCATCACGGCCTTGATGCGTTCCTCGAACTGGCCGCGATACTTGGTGCCCGCGACCATCAGCGCGAGATCCAGGGTGACCACGCGCTTATCGCGGAGCAACTCGGGAACGTTGCCCTTGGCAATTTCCTGGGCCAGGCCCTCCACGATGGCGGTCTTGCCCACGCCCGCTTCGCCGAGCAGCACCGGGTTGTTCTTGGTGCGGCGGCAGAGAATCTGGATAACGCGCTCAATCTCGCTTTTGCGCCCAATGACCGGGTCCATGTCGCCTTTGCGGGCGATCTCGGTCAGGTCGCGTCCAAAGGCCTTCAGCGCGGGCGTCTTCACTTCGCCCTTCTTTTCGGAAGGCGCCTTCTCCGGCTGCTCCGGCACCGCGCTTTCCTCCTGGGCGTTGAAGTTCGGATCGAGTTCCTTGAGAATTTCCTGGCGGGTTTGCTCGATGTCCACGTCGAGGTTCTTCAGGACGCGAGCGGCCACGCCATCCCCCTCGCGTAACAGACCCAGCAAAATGTGTTCGGTGCCGACGTAAGTGTGCTGAAGCTGCTTGGCTTCCTTGGCGGCGAGCGCGAGAACCTTCTTCACCCGCGGCGTGTAGGGGATGTTGCCGATCATTTTTTGATCGGGCCCGGTGCCGACCTGTTTCTCGACTTCCATCCGGACCGTTTCGAGGTCGAGGCCCATTTTCTGGAGCACGTTGACGGCGACGCCCTGGCCGAGCTTGATGAGGCCCAGCAGGAGGTGCTCGGTTCCCACGAAGTTGTGGTTGAAGCGGTCAGCTTCCTTGCGCGCGAGGGCGAGGACTTGTTGCGCCCGCGGCGTGAAATTGTTCATGGCTTCATCGCTCATACTTGCTTAATAGATGCATCAGCAGATTTTTTTGTCCAGCGTCCAGTCACGTTCCTGTGACGGTTCGGCGCGTGCGCTTTCGCAACAACCTCTGTTCAGCAGGATTGTTACCTCCCTTATCGTAGGAAAGCAGCGGAGGATTAGCGAGGATCTGCTGCGAGTGACAGGAAGCCATCGCGACGGACTGGCGCGGCGTGAGAGAAGTTGTCGCGTGAGGACCGCAGGAGAACTGCCGACGAACCAAGCTCAACGGCCCGGCCTGCGACGAGGCCCGATTACAACCGCAACGCGATAGCCGGGTCAGGAGGCGGTTTCTTCCGATCTTTTTGTCCAATCTCTCTCCATCTGAATGTTTCCGGTGTAATTCAACGAACCGCCGTGCCTGGCTGAGGGTGTCAGGAAGGAGTCTGGAGGCTTCCTCGACCGCATTGATCGCAACCTCCATGTCCCGCTGTTCATCGTCACGAGCAGCGGCAGCTACACCAACACGTTCCCAGGGCCGACGCCGACGCTGGGCGACATGCTGGACTGCTTCTGATGCTGGGCATGAAAACGGTGAATCGGTGACGCTATTCCAGCGGCACAAACAGCGTCACGCTGCCGCCCTCCGAGTTTGTCCCTGTGACCATGTAGAATGGCCAGACGCTTTTCTGATTCAGCCACGAATTACCCTGCGGGTACGCTAAAGCGCAGTTGGTGATTGTGACTGATGATGGAACAGTCCGGTGCCACGTCCACGCATTTCGGCGGCTGATGTCTCGAATGATTTGCTTGCTGCTCTTCGGTTTTGCCTCTCCCGCTTCAACCAGTTTTCGGAAGAACCATTCGATGCTCGCGACTTTTCCTTCGCTTACAAAACTGAACCTCAGTTGTCCGCCATCGCCAACGCCCGCAGTGACGCCACCCGGCACTCGCTGATAAAAGCTGATGCTTCGGGCCATCACCGCTTTCTTCCGCTGCTTGTCAACGCGATCGGTGTAGCCGATTTCCGGCGCACTTGACGCCCATCTCAGTCGCCCATTCCCGTAGTGTTCCAAGCTGTTCGTTGTCAGACCGAGAAGAGGAAGAAACTCCAGTGCCATTTGCCTGGCCTGCTCCTTGTCAGGAACTCCATGCATCAGCGGAGTATGATTCTTGATGTCCCATCGATAACCGTCATCTCCGCTGTGATAGGCAAAACTGCCGCTCAACAGCGAAAACGAAACGCAGCGGTACTTGGTGGAGTTGGTCGGATTGGCCTCCTTAATCCAGAATCCAATGTCACCTTCCCTGCCTACTGGCATTGGCGTTATTTCCCCAGTCAACGAGAATCGCTCTGCAACACGCTTCATCAGCTTCTCGTCGAGTTGAACTTGCCCAACAGCGTACATGAACAGGTTGGTCTGTTGTGGTTCAGATGCCTTCCATGTTGCTCGAATGGAGGTTTCGAGTTGATTCCCGATCATCCGTTCAAGCTCATACGATTCTGGTTTCGGGATCGGTTTGTGCCCTTGCCCCGCATAAAGCGGGAGCAAGGTCAGCAGAAACATTCCCGCTACTTTAAGGCTCAGGTGAATCAGCATCATGGTCGATTTCGAGTAGTGATTCCTGCTCGGTGGGATCGTTGGGATCACGGTTCGGCTCGGTTTGAGAGCCGTATCCGAGTATGAAGTCAGCTTGACACTCTGGCCAAGTGACAGAACGGGCCACATTTATGGGGTCAGTGGCGGTGAAAGTGTGCGACTGGGTGTTCCGGCAGGCGTAGTTCCACGCTCCGATCACTGAATAGTTGGCAGGTGAAATAATCGAGCTTCCTTGCAGGGCCAGCGCCCAGCGAAACGCAAATTCAGGATGGACCGACATCTCCGTGGCGTAGCTTGCAGGATGTGCAGGTAGCCGTTCATGGGCACCTTGAATGAGTTCTTCATCTGGTCATAGACCCCATCAGAGCGGTAAAGCCCGTCTCGAAGCAGATTGCAATTTGAAACACTTTGAAACAAGTTTCCTCGACCTAGCCAACTCTCTGGATTGTAGGGTTTAACGCTTGAGGATTAAACAAAAATCTTTACGCTCATTGTGTTGCGGCGTTGGAAACCAAGGAAAGTCGGGAAGCGGTTTTGATCCTAACACCGAACCTCAACGACCCGGCCCGCGAGGGGTTAACCGAAGTCGTTACCCCTTGTCCGCCCCAGGCGCTGGCGCTCCCGGCTTGGGTTTCGGACGACTGACGGTGCGGAGGCGTTCGCGCAGCATGTCCGCCCGGAGCAGGTCGCGCTCTTCCGCAGTCAGTTTGTCCGAGTAACGCTTCTGCAGATGGTTGGGCTGGGTGATGACAAACAACTCATCCACCAACGCCCGGTTCAAATCAGCGAACAGCCCCAGATCCGCTCCCAGCCGCATCAACGAAAGCAGGTTCATCGTTTCCTTGGAGGAAATGCTGTGGGCGTTGGCCAGGATTCCGTAGGCGCGGCCGATGTGGTTATAGACGGTCTTGGGCTTCTTTTCCAACAGCGTGCCGCGCGCGTTTTCCTCGTGCTCGATGATCTGGGAAAGAACCTTGTTCAGCCGCTCGACGATGTCGGACTCCGCCTCGCCCAGGGTCATCTGATTGGAAACCTGGAAGACGTTGCCCAACGCTTCGGTGCCTTCGCCGTAAAGTCCGCGCACGGCCAGGCCCAGCTTGTTCACGGCCTGGATGATTTGGTTGATCTGTTCGGCCAGCACGAGACCGGGCAAATGAAGCATCGCGCTGACGCGAATGCCGGTGCCGAGATTGGTTGGGCAGGCGGTGAGGTAACCCAGCTCGGGCGTAAACGCGTAGTCGAGTTTCTTTTCGAGCCGCGAATCCGCCTGATCAATCGCCTGCCAGGCCTGCTTGATCTGCAGGCCAGGCCGCAGCGCCTGCATGCGCAGGTGATCTTCTTCGTTGATCATCACGCAGAGAGTTTCGTCGCGATTGATCACCAGGCCGCTGCCCGCGTTCTTCGCCGCGTGTTCGCGGCTGATTAGGTGCCGCTCCACCAGAATGTTTTTGTCGAGCAGCGTGAGGTTGTCCATCGTCTCTGAAAAGCAATCCGCCATTTGCGGCATCGACTCGATGGCCGGCCGGATGGTTTCCAGGGTCTTGATGCGCTCGGCCTTCTTAGCCCAGCCGGGGAAAGCCGCCCCCTTGAGGTTGCGGGCCAGCCGTACGCGGCTCGACATGACGATCTTGTTGTGCGGCCCCTCGCGGCGGGCCGACTCGTCGGGCGAAACCAGAAACTCGTGGAGGTTCATGCCTCAGGAAGGGGACAAGGCAGCGAGCTTGTCCTTGGTGGTTTTGATTTCGTCACGCATCGCGGCGGCTTGCTCGAAGTCCTCGTCGGCCACGGCCTTCTCGAGTTTCTTTTGCAGCGACTTGAGCTTGTCCGAAAGATCGCGCGATTGCTGGAAGGCCTGGGGCACCTTGCCCATGTGCTTGGTCCCCTTGTGCATGGTCTTGAGCAAACCCTCCAGCCCTTCGCTGAAGGTCACGTAACATTCCGAACAGCCCAACCGCCCGGCCTTCTTGAAATCCGCCTGCGTAAAGCCGCAACTGCGGCATTTCACATCGGCGCCGCCAACGGATGGCTCGGCTTCCTGCGACGCCCCCAGCCCAAGCAGTAAATTGGCGAGGGAGAAGTCCGGTGAATCGTTGACGCCCTTTTGCGCGGCGCATCCATCGCAAAGGTCAACCTTCTGCATCTTGTCCCCGACAATCTGGGTCAAGTGGACCTTCGCTTCTTTCTCTTTGCAAACGCAGCACAACATAGCCCGATGTGTATCGGCCCAAAGGCCAGCGGTGTAAATATAATTTCTCGCGAGGCGCTGGCAAGATGCGCCTGCTCATCCTGGCGCAAACTGGCGCATCCTTTCGCCAATCGCGGTGTTGGCCTTGTCGCGCATGAAATGGTCAATCCAACGCAAGATTCTGAAGTTCGCCGCGCTCTTCGCGTTGGTGGCGGGAGCGGGCATCACCTACGTCTCGCTGCAATCCGATCCACTCACCCGCTACAAGGCGCGGCTGGCAGCCAGTGGCGAGGAGCTTTCTCTCGTCAAACTCTCGCCTCCCTATTCCAAGGACGTAGTGGAATACCATCAACAATTGAGTGATGCCGCCGCGCGCCTTGTGTTCAGCCCAATTGCTCCCGGCGGGATTAGCCTCATGAACCGGCCCACCAATGGCCTCGCTCAGCCCGCCTGGCTTCGGCCGACGCCGGCCAGCCCCGCCAGCGGGACTTGGGAAGACTTCGCGATTCAGATGGGTGATTCCGAGCCGGGCCTGGCTGAACTTCGGAGGCTTCTCGTCTCGTCGCCGCCCGGCAGCGGTTACGATCCCGCCGACCCGGCCAGTTCCAAATCCAAGTTCGATTTCATTGCGCGGCGCAAGACCGCTCAAACGCTTGCCGCCGCTGTCGTCAACGAACTTCATCGCCGGCGGCTGGATGCCGCATTGACCAATTTGAACACTCTTATCGCACTGGCACGCTTCCGCGACGATGGCGACGTGCTGGTTGGCCGGATGATTCAAGTCGCCATTGCCGGGCTGGCCGTCTCCGCCACCTGGGAATCATTGCAAGCCCCCGGTTGGACAGACGCCCAACTTGCGTCCCTGCGGCTCGCCTGGCAGCCCTTGGATCTGGTTCGCGGTTTTGGGCGGACCGTTGAGATGGAGCGCGCCTACGCGGTGGCGTACTACGAGGTCTTCCGCACCAATGCGACTGAGCGCCGGCAAATGATTGGTTACGGCGGTCGCGGGGGAGGATTCGCTGACAAACTCCACCAGAACCTCTACCTGCCCATCTGGGCAAAAGCCTGGTCGAAGCGCGACGAACTGAACTTCCTCGAAAAGATGGAACCCCTCATCCAAGGCGTCCGCCGCGACATCACCAACGGCAGCTACCATGCCCTGCGCGCCACCTTTGCCGAGGCGATGCGCGGCCTGAAAGCGTCGCAGACGGCCCTTAATCGGTTCCGTTTCCCCCTCGCTTCCATGGTTATCCCCAACTGGGAAAAAGCCGCCACGACCTTGCTCCGTTACGAAACCCAGCGTCAGATGGCCCTCACTGCCATCGCGCTGAAGCGCCACCAGCTCAAGCACGGAAAACTCCCCGCCGATCTCGCCGCGCTCACGCCGGAGTTCCTCGCCTCACCGCCTGCGGACTGCATGAATGGCAGGTTCCTCATCTATCAACGACTTTCCGATCACCGCTTCACCCTCCGCTCCGTCGGGAACAACGAGCGCGACGACCAGGGCGCCGATGACGACCTTGTCTGGCCGGAACCAGAGATGCCGTCCGTTTCTTTGCCGGAACGGTAGAACCTGAGTTTAGCGGACAGGTTGCAGTGCATAATCCCTCATCCGTGTTTATCCGTGTCCCTCGGTGGTTGGACTGCGGTTTCAGATTCCAGTCGCTGGATTTGTGGCGGGCCGCGAAAACGCTTCCGCTCGAACGCAAACCACGCAGCCACCAGCAATCCCACCGCGCCCCCCACGAGCCACACGGCCTGGTGGTTTGGCGGCTGCATCCCGATCACAATCAGGAACACGCAGAACAACACGGACACCACCGCCAGCGGTTTGTACCACCGGCCCAGATGCCAGGGTCCCATCGCTGTCCAGGTGCGTCCGTGCGCGAAAAAGCCCACTACAGTCGGCAGAACGTATGAGATGTAGAGGAAGATGACGCACACGGCGGCAATCGTCGTGTAGGGCACGAGCGTCATAAACGCCACCGCAATGATTGCCACCACCCAGATGGCCATGGCCGGCGTGCGTGTCACCGGACTTACCTGCCGCAACGGCGTCGGCAACCCGCCGTCGCGAGCAAAGGCGTAAACCATGCGCGACGCGGAGGTCAAAGCCGCCAGCCCGCAAAAGTATTGGGCCAGACCGATGCCGAGATAGAGCGCTTTCGCCAGGTTGGCGG
>Ga0187893_10004433_pt1 | contig 26724 bp, 25 predicted proteins | sample MA1701074metaG_FD_139574 | JGI IMG/M metagenome (GOLD analysis project Ga0187893, IMG submission 139574) | White microbial mat communities from a basaltic lava cave in the Kipuka Kanohina Cave System on the Island of Hawaii, USA - MA170107-4 metaG ... | reverse complement strand
GAACGGGTGCGTGGCGCGGGTTTCAACTTTCCGACAGCGTTCACGCAGGGGCTGGAGCGGATGGCCGACTGGTCCATGTGGATGCTCTCTCCGACCCATGAATTTCCGATGTTCGGTCATGCGGGCCTCGACGCGAAGACGTCAATCATGGAGCGCGATGCAGCGCTGTTTCCCGAACGAGCGGATTTCGCACATGTCGCCAGTTTTGGCGCTAAGGGTACTCCTCCCGGCCGAGTCGCGAAGGTTTTGTGGCATAGCGGCTTTCTCACCATGCGCAGCGATTGGTCGCGCGATGCGCTGTATATGGCCTTGAGCTTCAACGGCACGCCCGTGATGTCCGGTCACGATGATCTATTGTCCTTTGGGTTGTGGGCGTATGGCATTCCTTGGATGACGAACAGTGGCAGTACCGCACCGTACGGCCATCCCGAGCAAAAGGTAAATAGCAACACTATTTCGTCCAACACCGTGGTTGTCGATCGACAAACGCAAGGTCGAATGGACAACGGGGGCCGGCTCGAAAGCTGGGCGAGCCTCCCGGACACCGGTCCGGGCATCACGTATCTTGCCGCCCAAAATCGCACGTATCAGCGCCTGGGCGTCAACCATCGTCGCGCCGTTCTGTTCGTCCGGCCAAACTACTGGATTGTTCATGACCTCATGAGCGGCGATGGCAAGCCGCACGAATATCAGTGGATCGGCCACTTTCAGCCCACCGAGCTGTCGATCGATCCGAACAGCAAGGCGGTGGCCACCGCGCCGCAGAACGGTAAGCGACTATGGTTGGTTCCTGCCTCGCCGGACGCAGTCATTCTTGAACAGCGAGAGAGTCCAATCGCCGCCCGGGTCGAGGCGAATCCGAAACCGCCCTCGCCTCTGGGATCCACGCGACATCTCTCGCCTTATGTGGCGCTGATCAAGTCGGACGCGACCGAGCCGTTCGCATTTACCACCCTGCTATGTCCGGCCGGCGCGAATGATCCATCGCCGCAAGTGACCAGCGTTGATGTAAAAGCTGATCAAGATCCAGTCTTCGCCAGTAGTGAAGCCTCGGGGTGTCGGGTGCTACGCGGTGATGAGGAAGACATCATCGCGTTGAGCTATGGGGCCATGGAGCGGATGCGCCACTATGGCGGCACCACAGGAATCAGCACGGATGGCGAGATGGCCATTGTCCGGTGCAAGAACGGACAGATCGTTGCAGCCGCCTTGGTCGGTGGAACACGGCTGGACCTTGCGGGAAAGAACTTAATCCGAAAGACGGGGGACGTGACATCGGTGCACGTGCGTTTCGACGACAACGATTCTGACGTGGCCGCGCGCGGGCAGGGCGAGGTCTGGATCGGCGACAGCAAGTCGCCGCTTAAGGTTGGCGGGGGGACGCTGGACGTGTCGGAGCCCGTCTTTGCCGACGACGCCAAGTCGCTCTGCCAGGCGATCGGGGTGCCGTTCGCGCGGGCGGCGGAGGTCCTGGAGCGCGCCCGCCGCGATTTCTCGGTCGTGGTCTCGTGGACGAGTACGGAGCCAGCGTCGGCGATGATTGAGTGGCAAGCCGTTGGCGAAACGCTTGTACAGCGAAACGTGATTCCCGAGCCGATGACGCAACATCGTTTTGTGCTCAGTCGTCTGATGCCCGGCAAGAGCTACGAGATTCGCACGACCTGTCTAAGCCCGGATGGAAAGATCGGCCGCAGCAAGACCGTTTATGTGCCTGGAAAGTCCAGATAGGTGGGTGCGGCAAGGCAGATTCCCCCGACTCGGGCCGCCACCCGGCCTTCGTGGCCGACCCACGAGCCCGGCAAAGGCGGCGAGATTTCCGGATCGTTCGGAGCAGGCTTGATCCCAAACCTTTGAAAAAAATGATATGACGACTACTCCGCGCATTATCTTTCATGTTGGCGGGCCGAGCTTTCATCCCGTCGAGCCACAAGCGAAGCGGATCATTGCCTGGCTGGGCGATGGGCACGATTGCGGGGTCCACGACGGTGTCGATGCATTCGATGGCTTGGACGACTGCGATCTTCTGGTGCTAATGGGACTGCATTGGAGCGGCCTTTCCACCGCTACGGATGGAGAACTCGCCTACCGCCCGATGTCCGATCGGCACAAAAAATCGTTCGAACGATACGTTGCCTCAGGCCGGCCCATCTTGGCCCATCATGGGAGCATTGCGAGCTACGACGACTGGCCGCGGTTTGGAGATCTGGTCGGCTTTGCCTGGGTTTGGGGGTCCACGAGCCATTCGCCGATCGAGCTGCACCGCATACAAGTCCTCGAGACTGGACATCCGGTTGTCGCTGGCGTGCGGGATTACGCGCTCGTGGATGAGTTGTACTACAAGATCAAGATCACGGATGGCTTTGAGCCGGAGATTCATGCGGTGGCGCAGTGGGATGACGTCGCGCAGCCGATGGTGATGACCGGCTACGGCGGGCGCGCGGTCGGCGCGGGCAAAGTTGCGTATCTTGCCAACGGGCATGATCTGCGCGCCTTCGAATGTTCTCAAATGCGCCAACTTTGGCTCAACGCGGTCGAGTGGCTGCTGCGAGACTGAGCGGAATAGGAGATGTCATGATCATCGGCTGTTTTGCTCTCGTTGAGCCTTTCGCTGCGATGCGCCGACAGTTCGAATGTATCCGCGAAATGGGTTTCGACTATGCCGATCTAACCGACAACCACAGCGGAGCCACGCTCGGCGCCGAATACGGTTTTTCCGCGTCGGTCAGTCTCGAAGGTCATCCCGCCGACGTGCGTGCGCTGCTGGAAGGGCTGCACTTGACGCTCACCAGCGTCTGCGCGCACGCGAACCTGCTCGATCCCGGTAGTCCGAGTTCCTACGGCACGCGAGAGATCATCAAAGCCATCCGCCTGGCCCATCACCTCGGCATTAAGCAGGTCATCACGACCGAGGGCGATCCCAAGACGGATTTCGGACACCACCTGTCGCGCGCTGAGCAACTGTTCAGCATCCGTGAGAAGCTTTACACCCCTATCCGCTGGGCTGACGAACTTGGAATTGAGGTCCTGCTGGAACCGCACGGCGTGCTCACCGACACCGTCGATGGAATGACGGCCATTCTGGATGCCCTCGGACACGAAAAGACCGTCGGCGTCAATCTCGACACCGGCAATTCCTGGCTCGGCGGCGGAGACCCGCTCCAGTTCGTCAGGACTTTCGGCAAACGAATCAGGCATGTCCATTGGAAGGACATGCCCAAGGAATGGGAATCCAAGCGGGGCAAGATGTTCGGCTGCGGCATGGGAATGATCCCGCTCGGCGACGGTGTCGTCGGGATCGAAGCGATCGTCGAGGAACTGAACGCGATCGGATTTGACGGTCCGACGACGCTGGAGATTGCCGGCGCCGAGAATATGAAGACATCCGCCGAGCGCCTGCGCCGTTGGAGCAAGTAGAGGAACGCTTTATGACAAATCAGCCGAAGAATTGTGCGATCATCGGAGTTGGAGCAGCTAAACCGGGGGGTAAGGGGGGCGGGCATCAGATCGGCTATCTGCACGCGACGGCCTACGGCCTTTGTCCGCGCGCGCGCCTCGTCGCCGCCGCTGACATCAATGCGGAAAATCTCCGAGCATTTCAGGAGAACTTCAGCGGAACACGCGGATTCTCAAACCATCGGGAGATGCTTCAGGAGATTAGGCCAGAAATCGTCTCGATCTGCACCTACGTCGGTCTTCACCGCCGGATGATCGAGGATTGCGTTGACGCCGGCGTAAAAGGGATCTTCTGCGAAAAGCCCTTCGTTGCCTCGCCCGCCGATCTACGCGCGGTGGGCGAACTGGTCGAACGAAGCGGCGTGAAGATCTGCGTGGCGCATTTCCGTCGGTACTACCCATCATTCCAGCGGATGAAGGAGCTTTACGCCGGCGGCGCGATCGGCCAGCCGCTGATGTGCATCGCGGGCATCGAAGGGTGGGACCTTTCGGAATGGGGAAGCCATTGGCTGGACATGTTCCGCTTCTTCCATGAGCCGCATGAGGTGAGGTGGGTGTTTTGCCAGGCGCGTGTCCGTCAAGGACGTGGCTATGGTCATGCGATGGAAGATCACGCCAGCGCGTACTTCGGTTTTGACGATGGCGGCAAAGCCATGCTGGACGGTGGCACCGGCATGAACGGTCCCTGGACCATGTGCCTGCTCGGCACCGAGGGCGTTATCCGCCTTCAGGAAGAGCATTTGGTCGTCATGGAGTCCACGGAAGGTCGCCGGACGCAAGATTTCAAAGATCACCCGGAAATGGATATGCACCGGGCCTGGCAGCAGGCGACTCAGGATCTATGCGCATGGCTGGATGGTGGCCCAGTGCCGATCATCGGCCTGCCGCGCGTCTTCAAGACTGCCGAGTTGAATCTTGCCTGTTATCTCTCGGCCATCAAGGGCGATCGGATCGATCTCCCACTCGTGGATTTTGAAGTTGCTGAGTGGCCAGTAGAACTACTTGCCCGCCGGCGGGCATGACAATCTGGCTCCGCTTGTTACAGAACCACGAAAGACGAAAGGAATCTGGATCGCTGATCTTCAGGTCATTCTTGGTGAACAACTTCGTTCCGCCGCAACCGGGCGCAGTGTAGTCCCAGAATCCATTTTCGCCACCAGTTTGACCACGTGTCAGCACCCTCTACAGGCGAATCGTCTGCCGGCTTTGAAGACGCCGACCGATACCAGACGTTGACGACCAATACGCACCTGTCCGGCAACATCGATCAATTCCCAGGACCCCACCTCGGACCGGAGCAACGTGACGTCGGCTGATCGTCCGGCGGTCAGCGTGCCGAGGCGGTCGGATAACCCCATTGCCGCTGCAGGAGCCGACGTCGTTGCTCGGATCACGCGAGTCAGGGGCATTCCCAGGTAGAGGAACTTGGTCATTGTTGTAGGCAGGTCGAACACGGGGCCATTGAGGTTGAACCGATGCACATCGGTGCTGATCGTGTCCGGCCAGAAGCCATATTGTTGGCACGCCGGTTCGGCGACATCCCACGCGAAAGCGCTGACACCGTGGCCGACGTCAAAGATCACGCCTCGGTCGCGCGCCGCGCGGGTAGCGTCACGCGGGGCGCGGGTTCCGTCAGTGAAAGGTCCGTTTGAGAGCGGGTGGTACGCGTGCGTATACACGTCTCCAGGCCGCATCGCGCCGAGAACCTCCTCCAGCGGAATCGACGAGGCCGCGTGGTGAAACATGCAGGGCACTCCCGTCTGCGCCGCTGCTTCTAAGACGCCGTGAAAAGCGGCACGTTCGTTGAGCTCGCTCCCGGCGGCGATTCCGACAGTCAGCCTCGCCTTGACGCCCACGATGGGCCCGCGAAATCGCCGGATGCACTCTACCGCAGACGGCACGTGGCAAGCCCGCGCATCCGTCAGGTCGCTGAGGTGCGGTGCTCGGTCGTGGCGGTGGATGGCGCCAATCAGCGAGATGTTGAGCAGCGCGTAGATATCCTCCGGCGACTGGGAAATCACGAACCGTTCAAATGCGGGGAAGGTGAGCGCTCCGGCCGTCCCCGTGTCGAGCAGCGTGGTCACGCCGTGCTTCAAGCCTGCGTCGGCGGGGGCGACGGAGAACTGTCCGACGCCGCTGAACACGTGGACGTGTAGGTCGATCAGCCCGGGCGCGACGATGAGGCCGCGGGCATCGACGATCTCTTCCCCCTCTCGCGCCGCCAGATCTGCCGCGATCTCCATGATGCGATCACCGGCGATGCGCACGTCGGCGCACCGCGGCGGCGCGCCGGTGCCGTCGTACACGTCGCCGCCGCGAATCAAGTAGCCTCGTGGGTCGCTCATGTGAGTACCGTCAGAGCGTTGCGGATCGACTCAACCACGTAACGTGGCTCGCCGTCGCGCAAACACATCGGGTAGACGTACGCGCGGCGCGGGTCACGCTCGGCCTCCGCAAGAATGACCTTCGGTCGCAGCGTGCGGAGGTGCGCGATCAGCCGGTCGAGCCGCGGGACGTCGATGCGCACGATCGGGTACGGCTGCCCGGTCGGGCTCAGAAACATCGGTTCGACACAAACGCCTGAAATCGCGCGCAGGCCCGCGGCGATCTCGTCGCGCGCCGCGGTCCAGCGCGCCAGCTCCGCGGCGTGATCGCGGTGCGCGTAATCTTCCAGTGCCGTCATCAGTCCGACGATTGCTTCCTTGCCGACCTTCATCGGCCTGCCAATCCCGTGCCGCGGCGGGCGCGCGATCCATCCTTCGTCGATCCACGATCGCAGCGACCACGTGCCGGGGCGCACGTCCATGTCCACCATCTGCGCCCACGCGCTGCGGACGAGGTCGCACCGCCCGCAGAGGATGCCGGACGCCTGCGGCCCGCCGAGGTGCTTCCCGCCGCTATAGGTGACGAGGTCGGCGCCCCCGGCGATGAAGTGGCGCAGGTTGTCGGTCGGTGGGAGCGAGAGCGCCGCGTCCACGATCAGCGGCAATCCGTGTCGGTGCGCGAGCTTCGCCAGTTCCCGCACCGGCGGTCGCTCGTCCACATGCAGCCAGCAGCAGCCGACGGCCGCAGTGCGATCGGTTATGGCGCGATCGATTTCGTCCAGCACGTTCGGCGACTCGTAGTTGAGCGTGATGAGCTTCGCGCCCGATGCGCGGACGGGATGCTCGTAGTCGTAGGGTCCCAGCGCCGGGTAGATGATCTCGCATCTTGGCAAGCCCGACACGTCCGGCAGCCGGTCCATATGTTCCGGGTCGTTCCGCGCCAGGCACGCCGCCGCCGCCAGCGTCAGCGCGGCCGCGGCGCCGCAGGTGACGATCCCCGCATCGGCGCCGGTGCGCTTCGCGATCAGCGCCGACGCCGCAGTTTGCAGGTCGTCGATCTCGATGTAAGACTGGCTCGCGGCGCGCATCGCTTCGAGCACGTGGGGCGCCGGACAGCTCCCGCCGACGCGCGTCGCGTAGCCGACGCAGTTGACGACGCGCGGTACGCCGAGTTCGTCATACACGTCACGCGCCACGCCGCACCTCACGTGCGAAGGCGCGGGCAGGGTTCTCGACCAACAGCTTGTGTAGATGCTCGTCACGCAGCCCCCGCTCTTTCAGCATGGGCACGAACACTTCCAGCAGATATCCGTACCCCTTCCCGCCCTGATACTTGAGGTGCCGCAGCGAACAGATGTCCTCCGAAAGCAGCACGCGTTCACCGAAACCTTCCTTCACCAGCGCCGCCACGTTGTCCGCCCGCACCAGCTCCGGCTGGTAGTCGAGGTAGCCGATGTTGTCGATTTCGAGATAGACACCTTTCTCGGCGACGCCCAGCAGGTGCCCGGCGCCGCGGCGGTCGCCGAGGTGGCCGATGATCACCTTCGACAGATCCGCGCCGAACTCCTTCAGCATCGCGATCTGTTCCAGCGCCAGCGTGCCCCAGCGGGTCGTGTGCGTGCTGATCGCCACCCCAGTGCGCTGCTGTGCAAGGCATGCGGCGCGGAAGACGCGCTCCTCGGCGGGCTTGATGAAGTGCCGGCCAGTGCCGATCTCGCCGATGAAGCCGGCTCGCACGCCCGTGTCGCGCACGCCTTGCTCGATCTCGCGCACGAGGATGTCGGCCAGCTCGGTGCTCGTCCGTTCCTGCACGACCTTCGGATACCCGAACTCGCGATACCAACCGGCGCCCATGACGACGTGAATGCCGGCGGCTTCGGAAATGCGCCTCAACGCCTTCGGGTTGCGTCCGATTTCTTCGGTCGTCACGTCGCAGATCGTCTTGCCGCCGCGGCCGGTGAACTCCCTGAGCTCCTGGACGACCATCTCCTCGTCGTCGATGACGAACTCGTAGCTCGCGTAATGATCAAACGCGTCGATGAGCAGGTGCTCGTGCGTCTGTGTGACACCCATCTCGCTGGGATCGATCGGGCCGCGCACCGTGATGACTTCACGTCGGTTGCTCATGGTGAAATTGCCGTCAGGAGGTCTTCAAGGATTCGAATCATCCGCGGCGTCTCGCGCGCGACGTCAACCCCGCAGTCGTCGGCTTCGCGGCACGAGAGGTATTCGACGCCGAAGCGGCCGCGATACCCTAGCTCGTTGAGGTGGCGCAGCAGCCTGGCCAGATCGATCGTGCCACGCTCGGCGAATTCAACGATCCTTCCCGGCGAGGCCTGGCGGACATGAACGTAGCCCGCGAAACGATCCAAGCGCTCAATCTGATCGTGCGTGAATCCGCGGTAGATGAAATGGGAGTAGTCCAGCGCGAGCCGGATCCCTGAGACACGTTGACACACCTCTTCGGCGGCCTCCGGCGTCGAGGCACACGAATCGCAGTCGGCCTCAACGTCCAGCCGCAGGTGATGCTCTGCGGCGATTTCAGATAGCTCTGAAAGCCCCTTGACGGCCAAGTCCAGCGAACGTTGCCGGCCGAGGGTCGGGTGAACGGGTCCGGGGATCAGCATGATGCCCTCGAAGCCGGCGGTGCGGGCAAAGCGGCACAGGCCTGCGAACCGCTGCCGCGTCTGCCGTCGCACGACCTGCGAAGGGTCGTTCATCGGGGGGCCAAAGTTGAGCGAGAAGCATTCGTGCAGCCGGAGTCCGGCGCACTCTGCGGCGGTGCGCACGCGCTCGGCCATGCGTGCGGGATCTTCGGCGGCGTCAACCGAGTAGATGTGACCGTTGATCCCGCCAATGCCGACGTCCACCGTATCGAATCCGAACCGCTTGGCCGTCAACATTCCATCGTCGAGCGAGCGACCGGGATAGATAAATGTGCTGCCGCAGATCCGCTGGTGCATGAGGTCACTATCTCGACGCTTGGTAAAGTTGGTGGATGAGCCGCTGGGCCGATAAGGCATCCTCGACCGGAACCGGAGATTCTGCCTCGGTGACAATCGCGTCCGCGAACGCGGCGAGTGCGGCGCGCATGCCCACGGCGACGCGGTCGTCGAGCGAATCTGTCGCCGGGTATGTCTCGTATTCCTCATGGGCGCCGTCGCGAGGCTCAAACCGCCAGCCATGCCATGCCCACACGCGTAAAGTGCCGCCCGTCGCGTAGATCGTCAGTTCGTCGTCCAGATGCGTTCCGCGGCGGACCCAGGAAGCCAGCACGCTTACTGGGGTCGCGTCGCCCGCGAGCGAAAGGTGCATCATTGCGGTGTCTTCCACGTCGCCCAATTGCTGGTTTCGGGAGACTCTCCCGCAGTGCAGGCGTAACGGCTCGCCGCACATCCATGCGACTCGATCGAGCATGTGGACGCCGTTCGTCAGCGCCACGCCTCCGCCGGCCGTTTCACTGCGGAGCATCCAGGCGGGCAGGTGCTCGGCACCGGGTTCGATGATGCGGTCTTCGGCCGCAAGAATCCGTCCCAGTCGTCCGCCGGCAATGAACTGCCGCGCCTCGATCAGCGGCGGGTAAAAGCGATGCGTCATCTCAACCATCAGCACTACGTCGGTATTCTGCGCCGCGAGCACCACCTGTTCGGCCTGTTCCAGGTTCGACGCAATCGGTTTCTCCAGCAGCACATGCTTCCCAGCTTGCATCGCGGCGATGGCGATCTCGGCGTGCAGATGATGCGGCACGCATACGCTGATCGCTTGCACGCGCGGGTCGTCGATAATGCGACGCCAATCGTCGTACCGCCGCGTCGCGGCCGGCAGCACGAGTTCCGCAGGCGTGTTTGGATCGGCTGTGGCGACGAGTTCAATGGTGGGGAGCGACGCGGCAGATCGGCAATGCTTGAGTCCGGCCCCGCCCAGGCCGATCACGCCAAGGCGCATTTTCATTTCTCGTCCGGCAATGCCGCCGGCGATCCTGTGCAGGTCCGTACTCATTGATCTGATCGGGTGAGACATCGGAAATGTGTCGTTCGTCCAAAGCAACGATTGCGAAACTTCATGTTTCTATCGAAAGAGGCGGTACACATTAAACGAGGCGCCGTTCCAGCCGGTGATCCCATACGGTACGGAGTTGTAGACCACCGGCACGGGTCCATATGACGCCGAAGCGACATGACCATCGACATAAAGAATGTTCGTCCTACGCTGCGCGTTGCTCCTTCCACTGCCGTGCCGCCATGAGATAGGGCAGAACGGCGAAAGGTAGTCCATGTGAGGGAGACTTTGGACGCTCAGCCCGTTCGCGTTGGCGGTTGGCTGCCCCGTGCAACCCTCCAGCAACAGACAACTCTCGGCAGCATTACGGACGGCCGTGCGCTTGTGGGCCGGATGCCCCGACCCAGGGGGGGCATACGCGCCGTTAGAAAGTTGGTGCCCGACCAGACTCTTGTTGACCATGTAATCGCCAAAGCGATATCGAAAATCAATGTCAGGTGTCTTATCGGGCTCGGACGGGCAGAGCACGAACGGGTTGGCGGTGAAGAGTGATGGATTGAAGGGGAAGTTTCCCGGCCCACCCCAACGGTCAAGCGTTGCCGCGTCGGCGGTTTTGCCGCTCATGTAGGGAGCCAGAAGGCTTGGCCAGTCCTGTATGACCAGGAGCGGGAGAACGGTCGGAAGTGCGCTCAACGGTGCGAAGTACCCACCATTGCGATCGGCGTACATAGTGAAGGCCAGTCCGATCTGTCGCATATTGCTCATGCATTGGACGCTCCTGGCGCTTTCCCTCGCCTTGGTCAGTGCCGGTAGTAGGATGGCGATCAGGATGACAACGATCGCGATGACGGTCAGTAGCTCCACCAGCGTGAAGCCGGAAGGCCCAAGTCGGGCAGGAGGGCGCACTTCGTCGTGGGCGGTAATACAATCATTCGGCGACATGATTACCTCTTTTTTTGACTGCAACTTGACTTGAGAATACGGTGATATTACCCTAAACTATTTGATTGGTCAATGATGAAAAGAATATTTCGGGTGTGGGAGGGGGCCAGCCAGTGGCATTCCGGCGACCCAGCAGCCTCGCGATCCCCCGTATCGGACCGATCTCGACACTTGCGTGCAAAAAGGAGAAATATGCCGGTGGATAGCAAACAAACGGGTGACCAACTCATTGGGCTTCTCCTGAACGTCCCGCTTTCTCGAACGGTTGAGCAGACCAGCGAGTTGGTCAAGCGGTGGTACATCTTGGAACGCGGGTGCATGCGCGCCATGGCCGGGTGGTTGCCGGGCATCGAGTCTCAGGAAATTAAGTTGTTGTTGGCCCGCCATATCTGGATGGATGCGACCGCGGCTGGCGAGTTACGCCAGCGAATGCTCCAGCTACGGTACCCGCGTCGCGATGTGGACCGCAACTGGGACGCGGTGGTCAACGAGTTTACGCTATCGGTCGGCAATGCGCCGGACGATCTATGCTTCGTAGCCGGCATCTATCGAGTGCTAAAGAAGGCCGCCGCCGGCGCCTATCAGCAAGCGATCGGACAGTGCGAGCGAGTCGGAGACAGCCCGACCTGCTGGCTGCTTGAGCAGCTACTGAATAAGACCCGCCGAGAATTGGACGAGATGCTGCCGCTGTTGAAATCGGCCGAAACTCGCTCGCAGGCTGGAGAAAACCGTCGAGAGCAGTGGACTGAATACTTGGGTGTTGTTTTGGCGGCGATCGGCGGTGTGAACGCCGCCGCCGAACAGAAGGATATGCCTGTCGATCGTTCATTGGAGAAGCCTTTCCAGCGGACCATGAGCGCCGCGCGTGACCCGCGCTACCGAAAGCGCTGCGAGCTGATGACCCATCATCCCATGTTCTGGGAGGCGGATAATCCGGGATTGCGGTGGCTTTCGTACGCCGTCGGCCACATGAATGAGATGTGGGCTGCCGAGACGGCTGCGGCGTTGATCTACGACCATTCCGACGCACCGTGGGAACTGCTGTTGGATGCCGCTCGATGGTGCTACGACGAGGCGCGGCACACGCAGATGGGCCTGACTCGCCTCCAGCGGGCGGGGTTCGACATCTACCATGATCTGCCGGCCCCAGAAGCGGTCACCTTCGATTGCTACGAGCCGGACCACCTCTTCGAGCGGATGCTTTCCATTCACTGCTTCGAGCGCGGCGGCGTAATCGAGCGAACGAAACAGGCGGCTATGAAGTGGCATCGTCAGGCGGGTGACCAGGAAGGGGGTCATCACTATGACTTCGATTGGGCTGATGAAAGTATCCATCTGCAATACGGGCTCGAGTGGATGAAACATCTTTATGGCGAACAAATTCTCGACGCCGATTTCGATCGTCGCTTGAACGAGGCGGTCGAGTACCGTCACCAGTTTCTCAAGGAACTTGCTCCTGTCGAGGAGCGCCGCGTGGAACAGCACTTCCGCGAACTGTGCGAACGGATCAATGTGCCGTTCAAGGTCAAAGCCGTAGAGAATTTCAAGGGTCGAGAGTAACACGAACGTGAGGTCATCGTTGCCGGAACATCGGGTTAAATATCAGGACGGGTCGGCGTGTGTATCCGTCCGGGAAGAGGAGTTCATCCTCGACGCGCTCCTCGAGGCCGGGGTCGATCATCCCTTCAGTTGCAGGCAAGGGATTTGCACGACCTGCCGCGTGCGAGTGCTCGGCGGTGAGATCGAGCAGGACTCCCAGGAAGAATGCGCGTTAAGTCAACAACAGTTGGACGAGGGCTACCGGCTTATCTGCGTCGCCCATGCCCGCGGCGATTGTGTTATTGAGATTCCGTAGGGGCAGCCGCGAGATATCCAATGATTCGAGGACTTTTCATCGGTTGCGGTGCCGCGGGAGCCGAATGGCTCCGGCTGTTTCTGGCCGAGGGCGATACGCGCCTCGCCGCCGTCGTCGAACCTTCCGCCCGGTGCTTAACGGCGCTCAATCTACCCGCGGAAACGTCGGTGTATGATGACCTGGAAACTGCTTTGTCGGCAGTGAAGGCCGACGTTGCGTTCATCGCCTCGCCTAGCTTCATGCACGCCGAGCAATTCATCTCTTGCGCGCGCCGGGGCCTACACGTTTTTGTTGAGAAGCCAATCGCCCTCGCGATGGAGGATGCGTTGCTCATGCGCGAAGCGGCCCAGGAAGAGGGGATTAAGACGGCTACCCCATGGGGCGCGGAGCGGCATTTTTTCCTCCGCCGATCGATTGAATTGTTCCGTTCCGGGACGCTGGGTCGGCTGATGCAGATCCACGCGATTCGGGTTGGCAGCAATGGGTTTTACAGTGACGTGGGCGAAGCAGCGCACTACGCCGTCCGGCAACCTCGTGTCAGCGGGGGATGGATCCAGCACCACCTTTCCCATCTGATCGATTGGGCGATGCAAATCGGCGGGCCGGTCCAATCCATTTACGGCCGGACCGATACGACCGTTCCCCGGCCCGAATCGCGACAGGAGGAAGCCGTGGCCGCGATCCTGAATTTCCGCGGCGGCGGAACGGCCATGGTGGCCGAGAATCAACTGCGCCATCGCTACCAGCGCTGGGCCATTGTCGGAGACCGAGGCGGGCAATTCATCTCCTGGTATCCGGAGGCCCGCGGCAGACAACCCTATCTCACCATTGAAACAGCGATCGAAGCGGAGACAGCCCTCCAATCCTACGACATGGACCAGTTCAGCGCCGAAGCCGCCAAACACCCCTCCGCCATGCGCCGGTTTCTGGACGCTATCGAGAACGACACGCCCCTCTCCTCGCTTGATCGCGGCATCGAGAACCTGCAACTGTGCGCTGCCTTGCACCAATCGGCGGAGACCGGACAGCCGGTTGTGGTTGGATGAGCGCCGATTCATATCGCGGCAGGTGTCAGGCCGATTCCTGGGTCACCGGATCGGGCTGTCGCGAACCGCTCTCGGTGCCGGCGCCCGGGGTTTCGCCGTGTCAGGCAACCGACCCATCGTCCGTCTTGTCTCGCGCGGCAGTTCGCAGCACGCGGTACATGTCCCGCATGTCGCGGATGCCGCCGATCAAGAACCAGACCGTCACCCCGGTACCCAGGGAGAAGATCAGCACCAGCTTGAAGAACCAGAATTTCGGCCAGAAACCGTTGCCCAAGGCGCCGGAGAAGCTGAGGAGAGTAATGAGGATGAAAACGACAAACCAGATCATCATCCATGAGAAGGAGGACCAGTAGATGATCTTGTCGCCGCGGGTGAATTCGTCGGTGGGGATCAGCGTGCGCCAGCCGCGAGCAGGCTGGTCGTCGTCGTCGAGGTGCTCACCGGCAATCGCGTAAGGGCCGCGGTGGAGCATCTGATCGAGGTTGTAATCCGCCGCCCCCGTCAACGCCTTGCTGAGCAGTGAGCCGGCGATGTAACTGCCGACGGCGCACAGAACGGCGACGAAACTGATCCAGATTCCGCTGAGCGGGAATTGCCCGGCGTGTTGGCGAAGGATCGCGCTGGTGGGGAACCATTCCAACAACAGGCCGCAAAGCTGTGGCCAGGTTTGCTGGAGCGTCAGTCCGAATAGCGCCGCCAGTCCACCGACAATCATTCCGCACCACGCCCCGGCGACTGTGCCCTTCTTCCAATACAGCCCCCCGACGATCGCCGCCCCCGCGCCGCTGAAGATCGCTCCCGCCGCGGCGGTGAACATGTAGACGTAATCCACTTGCCGGTAAAGGTAGCTGAACAGAAAGATAATGACCGCCACCACGACCGTCGCGCCGCGCAGCAGTCTCAGGTGCTCGCGGCTATTCATTGGCTTGCCGCGGAACGGGAGGATGACGTCCTGCACCATCAGCCCGCCGAACGAGTGCAGGCAGGTGTTGGCGGAGGCGATGAAAGACGCGAGCATGGTGGCGCAGAACAATCCCTTCACCGCGACCGGAAGCATCTGCGATAATGCCAGCGGCACGACCATCTGTTTCTGAAGCTGTGCGTTTCCGATCGTGCCGAGCGTCGTGTTGACCTGCAAGGCCATGTCGCCGTAGGCGGCATTCTTCATCACGACGTAAGCGCCGATCGGCATCATCATGCGCAATAGATCCTGGATCAGTCCGCGCCACATGCCCAGAATGCCGGCCATCTTTGCCTCGTGCGGGTTTCTCGCCGCGGCGCCGTAGCCTTGCGCGCCCTGCCACGTCTTGAACATGTACATGGCGACGATATTGGCGATCACGAAGTACCATATGTTGAAGTCTTCAATCATTGACGTGCGGTAGGGGTTGAGCAGCGAGGCGTCCGGCGGCTCGGTTTGCATCGTCGAGATGATTCGGTCCCACGGCACCAGCGTCAACACGACCACCAACACGATCAGGAAGACGATGTTGCAGAACATGCCTTGGATGAAGTCGGTCACCATGACCGAAATCTGTCCTCCGATTAACGCAAAGAACAGCGATATCGCCAGCAGGACGAACATGATGGCAACGTACGACGAGACTGCGACGCCAAGGACGCTGAGCTGCTCAGGCAGGCCACAGAAATAAATGAAAAAGCGCGCCCCCACGGCCGGAAAAATGCCGAAGGTCGCCATGCCCGCCGTCCAACCGATCACGCCGAAGAAAACTCGAAAGCGCCGGCCGTAGCGCATCTCGATGAACTGCGGCATCGTCAAGGCGCGGGTCTCGCGCAGGCGGTACACGACCCAGCCCGTCAACCCGATGCACAGCCAGATTGGTGTAGCCAGCACGCCCCACCATGTCGCAACGAAACCGGCCTTGTAGTACATCTCAAACGCGCCGATCCAGGCGATCATTCCCAGGGCTGAGATTTCCGAGGCAATGCACAGCAGGTACCGGCCCGCGCAGCGATTGGCGGCAAGGTAATCAGCCACGCTACGGGTGAACTGGCGCGTGTTCAGGGCGACTGCCGTGATGAACACCAACAGAACTACGACTATCGCCCAATCGATCCAATGCATAAGGTGACGGCCTTTCGAGATGCAATACTGGCCAAATACTAAAGTTGCTTCGACGTTTCGTCAATAAATCGCTCACTGAGCAAATTTTACTTGCTTTCGGCAGCCACTGTCGTAAACTCCGTTCACTCGCGGTGGAATGACGCGAAACGGATAGCTCGCGGGGTCTGAAACCTTCTACGCGTTGATGCTGTGCCGTTCGGAGAAAAGCAGATGAAATGGCAAACGTCATGCGGGATGCTGCTGGCCGTGGCTCTGGGTTCTGTTTTGGACTCGGCCATCGCCGAAACGATCACGATCAACCCGACCGCCGACGTGTTTTACGACAAACGTGATTTCACACACACGGAATCCCCCTCGGTGACCCTTTATGGGGAGCCCGGTGCCAACTATCTGGACTTGGCATCTGAAGACCAGCCTTATGCCGAACGCATTTTGATGAAGTTCGACACCTCCGGTCTGGCGGGCGCCACCATCAAGTCCGCAACGCTCCGGCTGTTTTCGCGCAAGGGGCCCCCTGGGGACGCTCTGGACGTTTACCGTGTGACCAGCGACTGGGCTGACAAGGACAGCAACTGGGTCAATCGAATCCACAGCACCACCACCGCATGGACTCATCCCGGCGGTGATTTCGCCAACAGCTTGGGGGAGGCCCAGACATTGGCCAAACCCTTCGCTACGCGGAATTACGCCAACGTCGCCAAGAGCGGGACCGACGCCGCTCCTAGGGGCGTCGCCAACGATTGGAACATTACCACGCTCGTCCAGGGATGGGCCAGCGGCACCTTTCCCAACTTTGGGCTGATGATTATCAAGCCCCTGACGGAGAAGAATGGACAGGCGTTCTTCGTCTCGAGTGAATTTGCGGATTTCCCAAACCTGAAACCGCAGCTCATTGTTGAAGCTGACATTAAACCTGGACCCGCCACGGCTGCATCGGCGCCAAGCACTCAGCCCGCGAACCCTTGAGGAGCCTGAACGATCAACATGATGAATTGAATAGCCAGTAAAAAATGTTGAAAAATGTGACACGAGATTAACTGGGAAACTCGCGAACGCGAGCCACCTCTCTCTTTCAATGGAGGACAAAATGAAAAAGTCTGCAATTTGGCGCCCGGTGGTCGCTGGGCTCGGCATTGGCATCAGCTTGATCGGCACCGCGAAGACATTCGGCGCCACCATCGTATGGGATGCCGGCGGAGGTGCTGATAAGAAGTGGAGCACGGCCGTCAACTGGGTCGGTGACGTAATTCCTGTCACGGGCGACACCGCTAGCTTGAACGGAAACTCGGGGACCATCGCCATCTATGACAGTACTGTTCTGGCGGCGAATCAGTCGGTTGCTCAGGTGACTGTCGGCACGGGGAGTGGGGGTTTCGGAAATTTTAGCATCACCGGCGGAACGCTTACCGTCGACAATGCTTTCATCGTAGGCGGCAATGGCCCGGGAACGGTCAATCACAGCGCCGGGACTCTCAACGTTGACGCCGTCACCGGGCGATTCCGCATCGCAAACAACGCCCTGGCCGGCGGCTCACAATATAACTTGAGCGGCGGAGCCCTGAACATCAAGAATGAATGGTTCATCGGCCTCGGCAGCACTGTCAGCGGCGTTGTCACGGGTGTTAGCGGCACCCTGCTCCAGACCGGCGGCTCATTGACCAACGTCTCGGGTGTAAATCCTGCTGAACTCCGTTTGGGCAATCTAGCGGGTGCAACCGGGACCTATACGCTCCAGGGCGGCACCGCCACCCTGGGGAACATAGGAATTGGTTACACCACCGGTAGCACCGGAAACCTTAACCTTCAAGGCACGACCGGTGGGACGTTGACCGCAAACATCATCAAGAAGCAAGTTGCCGGCTCCACGGCCAACTTCAATTTCTCCAAAGGGACGCTCAACGTCGCCGACCTTCAGTTTGCACCGACGAGCTGGACCGGCGGCACGATGAACGCCACCCTGGCCAGCGCCACAATCACCAACAACGGCGGAACCCTCTCCCCCGGGGGAAATGGTACGGTCGGCAACACGCTGTTCGGGAGCACGTTCGATTACACGCAGACCAGCATCGGCGTCCTGGCGATTGACATCGCCACCCTCGCCAGCTTCGACACCGTCACAATGAACCTGACCAACGGCGACGCCGTGTTGAACGGATCGCTCGACATCAATCTGCTCGCCGGTCCAGCTCCATTTGGTTCGTACGACGTTCTGAGTGCAAGCACGATTTCCACCACTGGCCTGACGTTGACGGGCAATTCAACTGGCTTCACCTACGCGGTCGTTGCCGGCCCCGGATCCAGCCAAATCCTGCGGCTAACGGCAGCGGCCATCCCCGAGCCGAACGCGCCGGTACTCGGATTGATGAGTGGAATGTTGATGGTGTTCGGACGTAGGCATGGTGCTCGTCACGGGACGTAGAGCGACAACTCCAACCCGACGCTGCTTGGCGCTTCGTCCTGTGGTGGGCGTGTAGGGGGTGCGCGTTTCATCTTAAGCGCGACTTTCCTCGGCCAGTTGCGATGCGCCCCGCCAGCGATTATCAGGTTTGGTGACACTTGGTCATCGCCTGTGATTCTTGTTTCTAGAGGTGGCATTGAGCGATATGAACGATTCACCGTCTAGTCTTGCACCTGAACATGGCTTTTGGGATTACACCGCGCCCGGGGCGGGTGGCATGGAGGGCTTTGAGAAGGAAGATTTCCAACGGTTGCTCGACGACATGAGTACCGCCGGGATGAACTCTGTTTGTATTCAACCCAAATGGATCACCACCGGATACCGCTCTCGGCTGAAATTTCTCGATCAGAGTCCAGACAACTTGATGATTCGTTCGGACAATCGGCTGCTCATTGATTTCTTCAGCGAGGCAAGAAAAAGAGGCATCAAGACATGGCTGTCCGCCGTAGGGAACATGTTGCCCGTGGATAAAGTAAAGGCCACTCCTTGGCGTTCCTCGGATGAGGCCTTCCGAACAAGCATTCCGATTAAGTACGGCGTCTATGACTTGGACTCCAGCGAGATTGCGGATTGTACCGTCCGAATTTTTGGGGAGCTCGCCGAGCTATTCCCGGGAGTTGACGGCTTCGTTGTGGAAGTGGAACACAGCGGCATCGAGGCGCCTCATCGAATTCCACTCTACAATCAATGGGCGGAACAGAACGGTCGCCCCCGCTTCGATCAGGTTGCACACCCTCTGCAAGTTCGGTTGCCCGACTTTTCGCCCTGGCGCGATTACTCGAGCTATCGCCGCGCTGAACTGATGAATCAGATCGAAGCCGAGGTGCGGCGCAAAGGTTTTGCAGGCGAATTGGCGATGCTGTGTGAAACTGGCAGGCAACCCTACCTCTTGACCCAAGAGGTCAACCTGAAGGATTTTCATCAGCGATGTCCCGACTGGGCCGCGGTGACGTACGAGTACAGTTACAACAAGGCGGTCAACCGTTTCGGCATGATGGAGATGTGCATTGAGGAGCCAAAGAAAGCAGGGCTGAAGACCTATTACCTTCCACGGGGGGTCATGACTTTTGCTTTTCCCGAGACCTGGCCGATGCCCCTTACGATTGAGCAGAGCTGGCAGCTTGATCTGGAAGACATCCAACGATTTCAACCCGACGGAATCTGGTGGTTTGGGGCAGGCATTGGAGTCGTTCCGGAAGGAGCACACGTTAGTCTCAAGCGACTTCAGGAATCAGGGTATAAGGACGGCCACAAAGCCCGTCAGGCGTTCCTGAAAACGATCGCGGCCTTTTGTAACCCACGTTCCTCGAACTCCGCCTGACTCTTCTGATTCTTGTAAATTGGAACATAGCCCGTGATTCCGGTCCCCCGTTTATCCCTATTGCGATTCAGCGGATTAGCGATTGACGCCGTTACCGCTAGGAGTTCATTGCGAGATATGGAAAGTCGAGATTCGTAATCTTCCGTATTCTATCACGGGATCATCGATGAGCGTTGAGCAAGATATGGCTGGGTGCGCCGGCGAGATGCTGTTGTCGGCTGAGGGACATCGAAAGCGCTTGTCCAACCTGCGTGACGCCGACCAAGCCGTCCGATCGTGTAGACGTAAGCATACGATTCGAACCTATTTCCCAGGCCAGGTCACATACAACCTAGGGGAATATCCCAATCGTATTTCGATGGCGCCGACTTCGTATGACGTCGAGTTACTACAGACGCTGGCGAAAGGCGGCGTATCTCTTATTGCAATTCATGAAGAGTGGAATGATCCGCTGCGCTTGCTCGGTGCCGACAAATTCACATCTCCCGATCCGAAGGGTTTGCAGGCCTTTATTGACCTGGTGCATTCCCTGGGCATGAAGATCACATTGTACGCTTCCACGGGATACTTCGATATTCGGGACCCTGATTTCCGTCCGGATTGGACCAGTTTTGATTTTCACTTGGTTGACCTTTTCTTTAAGTACGCCATGTGTTCTCCGGCCAGTCCCGAGTGGAGAGCATACCTCTTGCCGCGGCTTGAGCGTGTTTTGGACGAGTACGGAATTGATGGTCTTTACAACGACACGGGCTACGAGCCGTTGTGGCGGTACGCGAACACAGGCACCCGCCAAGTTTCTGGGCCCTATGAGCCGCTGCCTTTTCGCTCGGAGGGGCGTTTTCGGCATGTTTCTCCTGAACCGGAAACGCCGGATCATGACGCGGCAATGGAAGACTTGCTGGGGATCATTTACGAGTCAGTTCATCGTCGAGGGGGGGTCTACCGCCTGCACATCGGAGGAAACCGTCAGCCGAACTACAAAAGCAAGGTTTATGATTATCTCTGGGTCGGAGAAGGTGTGAGCGATCTTCGGCTGTTGCGGCGTGAAACCATGAATCACACGCCCTATGTTGTTCCTGCTCCGGATTTCAGTTCTGGAATGCTAGAGAGAGAGGATGATCTATATCTTTACAGCATTTCATCGATGCAGTTTCCGCTTCGGGTTGACGGCCGGCCCTGCACCGGGGAACGATCGGTGTTTCCGAATATTGAGTACTGCCCTGTGACACCCGATCGAGCGATGTCAGGCTTCATGAAAGTGCAGAAATATTACCAAGACCATCCGAACGCTTATCCCAGCTTCGGCCAATGGGACAGTTGTCCTGGACGACCAGAAGCCCGAGAGCGGTGGCTGTATCATCTCAGTCTATATCTGCCGATGGTCAAAAAGGGAACCCGTGTGTGGATTGAAGTCGTCGAGAGCTCGTTATTTCGACAGGAGTTGAATCCTGATTTTTCAGCCTCACTGTTTGTAAATGACGAGACCTATCTGGTGCTGGCTAACTTTGGCAAGACCTCGGCTGAGATTAACACAGTGTGGTCGTGGCGAGATCGGGAGACAAATCGGAGCGGGACAGTCTGGTCTGTTCCACCTCATGATCTGCTGTTTCTCCAAAGAATTGTGCAATAATCCATATGGTCGCTGTTGAGGGATTCATGAGTTATGCGTATTGACTTCACCAGCGGCAAAGGGAATGTTAAATGGACTTTCCCAGCAACACGGTGAAATGGGTCGTGATTGGTGCCGGGGGCATCGCGCGACGGCGGATGATTCCCGAAGGAATTCTCCCGTCGCGCAACGCGACCCTCACGGCGCTATATTCACCGCGGCACGGAGACGAAGTGGGCCGGCAATTCGGCGTGCAGTCGTGCCGCACTGAGCAGGAACTCCTAGACCAGCCCTGCGATGCCGTTTACCTCGCGAGCCCGGTGCATTTGCATCACGACCAGGTCATCCGCGCCGCCCGGGCCGGCAAGCACGTGCTGTGCGAAAAGCCCCTGGGGCTGAACCCCGACGAAGCCGGCCGCATGGTACGCGCGTGCGACGCGGCGGGCGTGAAGCTGGGAGTAGGATTCCTGATGCGCTTCCATGCCTACCACCGCGAGGCCCTGCGACTCGTGCAACAAGGCGAGATCGGCCGGCTGGTATTTGGACGGGCGCAGCTGTCGTGCTGGTATCCGCCCCTCGAAGGCGCTTGGCGCCAAGACCCCAAACTCGGCGGCGGTGGGAGCCTCATGGACATGGCCTGCCACACGATTGACCTTCTTGAAACATTCTTCGGGCGAGTATGCCGCGTTGCTTGCATGAGCGCACGGCGCATCCACGACTATCCGGTGGAAGACACGGGCACAGCGACGCTTGAATTCGAAAGCGGCTCCCTTGGCATGATCGACAGCCTTTTTAACGTTCCCGACCGCTGCTCAAAAAATCGGCTGGAACTCTACGGCGAACATGGCAGCATCCTCGCCGAAGGGACGATCGGCCAAGACTCGGGGGGCGAGATGCTACTGTGCCGCGGAGAACGCATTGGTCTCTCCGGCGCCGATGAGGACTGGGGCTCCCCGGGACAACCGAAGCGGATTGCACCAGGGCCGGTGAACATCTATCGCGCCCAGATCGAAGCATTTTCTCAAGCCGTCCTTGACGATACGCCGCCACCCATCAACGGAGCGCACGGGCTGTGGAACCAGCGCGTGATGGCGGCCTGTTATGAGTCAGCTCTTTCCGGGCGTACGGTAACACTCTGATTCGATGCGGTCAGCGCATCGCCAAGGATCAGCCTATGTACCCTTCAAAGGCCTTTAGCTTAGTCGAACTTCTGGTCGTCATAGTGATCATCGCCATTCTTCTTGGCATCTTGATCCCGGTGATTGGCCGCGCCCGCGCTCAGGGTCGCATCGTGGCGTGCAAGGCCCAGATGCAGAACCTCGGCTCTGCAATGCAGATGTACCGCAACCAGAACCACGGCCGCTTCCCCCCAGCTCCGCAAGTTCCCAGCGCCGACCCGGCCGTACCCGACATCACGGACTATCTCGCTCCTCACCTGGGCGGAGTGATGAGAGTCTTCCGCTGCCCTGCCGACAACAACCCCGTCACCGTCGCCGGCGTGTCTTATCCCACATTCTACGACGTCGAACAGACCAGCTACGCCTACAACCTGGAGCTGGGCGTGCTGAAGGTGAGCGAGACGCTGTGGTACCAGGTCTTCCACTCGGCCAACCAAGTACCTGTGCTGTGGGACGCCGACAACTTCCACGGCGGAGGCCTGCCATTTAACTGGCTATTCGCCGATGGGCACGTGGAGAATTTCCTCAACAAAGGGCTATAGCCCATACCGGAGCGTTCCGAATGCGACGAGAGAAAATCAAGAGAGTCGCCCTGATCGCGGCAGGAGCAGTGGTGAGTGTTGCCGTGAGCTGGAGCCTGTGGCTATGGGCGACCTATCCGAAGGCCCCCGACGTGGCTAGCGCTGATCTGGGCGTGTCGATGGCCTTCATGGGCAGCGATGAGTTCAACCGCATGTTCGGGTCTCATCGCAAGCAATACTTTCTGGACCTAATCAACAAGCTGCGGGAGAAGTCGATGGGGGAGCTGATCGCGATGGGGATGCGGGACGAGATGAAGGACCCGGATCTGTCCAAAAACATCCAGCGCCTTGCCCAGGACGAAGAGGTGCAGGGGGCGGTGCTCGAGTTGATCCTGGACAAGTTCTACGAGCAGCCCCAAGTACAGCGTGACCTTTTCCTGACCATGGCGGTGCGTGCCGAGCAACAGCGCAAGCCCTCGACTCAGCCCGTTGCGGCGTTGGATCCGCAGGGCTTGGAGCGTGGCATGGGCCAGCTCATGGAGAAGATGTCGCCGCAGGTTCAGGGGAAAATCCAGCGAATAATGCTCGATCTTCGCCTGCACCGCCGACGGCTGGGTATTGCGGATCCGAGATGAGAGAGCGAAGGACGTTCACGAGAAACTCGCGACGAGACGAGCAATCGGCTTCACCGCCGTGCGTGCGACCGGCCCTTGAAGGAATCCTGAATTGTATCGCGTGATCGTCCATGTCAAAGGCGACCAGCTCCCGACCTACGAGTTCCTGGAAGACTCGCGCGCGGAGGCTCGCTCACGGGCCGAAGAGGTGGCACAGTCCGGATTCTGGGTCGATGATTCCACCCCGCGAAGATTCGTTCCCGCCTCGCAGATCGCCTTGGTGCGAATTCGATCCCACGACGGTGGCACCGGCAGGCCACGCGAAGCCGATGAAGACGTTGACCTCAGCGATCCGTCTTCGTGGTGATCGGCCTGACCTCAACCAGTTCGATCCGCGAGGGCGGCACGAACGTCGCCAACCGCGGCCTCGGGATCCAGAATCCGCTCGTTGCCAGCCCTTCTGCAAGACGCCGGGCCGACTCCTTCGTGTCCTTCAAGAACTCGAACCTCGCCGCTGTCGCGGCATCCGCTACATGAACAATGACACGGTGCAAACCCCTCCTCGTCAACCTTCTCGCCATTCAACTAATCTCGGATATGTTTGGTCCGATGACCAGAAGGGCGCGCGATTCAACGATTTAGATCGCTCAAATCCCCTCAGCTTCGTCCGATAACGCGCTGGCTATTTAACGGAATAGCCCGGTCGAGAGTCCCCCGAAGCGAACAGATTTCTGCCGGGTAAACTTTTTGTGTTTAACATCTCTGTCGAGATGGAGGAAAACGGGATAAATTGCTCGCTGACAACTTGAGATTCGCTGGACAAGCGAATCGTCAGGCGTTCGCAAACTGCTACCCCAACTCTCCCTGCTGGGTTTTGTGCGCTACGACGATTTCGCCGGGTTCAGCTCTGCGCAAGCGGGGCTGGCACCCGGCGGATGAACCGGGTGCACGGCGCTGTAGCAGGCGCGCGAACGCGGGGAGTCCGCCGGACGGCGGCCCCGCTTCATTTGGTGGGCCGAAAAGCACGTTGCCTCACGCTATCGACCTTGAATGGAAGCGGGCGCAATGAAAAAGGGGGCAGAACTGGAGCTTTCGATGCCTGCCCGACACACGCAAGATACCAGTGATGCCCAGAAGGAGAAAGGCACCCGACGCTATGAGACCATTGCCGGCCATCGGGTCACGATCCTCACGCGGGGCAAAGTGGAAACGGTGCGCGGGGCGCCCCGGTGCCGCTGGTGCGGCAAGCCGCTGCGGCCCAAGTACCTCACCGAACGTGCTCCAGAGACGACACTCCATCATTTCGACAAGAAGCCCAAGCACGTTCCCGCCACCTTCGATGAGGCGCGGCAGCAGTGGGCGGTCGTGTCGACCGCGTTCCGCGTCGTACGACGCGTCTTCCAGGGAGCGTTCGGGATGTACGGAGACAACCACTTCTGCGGCCTGAACTGCGGTCGCGACTTCGCAGTCGCGGTGGCCGAGGGATTGTCAAAACAGCATGTTCGACTCGTCAATCGCGCCGGCAAGGACGCCCGCATCGCCAAACCGAAATCAGCATGATTGTTTTTCTACGCCAATGCTGGCTGGTTACGACGCCGCGGGACAGAACCCGCCGGATCTCACCAATTCCGCATGTTCGTAAAATGTTCACTTGTTAAACACAACATTTTGGTTAATATTAAATATGTGGATGCGGCAGCAGGCCTGCGCCAGATCCGAGTGATCTGGGGCATGGCGCTCGGGCGCCGACAACGGAATGCACGCCGCGTCATCCTGCCAGGGAGGGTTGAAACCAACCGGCCGCCGAGGCGCCGCGACCTCACAGGTGTTCAAGGAGGTGGTTCTTGTCCACGCCCCTTCTCGTGCGCGTCGTTGCCCGCGACCGCTCCGGTCCAGGAATGAGTCATTCGCTGGCTCGGCTGGGCTTTGGCCGACCGGTCAGCGAAGACATCGTTCACGGCCCCTGTGGCGTCGAGAGCATTTACCACTTTGTTCCTGGCGAACTGTTCTGTCTTGTCTGGTGGCGACGAAGGCCGGATGGCAATCAGCATTGGGCACTGGCGATCCTCGAAACGCCACGAACGTCGAACGGCGGCCACGTGTTGCCGAACATCCATCCCGCAGTAATCGTCCACGCGATGGTGGACCAGCATGGTCCGGCGGGCCAAGAGGGAAATGTTGACCAGATGCTCTACCAGATCCAGAGCACGCAGGATCGCGGCATTGATCCTTGGCGACTCCCACCGAGGTATTGGCAGGAGGTGGCGTGGCGAATCGTGCTCGGCGAAGCACCGCCTGACTTGCCCGGCGCCGATGACGCCGGCAGCGAGGAGACGTGGTGCGACGCCTGATCACGATCATGCGAAGGGTGCGGCGTCAGCCGTTACTCGCCACGAGCCTGTGTGGCGTACTGGTTTTGGGTGTCCTTTCCCGGCGCTGCGCCGATCGCCAGATCGTCATCAACACCTCTCCCAGCGTGCCGCCGGGACTGTATATGCGCTCAGGCGAGGAGCCGCGTGTCGGCTCCCTCATCGACTTCAAGGTTCCTGACGCCGCGCGTGATTATCTGCAATCCAGGACGGGAAGCGAAGGGCACGACTGGTATATCTTGAAGCCGATTGTCGCCGGTCCTGAAGACCGTGTGGATACGACCGGCGAATGGCTCGTCATCAACGGACAACGGGTTGCGTCAATGCCACCATCCCGGGATGCGGAAGGACGAGAGTTGCCCGTGTGGCGGGAAGTTCGAACGCTCGGTCCCGCCGAGTTCTTCGTCTTCTCCGGTCTCATCACTCACAGTTTTGACAGCCGATGCTACGGACCCGTGACTCGCGAACAGATCTCATCTGTCCGAAGGCCTCTTTTCACGTGGTAAGCGAGTGCGGCTCGCGGATCGCTCGTCGGAGCGCCGTGCTGCATACACCAACGCCACGATCCCTGTCTTTACTGCAAGCGGGAGCTTACGCCATGAAGAGATAACAACTGCCAGATGAAGAAGGGTGGTTCTCTGCGACCAGCGATTCCGCTGCGCTGGTGCTTGTGCGGCCGTGGGATTGGAGTCGTAAGGTATCGGGCCGTATTCGCTTTGGCCGGGCCGGGTGAACCTCGTTGCCAACGGGAAGGCGCCCGATCACACCACGGGGTGCCGCCCGCTTCCTGTTGCGCAAGTTCCGCGTCAACCAGCTCGTTGGAAACGTGATTGAATGATTCTCCGTAAAACAAGAAATTTTTATACCCTTTTCCATACCCTTTTCAGGTGGTTGAATAGGGTATAGCTTCCACGATATCCATGACCTTCATGAAAGCAAAAGTACCGAT
>Ga0187893_10004432_pt1 | contig 26725 bp, 21 predicted proteins | sample MA1701074metaG_FD_139574 | JGI IMG/M metagenome (GOLD analysis project Ga0187893, IMG submission 139574) | White microbial mat communities from a basaltic lava cave in the Kipuka Kanohina Cave System on the Island of Hawaii, USA - MA170107-4 metaG ... | reverse complement strand
TATCGCCGTTAAGTATCAAATAGTCATCATGTACCTGATTGCCTTTTCAGTAGCAGTCTCGGCTTATATCCTGACAAAGCTCAGGTTCAGGAGATATTTCACACCAGACCATCAGTTGAGAGATGGTGTGTTTTGAGAAACATCTGAAAAAATCGTATCCTTTGCTCTGTTTTTCAAGAGAACAAATCATAGAAATCGAAGCCAAAGCAAGAAGGCAAAACATCACGCGTTGAAAAAATGACACGGAAGAGTTGAAAAAGCGCGCTCCCCTAAGGTTAAAAGCTAACCGACTGAGCGTGCCGATTCAGCGACGAACGCAATGGCCAATCATCCCGTCTCATCGTTGACCCGGCATACAAAGCTCTTGCTCTTCGTTCTGGTGCTGGGAAGCAGCATCGTCTATTTCTTCTCCAACCCGAAGTTGTCTTCCTGCTACGATTACACATTTCGCATCGCAGCTGCGTTGCTTCATGGAAATCTCGGCCTGAAAGAGCGGCCGCCCTCTTGTTTGAACGAGATGGTACCTTTCGAGGGTTTCTATTACTCTGTGTTCCCCTTGGGCAGCGTGCTTACGATGCTGCCCGTAGCACTCTTGAGGGAGGCACGTGTCATTGAAAACTTTCCCGCGGCCTTAATTAGGGCGCTGATAGCCGGGGGGATGAGTTTCTTCTTCTTCCGGCTGACATTGCGCTACGACCTCTCCTGGCAAAGGCGTTGGCTGCTCGTACTGTTTATGATGTTCGGCACATGGATGTGGTGCAATTTGGCGTTCGCCGGCGCATGGCAGATCGCTCTCGGTTTTGCCGTGCTGGGGCAGCTGGGGGCACTATTCTTTATTTTGATCCGGCCTAAACCGCTCATCGCAGGTCTTTTCTTCGCCCTAGCCTTCGGAAATCGAACCGAGATCATCTTGCTCGCACCCGTCTTCATGTATCTGACATGCCGTGATGCGACCAGGTCGCCGCGTGAGATACTGGGGCAGTGGCCGACGCTGTTAAAGTTTTCCGTTTTTCCTATTCTTCTTGTCGTTACGACCCTGGTTTACAACTATTTGAGGTTTCACTCACCTTTCGATTTCGGTTACGCGCGGATTCCGGGTGTACTGGAAGAGCCGTGGTACAGGCATGGAATCTTTTCCCTTCATTCAATTCCAATCAACATGAAAATGATGCTGTTCGAGAAGTGGAAAATTCTAGATCATTACCCTTATCTGGTTCCGACGGGGTTCGGCGGCTCAATCTTCTTGAGCAGCCCGTTTCTGGTGACGATCTTCAGGGTGGGATCGCGGGATTTTGAGTTGAAAGTCATAGCCTGGATAGCAATCGCGCTGTTGACGCTTGTGCTCTGGCTGCACGGCAATCCAGGCGGCTGGCAGTTCTCCTACCGTTACGCTATGATCCTTCTCCCGTGGATATTTTTGGTTCTGTTAGAGAATAGCCCTCGCAGAGTATCCGTTATCGAGACCGTACTGCTTACTGTCTCGATCATTGTTAACGCTTATGCCACATATATCTTTCTCTGGACAGATTATGTTCAACCATGAAAGGTCGATCGAATCAAAGCAGAATTTAGATAGACGAGGTTTCTATGAATCTTGCGCCCTGAGTGCAACGAAGGAATGAGCGGATTTGTGTATGCCGTTAAGAATAAAAACTATTGACCTTACGGGACGTTTTAATTTATAGTCTCAACTAAAAGAAAATTTATGTTGTGTTCACCAACAAATTAAATAGCGACAAAAAAGATGGCAAAGAACACGAGCAAAAAGAACAACACTGCTGCAAATCTCGGCTTCGAAGCCAAGCTTTGGCAGGCTGCGGACGCCCTGCGTGGCAGCATGGACGCGGCAGAATACAAGCACGTAGTCCTGGGTCTCATTTTTCTCAAGTACATCTCAGACGCGTTCGAGGAGCATCACTTTAAGCTCGAAGCAGAGCGCGCACAGCGTGCAGACCCCGAAGACCCGGACGAGTACCGCGCCTTGAATATTTTTTGGGTACCGCCAGAGGCACGTTGGACACACCTAAAATCCCAAGCCAAGCAGCCAACAATCGGCCAGCTCGTTGATGATGCGATGGCAGGCATCGAGCGTGACAACCCATCGCTCAAGGGCGTTCTGCCAAAAGACTACGCCCGCCCTGCCCTCGACAAGCAGAGACTCGGGCAGCTTATAGACCTGGTCACCAATATTCGCGTCGGAGACGAGGATAGCCGCTCGAAGGACATAATCGGCCGCGTCTACGAGTACTTTCTTTCTCAGTTCGCCAGCGCCGAGGGGAAGAAGGGCGGGGAATTCTATACTCCTCGCTGTATAGTACGCTTGCTGGTTGAGATGCTCGAACCATACAAAGGGCGAGTGTACGACCCCTGTTGTGGCTCTTCCGGCATGTTTGTCCAATCCGTCGAGTTCATACATGCTCATGCTAACAGCAATGGCAATAGCAGCAAGGTAAAGAGCGATATCAGCATCTACGGTCAGGAATCGAACTATACCACCTGGCGGCTGGCGCGCATGAATTTGGCCATCCGTGGAATAGATGGCCAGATTTCCCACGGCGACAGTTTTCACAACGACTGCCACCCCGATCTGAAGGCCGACTACATCCTAGCCAATCCACCCTTCAACGTGAGTGACTGGCGCGGCGAACTGCTCCGCGATGACAAGCGCTGGAAATACGGTACCCCGCCAGTTGGCAATGCCAACTTCGCCTGGGTGCAGCATATCATCTACCACTTGGCGCCAATGGGTTTAGCTGGATTCGTTCTTGCCAACGGCTCTATGTCCTCAAACCAGTCCGGCGAAGGCGAGATTCGTAGGAACATCATCGAGGCAGACCTTGTTGACTGTATGGTAGCGCTCCCGGGGCAGCTTTTCTACTCGACGCAGATTCCGGCCTGCCTCTGGTTCCTTGCCCGTGACAAACGAATGGTCCCCTCCCCCTCGATGGGGGAGGGCAAGGGTGGGGGTGAAATCGCCGACCGCCGAGGTGAAGTACTTTTCATCGACGCCCGCAAGCTCGGCCGCATGGTGGACCGCACTCATCGTGAGTTAACCGACGAAGAGATCGCTAGAATCGCCAACACCTACCACGCCTGGCGCGGCGAAAAAATTTCTCCCTCTCCCCTCGCGGGAGAGAAAAAGAACACTCCCTCCCCCTCGACGGGGGAGGGCGAGGGTGGGGGTGAATATAAAGACATCCCTGGCTTCTGCAAAAGCGCTAAGCTCGAGAAAATCCGCAAACACGGCCACGTGCTCACCCCAGGACGCAACGTTGGCGCAGAAGCGCAGGAGGACGACGGCGAGCCGTTCGAGGAGAAGATGCAGCGGCTCGTGGCACAGTTGCATGAGCAGCAGGCGGAGGCTGCGAAGCTGGACGAGGCGATACGGAAGAATCTGGATGAGCTGGGCTATAGCGGGTGATGGTTGCTTATTAAAGGATTCGGTGCTTTCGTTAAATAAGCGAGAGCCTAATTAAACGATCGTTAAATATGGAGTTGGCAGCATATGAAACGCGGCATAACGGGACACTATGAGATAACGAGCATCGGCGGCGAGCAAGTGCGAGCGTTTGTTCCCAATCCGCCGCCACCCAGCCCGCCTCTGCAACTGACCCCAACTCGCCAGAAACTTCTCGAGCGCGCCACCCTGGCACTTGGTCGATTGGACAGCATCACGCTATTGCTGCCGGATCCAAACCTCTTCCTCTACGCCTACGTACGACGAGAGGCAGTGCTATCGTCGCAGATCGAAGGTACTCAGTCATCGCTCGCTGACCTTTTGCTGTTCGAACTCGAGGAAGCACCTGGTGTTCCGTTCGACGATGTCGTAGAAGTTTCAAACTATGTCGCGGCGCTCAATCACGGTTTGGCTCGACTAAAGGAAGGGTTTCCTCTCTCCAATCGTCTGATTCGTGAAATGCACGCTCAATTGCTGTCACGAGGCAGAGGCAGTGAGCGATCGCCAGGCGAATTCCGGCGGACACAAAACTGGATAGGCGGTACCCGCCCGGGGAACGCCCATTTCGTCCCACCGCCGCCTCAGCACGTGGAAGATTGTATGGCCGCGCTGGAACGCTTCCTTCATGAACAAGATGCATCCGGTGCGCTGGTGAAGGCTGCGCTTGCCCACGTACAGTTCGAGACCATCCACCCGTTCCTCGACGGGAACGGCCGCATCGGGAGACTGCTCGTCGCCTTCATCCTGCATCACGAGGGCTCGCTGTCCCAGCCGCTGCTGTATTTGAGTCTCTATTTCAAGCAGCACCGTGCCGAATACTACCGCCTGCTCGACCTGGTGCGCAGTGAAGGGGATTGGGAAGCATGGGTGGACTTTTTTCTGGAAGGTGTCGAGCAAACGGCATCCAATGCTGTCCAAACTGCAAAGCGCCTGCTGACTCTCTTCAAAGAACATGAACAACAAGTGCAGACGCTTGGCAGAGTCACTGCCAGTGCGCTGCGCATTTTCCGCGTCCTCTGCCAACGTCCCATTGTCACGCTAAATCAAGTCAGCAACCTTGCCGGTGTGACCTTCCCCACCGCCGCGAAAGCCATAGAAGCGCTAATGCGCCTTGGCATTGTGCGTGAGCTAACCGGCCAGCGCCGCAATCGCGTTTTTGTCTATGATCGTTATCTGGCAATCCTAAACGAAGGTACGGAGCCGTTATGAAGACAAAGAACCAAAAGGAGTTAGGCTATGGCCGATAAGAGAGCGATCATCCCCCTGGAAAGCATCGAGTCACGAATCTTTTTCATCCGGAGGCAGGAATTGAGGTCACAATCTGTGATCTCTAATCCTCAAGGAATTGGGTTATGACAGCTAGGGGGTGGATTTCAATGCGTCTCGGCAGCGTCTGTACCAAAATCGGCAGTGGTGCCACACCGCGTGGAGGCAGTGAAGTCTATCATGACAGCGGCCCTTATGCTCTGATTCGGAGCCAGAACATCTACAATGATGGTTTTCGCAGTGAGGGCTTGGCATTCATTGGTGAGGAACACGCGGCGGAATTGAGTAACGTTGAGGTCCTACCTGAGGATGTTCTTCTTAATATCACAGGTGATTCCGTAGCGCGATGCTGCCAGGTTGATGATTCAATTCTTCCTGCACGCGTGAACCAACACGTCGCAATCATTCGCCCTGATTCTTCGAAGCTTTTCCCGCGGTTCCTCCGATATTTCCTCATTTCTCCCGAAATCCAGGCCCAACTTCTGTCCTGGGCTGGTTCAGGTGGAACACGCAACGCTCTGACCAAGCTAATGATTGAATCCTTTGAGGTGCTTGCACCCAAAGATGTGGATGAACAACGCGCCATCGCCCACATCCTCGGTACACTGGACGACAAGATCGAACTGAACCGGCGCATAAACGAAACACTGGAGGCTATGGCACGAGCTATCTTCAAATCGTGGTTCGTGGACTTCGATCCTGTGCATGTTCGTAGGGGCGACCCCCCGTGGTCGCCCAAGAACAGGGCAGGCACAGGGGCCTGCCCCTACATGACCCAGGAAATTCTCGACCTTTTCCCCGACAGCTTTAAAGACTCCGAGCTGGGCGAGATTCCAGAGGGGTGGGAGGTATGGCGTGTAGCTGATGTCGGCAACGTCATCTGTGGGAAGACTCCTGCGACCAGTATATCGAAGTATTACAGTAATAATGATGTGCCATTCATCACGATCCCAGATATGCATGGAAAGATCTTCGTGACAACCACACAGAAAAGTCTCTCGAGCACTGGGGCAGCATCTCAACAAAAGAAGACGCTCCCTGCCGGTACTTTGTGCGTTAGCTGTATCGCGACTCCAGGACTTGTCGTTATCACGTCAGAAGAGTCACAGACTAATCAGCAAATAAATTCGGTTATCCCCAATAGATCGGGTGAAACTTACTTTTGGTTTTGGCGTTTTCGTCACTTGGGAGATGAAATAATAGCGAGTGGAAGTGGTGGCTCTGTTGTTACAAACTTGAGCACACAACGTTTCTCTGAATTGCGTGTTCTGGCCTCGCCAAATGTACTCCGTAGTTACTATAATTCACTCGTCGCGCCACTTTTCGATAAGATCATGGCAAACGAGCGCGAATCCCGCACTCTCGCCGCCCTGCGTGACACGCTGCTGCCAAAACTTATCTCCGGCGAGTTGCGGGTGAAGGATGCGGAGCGTATGATTGGTGGGTACCAATAATGACATTCGACCCAGACAAGCATCGTCGTCGTTCCATTCGTCTTAAGGAGTACGATTACGCTTTAGCCGGCGCTTATTTCATTACCGTATGCACACAGGGGCGGTTATCTCTGTTTGGTGAGGTGGTGGATGGCGTTGTGCAGTTGAACGATGCAGGTCGTATAATTCAAATTGCGTGGGAGGAATTACCAAAATATTATGTTGGTGTCGAAACCGACGCATTTGTGGTCATGCCAAACCACATCCATGGAATTATCGTCCTGGTAGGGGCAGGCCCCCGTGCCTGCCCTGCTGGGGGGCGGGTACAGGGACCCGCCCCTACAATTTCATCCATGCTGGGAAACACAGAGCAACCACAGGGGGTTGCGACTATAATGTCGCTGCCGAATGTTATACACAGGTTCAAAACCATAACGACTAAACGATATGCCGATGGTGTAAAGCAATACGGATGGACTCCCTTTCCAGGCCGCCTTTGGCAGCGTAACTATTATGAACACATCATCCGCAGCGAGGAATCCCTGAACCATATCCGCCAATACATCGCCGGCAATCCTATGAACTGGACAATTGATCGTGAAAATCCTTTGGCAATGGAACCTGAACCGGAGGATGCATGGCGCATCTGACCGAATCTATAATCGAGCAAGCCGCACTTGACTGGCTGGAAAATCTCGGCTGGACTGTTAAGCACAGCCTCGACATTGCTCCGGGTGAACTTTTCGCGGAGCGGACGGATTATGGGAAGGTCGTGCTGGAGCAACGGCTGCAAGACGCACTCGTGCGTCTCAATCCAGCACTTCCTGCTGAGGCCATCAAAGACGCCTTTCGCAAGCTCACACGGCCTGAAGGTCCGACAATGGAGTTGCGCAATCGAGCTGTCCACCGTCTGCTGGTGGACGGGGTGGCTGTGGAGTATCGCATTTCAGACGGCTCTATCCGCGGAGCGCAGGCGCGTGTGATTGATTTCGATAATGCGGACAACAACGACTGGCTTGCAGTCAACCAGTTCACCGTCACCGAAAACAAGCATACAAGGCGGCCGGATGTGGTGTTATTTATCAACGGTTTACCCCTTGCGGTAATCGAGCTTAAGAACGCGGCCGATGAGGATGCGACAATATGGTCTGCCTTTCAGCAGTTTCAGACCTACAAGGCAGAACTGCCCACTCTTTTTGCTTTCAATGTGCTCCTTGTCATTTCCGACGGCGTAGTAGATATCTTCAAAGCGGCAGGGTTGGAAAAGCCTGACATCTCGATCCTCTCAGACGAGTTCCTGGCCGAGGTGCGAGGGATGCCACAGCGAAACCTCGCCGTGGAACTCTTGCGGAAGTTACTCTCAGGTGAGATACGGACGCGAAGACGCAAGAACGTGGTTCAGGCACGCTCCTTTTCCGAGATGCTGGAGCAGGCAATCCGGCGTTATCAGAACAGGGCAATCGAAGCGGCACAGGTCATCGAGGAATTGATTGAGTTAGCAAAGGAGATGCGGCAGGCAAGCTCACGCGGAGACGAACTCGGACTCACCGAGGAGGAGGTCGCATTCTACGATGCCCTCGAGACCAACGACAGTGCGGTCAAAGTATTAGGGGATGAGACGCTCAGCATGATTGCACGCGAGCTGGTGAAAACCGTGCGCGACAACGTCACTATAGATTGGACTATGAGGGAGAACGTACGCGCACACCTACGCGTGCTGGTAAAACGTATTCTGCGTAAGTACGGCTATCCGCCTGACAAGCAGGAAAAGGCCACCCAGACCGTACTTGAGCAGGCAGAGTTACTTTCTTACGAGTGGGCGGTTGCATAAAGTAACACACCCCGTCCCTTCGGGACCACCCCTCTCAAGAGGGGATTTATAAAGAACGCATGCATGCGTTCCCCACATGTAAAAAAGCGCCTTCTTAAAATCAGATTACCTTCTTTTTATATTCGCTATTTAAGTTCTGCCTGACCCTACCCTATTCGTTAAAATATCTTTTCTACCTTTCGGGACACCCCTCTCAAGAGGGGATACAGGGGTGTGTAACCGCGCCAATAGGGGACTTGCTATGGCTAAATACTCATTCAAGAACGGGTGAGAGCAAGAAGCAAAAACTATAGGGTAAGAAATAAATCCAAAAGTCTGCCAGAGAAAACATTCTTCACAACCCGCTCTTACTTCATACTCTCGTTAATAAAAAGAATAGAGCTTAGCTGTTGGCTATCGGACATATTTTTATTTATACTCCTTGGCAAAAGACAAAGTGATAAATTTACTCACATAACACTTCATATTAGCGTGGTTATGTGAACTATAGTTCGTATAGTTATGAGTTAAACAGGTCTTACCCAGTGCTTTAGGGAGGGATGAAATGCATTCTGAGTCAAAGCCAAATTGGCGCGATCACAGAGTCAAGATCATTCCTGGCTCGCAGCTCGATCCCAATACGCCGCAAACTCCTGGCATGACGAGAGCGGCCGCCATCACATATGCCCGGACCGGTGCCAGCAAAATTTGGGCAGGCACTGTCAACATCAATGCCAATGCCAAAACGGGTGCTCACCATCATGGAGAATTGGAAAGCGTCATATATGTTGTGAGCGGCCGGGCACGTATGCGATGGGGCGAACACCTAGAATTTGTCGCAGAGGCGGGACCAGGAGATTTTATTTACGTTCCACCCTTCGTACCCCATCAAGAAATCAACGCGAGCAAGACCGAGATTCTCAGTTGCGTGGTTATGCGCAGTGGTCAAGATCCCATTGTCGTTAATCTTGATACCGAGCCCGCGGAGCCGCCGGAAGAGGTCTATTGGGTCGATCCTATTCACCCGCATCCGTGAATCCCACTTGTGGCTTCTCTCACTGGCTTATGTAGCTGGCTGCTCGTTAGACACCTCTGACTCTAAACAACAAAGCTAAAGAGGACACAAGAATGACTACAAAACAAGACATCTCGGCGGACTTCCCGTACAAGTCGAATTACATCGAGGTTTTCGGCTCAAGAATGCACTATGTTGACGAGGGCACAGGCGACCCGGTTCTCTTTCTTCACGGCAACCCCACTTCCTCATATCTGTGGAGAAACATCATTCCCTTCATGACACCCTTTGCCCGTTGCATAGCTCCGGACCTCATCGGAATGGGTAAGTCAGACAAGCCGGATATAGAGTACCGGTTTTTTGACCACGTCAAGTACATAGAAGGGTTCATCGAAAAGATGGGTCTAAAGAATATCACTCTGGTTGTGCATGACTGGGGTTCTGCCCTCGGTTTTGACTATGCCATGCGACACGAGAGCAACGTCAAAGCCTTGGCGTTCATGGAAGCGATCGTCCTGCCTGTGCCAAGCTGGGAAATGTTTCATCCGGACGCGAGACAGATCTTCCAGGGCTTTCGAACTCCTGATGTGGGCTGGGACATGATCGTGAACAAGAACATGTTCATCGAGCAAATACTACCCGGAGCAATATTCAGAAAGTTGAGCTTAGAGGAAATGAACCACTACAGGGAGCCATTCAAAGAACCGAGCAGCCGTAAACCTCTCTGGCGCTGGCCCAACGAACTCCCAATTGAAGGACAACCCGCCGATGTGGTGGCTACTGTTGAGACCTATAACGGGTGGCTTCAACGGACAGACATACCGAAGCTATTATTCTATGGTAATCCGGGCGTGCTTATCAAAGCGCAGGTGCTTGAATGGTGCAGGCAGAATCTGAAGCACTTGAAGACGGTGGATATAGGACGGGGTATCCATTATCTCCAGGAGGACAATCCACATCTCATAGGTTCAGAGCTTGCCGACTGGTACAAGAGCCTCTCCTGAGTTTATTGCGTAACATTAGTGTTGGTTACCGAACACACAGTTCTGTTTTTCATTATCACCCATTTGAGAATAACGAAAAGCGAGGAACGCATGTATGCGTTCCCTACAAGAGAATGTCTCTTCGATATTACTCAGGACAAGTTCTGCGTTCCCTACAAGAAAGACTTATTTCGGTGTCGCATCTGGAAGATGCTCCTACATCATAAGAAAGAAAAAGAAAAAAGAGATGCCCCAAGCTAAAGCGACAGTATCTTCTGACCGGAGTCATAGACCGTGATCGGTCCGTCTTGTGACACGGTGATAGCGAGGCACTGCGCCTCGGCGCTCATTTTTGAGGCGCTGCTATGGCGAGCACCTTTCCCAAGCCCTATTTCCGCCTGTGTGTCCGCCCTGGGACGGAGGAGAACCATACACCCTCTGAATTTTCCCTGCTTAATGTCTATTACTGTAGCGCCGTCCTGTTTGGCAAAGTTGATTAACTCCCCGTCGCTGAGACGTTCAACTTCGGCATTTATAATAGTCGCAAAGGTGCTGATCTCGGGCGGGTCGGAACGCTCCAGGATGATACCGGCATCGCCCAGAAGAAAAATCGCTCCCAGGTTTTCCTCGGACATCCTGAAGGCGCAACGAAACACACGGCGGAGTAGATTTAGTTCATACTTTTTCTCCTCAGCGAGCCTTGCTACCGCTTCATCTATCCTTGGTATGCTCTCGGAAGACCAGTTGCCGTTCGAATACCTGCCCACAAGCTGTCCGTCTGCAAACACCCTGACCTGCCGCCCACCCGCAGGTACGAAGAATACGACTGCATCACATTGCTTCGAGATGGCAGCGTGGTGTCTGAATTGAGGGCCGAGGAGAAACGTGTCGGGCTCGTCCAGTTTTACCTCAAGCTTGTGGATTCGCCTCAGGTATCCGTGCTTATCGACACCATAGCCAAGCACAAGGCCGTCAACCATCTTTGCCAACGAAATCACCACCTGGCGCATGCGTCTTATATGGTCGTAGCGTTGGAGTTGAACCTCGCTCTCCGGCAGTGTGCGGGCGATCCTGACCGGGTCACCCACGATAAGAGCCGTGGAGAGATGCTTTTCCTCAGTCTGCATTTGAGCGATGGCGGCGGCTGTCTCGCATATGTGAACCATTGACGGGGCGTCAATCTGTTTAGTCATCGCAAGCTCGAATAGAAACTCTATACCCGCATCCTTCATCCACGCATCCAATATATCGTGCTTCTCCAATAATTCACGAAGCTGTTCGGGATGGAGCTGAACCTGGGTAACTGCTTTGTCTTCCATACGCATTGTCATCGGGTACATTGCGTTTATGTACGTTGCAAACTTCTCTGCCTTGGAATGACGGTTAATCTTTGACGGGTCGTTGAGCTCGTTAATCCCCTCTATGAGAGGCTGGTCAATGAGAGTATATGCCTCGATCTTTTCCCATACTCTTAATTGCCCATTAACCTCTGCGACAGCTTTATCCAAAAGCATCTTGACCTTTGGGTGGGACGTATTTCCAATAAAATCAACGTCACCGCCGTTTTCGCGTAAATGGGCTTGTACCCCATTGAGGTCGGGCACGATCAGGGCTGAAACATACGGTTTGCCCTCTCCAAAAACGAGAGCCTGAGATATCAGCGGGCTTGCTATCAGAGCGTTCTCGATTTTTGTGGGCATAACCTTGCTTCCCGCAGAAAGCACTATCAGGGATTGTTTGTGGCCTGTTATATACAAATAACCGTCCTGGTCAAACCTGCCGATATCGCCTGTATGCAGCCAGCCGTCCTGGTCGATAACCTCATTTATTCCGCCGGGCTCTAGCCAATATCCTCTAACTACCGTTTCACCGCGAACGAGCACCTCTCCATCGTCTGCAATACGGATCTGAAATCCTGGACCGACCTGGCCGCAAGAACCTGGGCGTCTGGCGTTTGCCCGGCTCACGGCAGGGAACCCGCCCGCTTCGTAAGTCCCGTAGATATTGAGCGGCAGAAGCCCGATAGCTTCGGCAAAATCGAAAAGCTCATGTGATAGCGGCGCTCCCGCCGAATAGATGCGGCGGAGCCGCCCTCCCATCATAGCCCTTATCGGGTTAAAAAAGGTCATGTCCGCTCTCGAATACCTTTCTTTGAGCTCTTCAGAGGCAGTTATGCCCGCGCTCCTGTACTCTTTGCCTGTTGAGAGTGCCCATTGAAACACCTTCCGCCTGGATTCGGACAACTGATTTACTTCTGACATGACCCTGCTGTGTATGAATTCAAACCCCGAAGGTATCGTCATAATGACAGTGGGGCTTGTCTCCTGAAGATTCTCGAATACCTTCTCCATGCTTTCGGCAAGGGCGTTGGGCACTCCGGACAATAAGTAGTTGAGAGCTGCGACCAGGCTGGGGACATAGCCCCAATTTACAAGTGTGAAAGCCAAGTCATTTTCGTCTAGGGCAAACCACTCCGTGATATGCTTTGCGCCCAACATTGTCTGATGGTGGTCGAATACAACTCCCTTTACTTTCCCTGTTTCCTTGACCGTATATACTATGGATGCAATAGCGCTTGGCTCTATGCTCTCTGCTCGGAAAGTGATTGATGAAATACTATCAGCCGTAATTGGCTGGGAAAACACCCTATGCATCGTAAATGACGGAAAAGAACTTGATTCCGGCTCCACTACCTCTTCGACATACAGCACGGTTTTCAAATCGGGAAAAAGATCATGAGCGTCTTCTACGATATGCCGCTGTCCAGTTCCCTGAAAGATCGCTAAGGATGAGCCGGAGTTTTGCAGCGAATAGCGCAGAACCTCAGTCGGGAACAGAGGGTTTAGCGGCACAACAACAAGCCCGGATAACAGACAGGCTACGTAGGCCGCCATCCATTCCGGAGAGATTTCCGCTATAATAGAGACCCGGTCCCCATTGTGAAGCCCGTTGCTGTTGAAAAACTGTACGAGAGATAAAGTTACCTTTTGAAATTCACCATAAGATAAGTCTTTATAGCGCCCATTCCGCTTGACCTTAAAACAGGTCTTGGTGTCATATTTGTTTATCGCTCGCAACAAAGCATGGTTAAGGCGTTCGGTTTTTTCCTTCACTCCTGATACCTTCTTTGAACCTATATTCAGTGAATTCCCAGCTTCTCATCTAGATTTAGATCAGCACTATCCGATGAGGTGGCAGCTTTTTCTATAATAGTTTCCAGCTCACCGATGTTGCCAGGCCAGTTGTAAGCCAACAGCGCGTCCATAATCCTCTCCGGAAACATCTGTGGGTTCTTCCCGATTTGCGTCCCGTATTTCGTGGCAAAATGTCTCACAAGATATGGGATATCCTCCTTGCGCTCACGAAGCGGGGGAAGCTTGACTTGAACCACATTCAGCTCATTGCAGAGTTCCTCCCGGAACTCTCCCGCCCTTATTTTATCCTCAATGTGGTGCCTGGTTGAAGCTATAAACCTCACATCGACTTTTAGGTTGTGCGAACTGCCAAGACGTTTGAATTCGCCTTCTTCAATGCACCTCAACAGTTTCGACTGAATTTCTATGGGCAGACTGCATATCTCGTCGAAGAAGATGGTTCCTCCGTCCGCCAATTCAAGTTTTCCTATCGAAAGTGAGAGAGCACCGCTGAAGTTTCCCTTTTCCTCCCGACCGAAAATCTCGCCTTCGATCATGCCTTTCGAGAACTCTTCTAAATCAACCTTCACAAAAGGCTTATCTCTACGGGTGCTAATCTTATGAATAGCCCTTGCAATTAGCTCTTTGCCCGTGCTGGTTTCCCCTTGAATCAATACCGGGGAATCGGTTGCGGCGACCTGCTCAACCTTGAGCAACACCCTCCTGAACGAGGGGCTGCGTCCGATTATATCCTCGAAAGCGTGCTCGGCTCTGGCGTCCCCGTGGAAATATATATTATCTGTTATCAGACGTTTCTTGAGCGACTCTACTTCGGATAGAGCTTCTTGAAGAGCCCCTTTCTGCCTCGTGTTGCCGAGGGCTACGGTGATTTGCTCCCTGACGATATCCAGGAGTTTTAACTCATCCTCGTCAAAAGCGTTTTTCTCGAAAGAATTTATATTTATGACCCCTATAGTCTTGCCCTCGAACTGGATAGGCATGGATAAATAGCTCTTTATTCCGAACTCCCTTCCGGCGGGACCTATAACGGTATCTTCGTCCACGTCGGCGCAATACCTCGGTTTTTCATCCATTATAACCTTCCATGCATAGCCCCTGGGATATGGAATTCTCCCAACGCGCTCTGCGTACCATTCAGAATAACCCCTTTGTACTTTCAGAACCGCCTCTTCTCCCTCTACAAAGTAAATTGCAACATTGTGGACCTGCTCTATGTTCTCGCATATCGCTTGAATTGCGTTATCCATGACGTCTTGCAGGTTTGTAGATTGATGAAGAGACCGGATCACAGTGCTGATTATGGTCTCATATCTGTTCTTCTTTGAGAGTTGCACTAGGCTCTCTCGGAGGGCTTCTTCCGATTTACGCAGGGTTTCTGCTTGCTTGGCATTATTGATCGCCGCTTCTATTTGGCGCGCAAGAATCTCCAGCAGTGTTAACTCTTCCTTGTCAAAGGCGTCTGCCTGGAATGAATTTATATTTATCACCCCCACTACTCTATCCTCATAGTGAATAGGCATGGACAGATAGCTTTTAGTTCCCAGCTCTCTTCCGGCAGATCCTAAAACAGAGTCTTTTTCTATATCAGGAGAATAAATCGGCTTGCCTTCTATAATTGTCCTCCAGGTTGCGCCTTTGGGATAGGGGATTCTTTTTACGCGCTCTACAAACCAGTCTGGAAAACCTCTATAGGCTCTCATTACTGCATCTTTTCCTTCAACAAGGAAAATCCCAACATTCTCCGCTCCAACTATGCTCTTGTTCATCGCATCGACGGCGTTCTCAAGAACCTCGTCCAAATTGATTGATTTGTGGACGCTGCGGGTGATTTCGCTGACTATAGTCTCATAACGGTTCTTTTTTGATAAATGGAATAGGCTCTCCTTGAGCGCATGCTCGGCGCGTTTTCTTTCCGAAGCCTCCAGAGCAAGAGAGGCGAAATCAGCCATAGACCCCGCAAAATGCTGCTCTTCTAATTTCCATTGCCTTGGCGATCCCACATTCTCATGACATATAAGGCCCATCATGCGTCCTCTAAGCCTTATCGGAGCATCCAACAGCGAAAAGATGTCAAATGGTTTTAGGTAACGATCTGAAAACTCTCTTGTCCGTGGGTCACTGTGAGCGTCGTGCGCGGCAATTATGCGCTCCTCTTCCAGCGCCCTGAAATAGATAGGGTAATCTGCGGCTGCGAGCTCGGCTCCTTTTGTATGAATTCCCTTACTCAATTCAAAGTGCTCCAAACACTGGACTTTGGACCGGTCCTCATCGAACAGCCAAATATTCACGCGTTCAACCTCAAGGGTGTGAGCGGCTGCCACAGCGATCTCTCGCAATGCGGCATCCAGGTCTCCATGCTCAAGCGCTCTGCTGCTCGCAAGCTCCAGAAGTACTTCATTTTGTTTTCGTAGGTTTTTTTCACGTTCCTCTAGCGCTTTTTCTACAGCTCTGCGTTCGGTAACATCGCGGAAACTCCAGACCCTGCCGACTATCTTCGACCCGATTTTTTGGGGTTGTGAATACCGCTCGAATGTCCTCCCGTCTTTGAATTCCAAAACGTCATAGCTTTCCAAATTCGGTTGAACATATAAATCTTTAACCTTTGCCAGAAATGCTTCCTGGTCTTTTAATTGATTCAGGACAAACTCAACAGCTTTACTATCATCCATGGATTCGATAATTGCATGAGGAATACGCCACATATCGATGAATTTTCGGTTGAAGCTGACTATTTTCCCATTGCAGTCGACCACTAGTATACCGTCCGCGGTTGATTCTAGGGTTGCTCGGAGCAGAGAATGAGAGTTTGCAAGCTCATCCTCAGCCGATCGTTTGCGTGTGGAAACCTTTTCTTTTCGTGTATAGTCCGGTTTTGGATTCCTGGAGTTTTTTCGTTCGGTTGTCTTCTGGGTATTTTTGTTTTTCATAGAAATAATGAAAATCCCTGTGACGGGTCGCAGGGTACCGATACCTTCGCGTGAGATCTCACATGTCTTTGCGAGGAGCCATTCGTTTGACTAATGGCAGACTCCGCGACGAAGCAATCTAAGGCAAGTAAAAATGAGGAGATTGCTTCGCTCTAGTCGCAGTGACAGCGGAATTCCCTCTGGCAAGCCACCGGGAATTCTAAATCTAATAAGAATAAGTTTCGATGAATACTATATCATGTAGCGATAGTTTAGAAAACGCTTTATAAGCCTCGAAAATCTTAGAAACAGCAGAGATAGATATAGATTCTGACCTTATGAACCTGCGATTGGTACAGGAGTGTTTCATTAATTCTAACTTTTTGAATCGCGGCTCGAAATTATCTAAAAGAGAAAACTCAAAAATATTATGAATCCTTTTATATTGATTTATCTCTAAATAGGTAAATAACAAATTATCATGGAGGTAACACAAATGAAACGGTTAATAGCAATAGCAACATTGGGGGCAGCTCTTGGGTTTGGGGCAACATCTTTTGCCACAGACCATATGTCTTTTTACACAAAGTCGATAGCCAAGAGCGATGTCGGTGATAAGGTAGAGGGTGGAAAAGTCGAGAAAGATTTTATCAGCTTCTACCTTAGCTCCAAGCAGCCGAACAAAGTCTCTTCTAATAAGAGCCTGGATTCGATAGAGAAAGACAGCTACATCGTATTCGGAGTAGAGATTAACCCGGAACGCGAGTCATAAATTTTTATGAACTTACAGAGCCACCCGCTATGTTTGGTGGCTCTGTAATCTCTAGCATTAGAATAACAAGTAAAAAAGGAGGGAGTAAAAAATGGCAGTTGATATAATCCCATCTGATATTAGTCATAATTCCAGCTCAAGCATTATCAGTATCGATAGAATAGCGAACAAAACCAGAGAGCCCGCTCATCACGTATATTGGGGAGTCTATCTGGACGGAAAGCAGGTATCATATACGTCGAATAGGGAATTGGCAGAAAAAACTAAGATATGGATGGAAAAGTGGTTGAGTAACCAGAACTAAACAACACAAATAGGAGGATGAATATCATGTTAAACAGTTTATTTCGAACTGACGAAGATATCACCGGCTTCATAGCCAGGCTCACATTGGGCGTCGTTATTCTGCCGCACGGCTTGCAGAAATTGTTGGGGATGTTTGGAGGCTATGGGTTTACGGGGACGGTGGATTTTTTTGTCAGTCAGGGAATACCTTATATTGTTGGGGTTCTGATTGTTATTGGGGAGTCTTTCGGAGCAATAGGTTTAATTGTAGGATTCCTCAGCAGACTCGCGGCATTTGGTGTAGGTTTGATTATGCTGGGGGCTATATTCATGGTTCATCTCCCAAACGGTTTCTTCATGAACTGGATCGGGAATCAAAAAGGAGAAGGATTTGAGTATCATTTGCTTGCATTGGGACTCGCGCTAGTAGTGCTCATCAAGGGGGCAGGCAAATGGTCCGTTGACGGAGCTCTGGCGAAAGATTAAAGGTTTAAAAAGCAAACTACATCTGAGGCGAAAGCGTTGCAAGAAATAAAGCTACTAAATTCTTTGTTTTATGGTGTAGTTGCAATAATTGATCGAAAATAAAGTTAAGGAGAAAGATAATCATGAGCTTAAAAAGTATGGTAGACGACTTGAACGCATTGGTTCTTAAGGGTCAAATCCTCGAGGCTTTCGAGAAATATTATGCTGATGATGTGGTAATGCAGGAGAACGAACAGCCTCCCACTGTCGGGAAGGACGCTAACAGAGAGAGAGAAAAACAATTTCTCGCAAACTTACAGGAGTTCAGGGGCGCCGAGGTGAAAGCTGTGGCGATAGGCGAGAACGTTTCTATAGTCGAGTGGTTTTACGATTATACGCATAAGGAATGGGGAAAGGTAACCCACCATCAAGTTGCAGTTCAGCGCTGGAAAGACGGTAAGATAGTTCACGAAAGATTTTATTACGGCAGTTAATTTAGTTTTCAGAAGGGACGTGATTTATCGCGTCTCTACTTATGCTCTTTTAAAATAGAACCGTCTTAATTTTATAAGAGTAGTTCAAAAACAAAGGAATCGAAATGGGATGCTGTTTCAAAGCTATTGGAGATGATACAAGAAGAAGAATCCTGGAAATTTTAGGCAGGGGAAGCGCAACTGCAGGAGACATTGCGCACCAATTTCAGATCTCACAGCCGACAGTGTCAAACCATCTTAAAATTTTGAAGGAAGCAGGACTCATAAAAGAGCGGAAAGCTGCTCAAAACCGCATCTACTCACTAAACAAGCCGGAATTGCGAAAGGTAATAAGTTCACTTGAAGAAATAATCAAGGAAAGAGAATCTAAGGAGTGATTTGTAATAATCAAGATTAGATCCATCAGACAGTGTCAGGAAAAGTTTCTCTTTTTAGACAAGATTACAAGGACTGTCGTTCCGAACCAACGTGAGGAATCTTGAAAAAATACAAGACCCTTCGATTCTCTCAGGGTGACAAATTGGAGATAGTCACTTTCCTGGGGGGTAAGCTTAAGACTGTATTGTTCGTTAGTTCAAATCTTGATTATGGAGTAATTCAATTACTTTGGAGAATTCCCTCTATATGACCAATCTAAAAGCTCGACCGGGTGAGCCGTTTTAACCTTAAGGCCCTTTTTATTGATACCCTTTTGAATCTGTAGAAGACATCCGGGATTCCCGGCAACTAAGTAATCTACATGCAATTCCATGAGATTTGAGAGTTTGCGCTCCAGCAGGCCTTGAGACATTTCAGGTTGTACCATGTTGTAGATTCCCGCGCTCCCGCAGCAGAGGTCGGACTCGGGAAGTTCCACAAATTCGATTCCCGGAATTTGTTTTATCATTCTTCTCGGAGGGTCTTTAATTCTCTGAGCATGAGTTATGTGGCAGGCGTCCTGATATGTGACTCTGAGTTTCAGTTCTTTTAATTGTCCCTGAAGCCCGATCTCTGACAGGAATTCCATAACGTCTTTAGTATTTTTGCCGACCTTTCCTGCCATCTCTGCATAATACGGGTCGTCTTTCAGCAGCTCTCCATATTCCTTCATCGAAGACCCGCATCCAGCAGAATTGACTATTACCGCATCAACGCCGTATTTTGTGAAAACCTCGACGTTTCTCCTGGCAAAATCTCTGCCCTCGGACAGTCTTCCCGAATGAATTGACAGCGCTCCACAACAACCCTGGTTTTTGGGGATAACAACTTCGCATCCGTTTTCGACAAGTACCCTGACCGTAGCTTCATTTGTCTGTGTAAACAATACGCTTTGAACGCATCCTGTCAGCATTGCCACACGATAGCGTTTTTTACACTTAGCCGGCAATACGTCAGGTAATGAAGAAAATAGCGATGAAAGCTTTATCTCAGGCAGCATATCCTCTGCACGCGACAAACTGTCGGGAAGCAATCCAAAATTGTCTAATAATTTCTTGAGTCCAGAGGCTTGATATAAAAAGAGAAAAGGGAGTAGAAGCTTAAGTCTTCTGGGATAAGGAAATATTGAAAACAAAAGAGAGCGGTAGAGCCTATCGAAAAACGGTCTTTCATATCTGCGCTCTATCTGCGACCTAGCATTTTCTATGAGAGATCCATAACGGACGCCGGATGGACAGGCAGTCTCACATGCAAGGCAGCCAAGACACAAATCCAAATGTTTAACCAATCCATCGCCTAGAGGAATTTTCCCCTTCACTGCGGATTTCATAAGGTAGATTCTTCCCCTTGGAGAGTCCAGTTCATTGCCTGTTTCAAGATAAGTTGGACACGCCGAAAGACAGAACCCGCAGTGGACGCAGTCTTTTATGATCTCAATGCTGGGGCGGTCGACATCATCAAATGCCTGGAATTGAGTTGTTTTAAGTTCCATATGGATTAAATTCCATGGTTATCGGTTTTATTGCAAACCATATTTCAATCTCTAAGAATACAATATTATTTGACCACTGCTAATTGGTAAGGTTAATTCATGAACAGGTTGTTTCTCTTGCTAGGCTATATGCCCGTTCGCTCGCTCCCAAAACTTATTGATTAACACCGGAAATTCGCTCCAGAGCGAGCGTCAGCGCTTGAGTTCCCAACCTGCCGTGTCCCTGCGCTTTTGTAGCCACGTAAAGTTGATTCACGAGAGAGAGACCGGGAAGGCTGAGACCCATGTTATTTGCTTCTTCAAGGGCGATTCCCATATCTTTTATAAAATGCTCTACAAAAAACCCGGGATCAAAGTCGCGTTTTATAATCCTTGGAGCCAGATTGCTCAGCAGCCAGCTAGACGCCGCCCCCTGGCTCACCGACTCGAGCATCGTTTGGACATCGAGCCCCGCTTTATAGGCGTAAATCAATGATTCGCATATTCCTATCATGTTGCCGGCTACTACTATCTGATTACACATCTTGGCGTGTTGTCCTGAACTGGCACCGCCCTGATAAACTATTTTTTTACCCAGAAGTTGTAATAAAGGCATTACGACACCAACCATTTCCCTATCCCCGCCGACCATAATCGAAAGAGCTGCATTCTTTGCTCCAATATCACCGCCTGAAACCGGGGCGTCAATGAAACTTGCTCCTTTGAGCTTTGCCAAATTGTAAATTTCAATCGCAAGAGAAGGCTTTGTAGTGGTCATATCTATGAGAATCATATCGGGTTTTATACCGTTTATTATTCCGTTGTCAGACAGATATACATCACAAACATCGGATGGAAGACCTACAATTGTAAAAACAATATCAGTTTGTCGAGCAACCTCTTTTGGAGAATCAACCCAGAGTGCACCTGCATCTATGAGCGGTTTTGCTTTTTGCTTGCTACGGTTGAAGACACATGTGCTATATCCGTTGTCTATTAGATGTCGACACATGGCACAGCCCATCACCCCTGTTCCTATCCAGCCTATTTTTCTTTCCGATAGGTTTATATTCCGCATAGTTTTACCTCTCCTCCACCCATTTGCGGGGGAGGATGAAGGTGGGGGGTCTAATTTTTTTTATCCCCCGTCCCTTCGTTTTCGCTCAGGACAAGCCTAACCTTCCCCCACAAATGGGGGAAAGAGAATTGAGTGTCTTTTATTTTCGCACACTGAATTTTAGTCCGGTTTTAGCCCTATCCCAAGTTCTCTTGCTGATCTCCTTCAGTTCTCCCATTTTTACCTTCTGAGTTGCTGTCAACGGGAAGCCGTCTGGATATATCTCTATGAACCTCGGAACCATCGCCACCATGACAAGCTCGGCCATCCATTTAGAAAACTCTACCGGGTCGAATGATTCGCCGGGTTTCAATGTGATATTGAGCTTTATCTCATCGTCTGAAACGTTTGGAAGCCGGATGCCGACGGCTATGGCCTCTTGTATCGCGGGGTACCTCATCGCTACGTCCTGCACTGCTATTGGGTCAACATTCTCCCCCGTGACCCTAATCCTGCTGAATCTGCCCTGGAAATAAAACCTGCCGTCAACCCCCGCTGCAAATATGTCGTCTGAATTGAAGAAGCCGTCGTCGTCGAATGCCTCACGTGTCCGCCTAGGGTCTTTGAAATATTGATTGAGCGTCGTGTGAGGGATTAGGGGTCTTATGAATAGCAGCCCTTTTGATTCTTCGGGCGGAGTTGGATTCTCATACGGGTTCCAAGAATGCCGAATAACCTTGCTTGTATCCTGATTCTCACGTATCTCCACGTAATAACCCTCCATCGGATAACCGGAAGAGCCGGGGCGGAGGTCCTCCGGGTCCTTCCAGAGAACCATTCCCATCTCTGTCGAACCGTAGCCCTCGACTACACGGGTGTTAAACCTGTCCTGGAATTCATAAAGGTTCCTTGGGGCGGGCCCGGCCATGACAAGTTGAACCTTGTGCTTTCTGTCCCATTCGCTCACCGGGGCTGACCAAAGGTATTCACCAATTGCACCCAACATGTTTACTCGTGTGGCTCCGCATTCCCCTGCCCATTTCCAGAAGCTTGAGGCAGAAAAGCGGGGATAAAAGACCGCTGTGGCTCCAGCGCCGATCGATGTAAAGAGACACATGACTTGGGCGTTCGCGTGGCTTAGAGTAAGAACACTCATGAGGACATCTCCGTTCCTGACTCCCTGTTGTTGAATATAACCCCTTACCGTTAAGATCACTCCGCCGTGGTTTCGAGCAACACCTTTCGGCATACCAGTTGTTCCCGACGTGAACATGCATCGTTCCACGTCGGCGGTAGTCACTTCAACGTCAGGGTTCTCATTCGAAAAATCCTCGAATGCTGAAAACTGGGTGATTCTTATACCATTAATCTTCTCCGGAAAGTCCTGGGAATCTCCCGTAGCGAATATAGCTTTGAGACTCGTTAAATCTTTGGCTATATCCTGTATGAAAGGAAGGCTATCAGTATCTACGATCAAAGAGACCATATCAGAGTAATTTATGATGTAGGCGAGCCGCTCTCCCTTCTCCTCTTTGTTGATTGGAACCTGGACAGCTCCTGCCTTATGTATAGCGAGAATAGAGATAACAAACTCTGGCGAGTTGAGCATGTATATGCCGACTTTATCCCCCTTTTTGACTCCGAATTGCCTCACTAGACCATTGGCAACCCTGTTCGCCCAACTGTTTGTTTCTCTATACGAGTAACCCTTGTCGAGATTTCCTTCTTTGTCCGCTACCTTAAACATCGTCTTATCGGGAAACATATCCGCGCCCTTTTCGAGATACTTGGTAATCGGCTGCCACTTCTCCGTATCATCAAAAGTGCCGAAGGGCAATGTTCCCTCGCCAACGTATTTCGGGTCTCGCGGTTTGAATAATAGTCTCATTTGATTATCACCGTTTGCTTTAATATATTGAATAATACCAAATCTATCAATTAATAGTGGGTTGAAAAAGGATTTGTCATTTCGAAATAAAGCAATTCTTATATTTTCCATACACACCCCTTAATCCCCTCTCAAGAGAGGACTTTCTCCGTCTAATCCCCTATTGAGAGGGGTGTCCTGAAGGGACGGGGTGTGCTGACCAAAGTTATACCATACACTGAGCTTATCTTGCACAGCCCAAAATTCATAGCAAGCTTTAACCGACAACCCAAAACCAACTCTGAATTAACTCGGCAAACGAAACTTCTTCCAGTAACGCACCAGCCCTCCTACGTTCATATAAAAGGGATCGGCAAGTTCATACGATTTGATGAGTTCGGGCGAGACCTTGGCTTCTTCCAGGATGCCGCTGAAAAGATCTTCAAATTCCGGAATCATTTCCTCTTCGGTTTTGCCCTCTCTTACTCGCGTCCCTATCCACTCCGTGCATTCGAGAAGCCTCGTTTCAAGCTCTTCGAGATGTTCTTTTATGTCGGTGGATTTCCCGAAATGAGTGGGGTATAAAACTTTTGGGCTCAACTCTCTTATTTTATTGAGGGAATGCTGCCATGCCTCGACGTTTATATCTGGAGGCGGAGTCGGGGGAAGGACGGGACCACCCTCTATCCGAATACCTGCCAAGTCTCCCATGAATACTGTATCTTCTATGACGTAAGCGTTGTGATGCGAGGCATGACCGAGAGTCTCGACTGTGCGGACCTCGACGCCTCCTATTCTTAACGTGTCACCATCTGACACGACGCGAACCCTTTCCTCCGGTATGGACTGCGTCTCACCCCATAGCTCATCCATCTGGTCTTTATAGATCCTCCGGGCTGATTCTATGAGCTTCGATGGGTCAACGAGATGCCTTGCCCCGTTTTGATGCACATAGACTGTAGCCCCTGCTTTTGCGAAATGCCAGGCAGAGCCAGAATGATCTAGATGTATATGGGTTACAAAAACATGCTTTATATTCTCGACCGGATAGCCTATCTTGTCGAGAGACTTTGAAAGTTTTCTGAAGGTTGAGTCAGGACCCGTCTCGATGAGAATAGGTCCGTCATTGGTTTCTATGAGATAAGATGCAATAACCTTTGGCATGTAAAAGTTATGGTCAATAACGATGATTTTCATGCTAGCCTCCTCCTGGGAGATTATTTTACATAGCAACCTTAACTGAGCTATTCAACCGTGACAACAGGGCTTTTTGGGTCGCTTTCATTACGAACAAACAGACCGAAGTCTACTTAACTATGCAACCCCTGAAAAGAATTATAGTGGCCAGAGTGTGAGACCCCTCTGACAAGATTATTTTCGATTTCACTTACAGGCCCGCGGACACACCGATTCAATCCAGGATGGCATATTATTGGGCATAGAATGCCCAATTAGTTATAATTAAGGCGTCTATATCATAGTCCCGGAGTTTCTTATGATAGAAAAGAATAGAATGACCGAATACGTGATGGATTTAATCAAAATCGACAGTCTATCGAGAAAAGAAAAGGACGTTGCTATAAAATTGAAAAAAGATATGGAACAATTGGGAGCCGAATGTTTTTTTGACGATGCCGACAAAGAAGTCAATTCAAATGTGGGAAATCTGGTTGTAAGACTGAAAGGCAATAAGAGTAATGCCCGTCCTTTCTTTCTCTCGGCACATATGGATACAGTCGGCCCGGGAGAGGGAATCAAGCCCAAAATAAATAACGGGGTAATAAAAAGCGACGGTACAACAGTCCTCGGGAGCGATGATAAAAGCGGTTTAGCAATTATTGTTGAAGTATTGAGGACGCTCAAGGAAAAAGAAATACCACACTCTGATATTGAGATTGCATTCACAATCTGTGAAGAATTAGGACTGCTGGGAGCAAAACACATAGATATCAAAAATTTCAAATCCCGCTATGGAATCGTCTTGGACAGCGGCTCGCCTTCGCATCTGGTAGTAAAGTGTCCCTCACAAGTGAAGCTCGACTTCCAAGTCAACGGATTAGAGGCGCACGCAGGGGTTTGTCCTGAAAGAGGATTAAGCGCAATTAAATTAACCAGCGAAGCAATATCTAACATGAGACTGGGAAGAATAGATTTTGAGACCACTGCCAACATCGGAGTAGTTAGGGGCGGTCTTGCGACCAACATAATCCCAAACTATGTCGAGATAATAGGCGAAGCAAGAAGCCACTCCGAAGAAAAGCTAGAGGCTCAAGTGGAGCATATGAGAACTTGTTTTCAAAACGCTGCCAAAAATTATCAGGTCAGTGTTGACGGAAAAACCTACAGCGCGAGCGTAGTAGATAAAATTGATAAAAGTTACGATAAAATGGATGTCTCTTCCGAGTCTGCTGTCTTTAAACTCGTCAATCAAGCGGTAAAAAACCTCGACTACAACCTGGAACCGGTAGCAAGCGGCGGAGGCTGTGATGCAAATTATTTCAATAAAAAGGGGATAGAATGCGTCAACCTGGGCACAGGCATGAAAGAGATACATACAGTGAATGAATATCTCGTATTAGAAGAGTTCTTTCGTTCAGCTGATATCCTCTTAGAGACTCTCAAGCTCAATGCTTTACGCCAGTAGCGTCTGAATAATATGACCATAGCATAAGTTGGAAGGCAAAAAACCAAAGAGGTGTGACTCATCGTTTGAATAAATTGATAGCCATTCCGTAGAAAATGAAAACAAAGAAAAGAGCTTTAATCCTGGTAGACCACGGAAGCGTTGTTAAAGAAGCCAACGAAATGCTTCAAGAAATCGCAAATATGGCTAAGAACAATATCAAATGCGATTTTGATTTGGTGCACTATGCTCACATGGAGCTTGCAGAACCGACTATATCACAAGCTTTTGATGCTTGTGTCTCAGAAGGAGCAGAAGAAATCGTCGTACATCCTTATTTCCTCGCTCCCGGAAGACATTCGACAATAGATATTCCGAGAATGGTGGAAGAGGCGGCTATGAGACACCCGGGGGTTTTTTTCCGTGTCACCGAGCCTCTCGGAATCCATATGAACATAATCGACGTTATTCTTGAAAGAGCCGGTAAAAAGTATGTAAAATAGAGCGCTCAGGTCATCGGAAAGTTTCACCCTTAGGGGTCTGCCTGGTTAGGTTTCGTTATTATTTGTAATAATCAAAATTTGAACTAACGGACAATGCAGTGTTAAATTGTATCCTCAAAGAAAGTGACTATCTCCCGTTTGTCACCCTGAGAGAATCGAAGGGTCTTGTATTTTTTCAAGATTCCTCACCAGTTCCCTCACATTCGTTCGGGACAAGGTTCGGAATGACAGTCCTTGTAATCTTGTCTAAAAAGAGAAACTTTTCCTGACTCTGTTTGATGGATCAAATCTTGATTATTACACGTTATTAAGCAATGAAAGATTATAAAGTGGTAATATTCGACCTTTTCGACACAATCGTTAATTTCAACCGTTCACTACTCATGGCCGTAAAAGCCGGTGGAGCCGAGGTGAGGTCGACAAGCGTTGATGTGTTTAATGTACTTAAAAAATATTGCAACAGTATTTCTTTTGAAGACTTCTACAGTGCCTTCATCGAAAGCTACATCGAGTTCAATAATCTTAAACGCATTGAAGACAGAGAGCTCTACAACGGCGAAAGGTTTAAATTGATGTTAGACATGCTAAATTTGCGGCTTCAATCAAAGACGGATGAAATAGTTGAACATATGGTGACTGTTCACATGAAAGGTCTCGCCGATGCCGTTGAATTCCCGGAGGAAAACAGGTCAACTCTCAATCGGTTAACAAATAAGAACTACAGGATGGCTATAATCTCGAATTTC
>Ga0187893_10004431_pt1 | contig 26729 bp, 26 predicted proteins | sample MA1701074metaG_FD_139574 | JGI IMG/M metagenome (GOLD analysis project Ga0187893, IMG submission 139574) | White microbial mat communities from a basaltic lava cave in the Kipuka Kanohina Cave System on the Island of Hawaii, USA - MA170107-4 metaG ... | reverse complement strand
GGTTTCCCGCGAGCGGCGATCCAATCGAAAAGTTGCCGCAGGCCATGGAGAGGGTATGAGTTAAAGGTCACGGTTCAGTTATCATTTATCACGTTTTCACGTCTTCACGTTTCACGTGTGCAATTCTTTCACTTCCCTTTCGGTTCTAGCCGACCAATAATGAGAGTCGCATGGATTTTTTCGGGATTCATCTTTTGGTTCTCGGCATTCAGTTCGACCAGATCGAGCAGTGGATTGCCGCTGGCGGATATGTGGTGCTCTTTGGGTTGCTCTTTGCCTGCGGGCTGGGCCTGCCGCTGCCGGAGGATATTCCGCTGATCATTGCGGGGGCGCTGTCGGCGACGGGGAAGATGAACCTCGTCATCGCTTCCATCTGCGCCTGGTGCGGAATTATCGGCGGCGACATCGTCCTGTATCATCTCGGCAAAAAATTCGGCCTGGAAATCACCCGCGTGCCGTTTGTTGGCAAACACCTTACCAAGGCCCGGATCGAACGGGCGGAGATGTTTTTTGAGAGATATGGGATCTGGGTGGTCGCGATTGGCCGGTTGTTTGCGGGGATTCGCGGGGCGATGGTGGTTGCTGCGGGGGCGACGCGGTTCAACTTCTGGAAATTCGTGATCACCGATGGCATCGCTGCCCTTGTCAGCGGCGGACTCTTCGTCGCCCTCGGCTATTGGCTCGGCAACAACATGGAACTGCTGAAATCGCAGGCTGACGAGCTCAAAGACTGGATGATCATCGGCGCGGTTCTGGCGGGCATCATCGCGACGGTCTGGTTCTGGCGCCGATACAAGCGGAAAAAACTGCTGCCGGAATTGATCGAACATGCCACCCCGGCTCCAGGCATGCAGCCCAATCCGCACGCGAAATAGCGAGATGCGTCGGACCTTGAAACCCAACGCCGGATGGTATAGCATTTTCAAAAATCGCGGGCGTAGCTCAGTGGTAGAGCGTCACGTTGCCAACGTGAATGTCGAGGGTTCGACCCCCTTCGCCCGCTTCGATAAACGACCCGGTGACATGCGGTGCCGGGTCGTGCCATTTGGTGTCATCTCCTGAATTCAGCTTGACTTGCAATTCGATATTCCGATGACCTCCGAGGTCATCGGCGCGCGTGCCGTTTGTGTCATGCTGTGCCTCCAAATGACAGGCAAAGTCGCAGTTCCGCTGCGCCGGCGCTGCGCGCGAACGGTTGTCCGGAACGTCGTGAATCGACGGTATTACAGGCATTACCGACGATTCTGGCCTGTCGCCGGCCCGCACTTGGCCGGTGACATCCCTATCAATATCTACGTTTTGGCCACCATTGTTCGTGGAGTATCCTTTATCTGACTTAAGAACAGCGTCAGAAATTGATGTTGGGGAAAACGGCAGGGGAATCGTCGGAATGCGTGGCACTTTAGCCATTTCTGCCGCCAACGGCAGCAAGTTTTCATCAGTATAGGCATTCGCGGTGAGACGCGGATCAGTATGACGTGCAATGGCTTGGGCCGCTCGCTGACTGACTCCGCTCGCGGCCATTGCGGTAATGAAACTCTTTCCCAGCGCATGTAAATCGGCATAGAGCCCTTCCGCATCGATATCTTCAATACCTGCGAGTTTCAGATCTGCGCGCAACACCTTCATGTTGGGCACCGTGCGAATAACCTTTTGGCTGGAAGAAGCTGTCTTGGGTCGGAAGGCTTGGAGTTCCTCATCGAGTTGAACATGCAGGGGCACAGTGTCGGCGCGTTTGGACTTGGTCGTATGCGCTCTCAATTTGATCTTGGGCGGCGAGGCGTTGAAATGAATATCTCCCCACTTGAGAGCGTTGATTTCGGAACGACGAAGCCGGCCGTAAAACGCAAGCATGTACGCGAGACGGCGTTCCCTGCCCAGAAGTTGTCCGTATTCGATGGCAGCAGACCGAAGATTGGCGGCCGGTTCTCCTTTACGGGGGCCGTGCCGAATGAGTCGCATCTCCATGAGGGGCCGTTTTTTTGCAGCATCAAGTAATTTGGCAATATCCTCCATGGTCAGCGCTCGTCGAGGATGAACGGGGCTGATGGCTTTCGGACTTATTCGCTTGAGCCCTGCGAGCGGGTCCGTGGAAATCCGGCGGTTGGTTACGGCCCACTTGGTAAATTCCTTTATTGAGGCGATGTACTCATTGACGGTGCGATCGGCCATCGTTTCTTTCGTTTGACAGGTCTGCAGGAACTGCTCAATCTGGGGAGTATCCAACTCATGCACGCGGCTTGCTTTCGTCCCGGCAACGATGCGATTGATCTGCATTTTCTTTTGCGGCGCGCGTTTGCTGCGCTGGCCCGCAAAGAATACTTCGATATGCTGATTGATCGGTGTATGGCGATGCTGGCTGAATGTGTCCACCAATCCTTCCTTGCGTTTGGCTGACTCGTCTTCTAATCGTTTTCCCATTGCCGCAGCAGACTCTTTGTCACGATAAGCTTTCACTGTTCGGCGACGTCCGTTTTCGTCCTCGTAGGCAATGTAGTAGGGGTCATCCTTTGCGGGCGGAAGTACGATCTTGTTACCGGCGGAATTGACGCGAGCGTGCCGTGTTTTTCCCTTTTCGTCGATCCATCGTGCAATTCGTTGGTCCTCGGATTCGCTGAGGACGGCACCTACGGGCAGGAGTTCATGTCGGTTGCGTTTGAACAGGCTTGCCATGTCGGCTCCTTCTTTTAAGGGCAGTATACCGCAATGGTGTCCGCATCAAGAGATATGTGAACGATGTCGTTTTATTCAGTGCGACGCTTGATCTGGCAGCTTCTCAATGAAGGCATCAACTTCGTCATCCGGTATGCGCGTGCTCCGTGCCCCGACTCGCACGGTTTTGAGTTGACCTTGAGCGATCAGTCGCCAGGTTTTTCGAGTGCTGACACTCAATCGTTCGGCCACCTGCGGTATGGTTAATAGTCTTTTTCCCGTCAATGAAACGTCGGAACTCGGCAATAAAGTAATCGCATTCACGGAGACCATGACTTTCCTCCAAGATGACTACGGGGCGATGCGTTTGCATCGTTTAGCACAACAGCCAGCTCGGCATGGTATATATGTCATCGATTATGTCAATAAAATATCTTGGAAGTTTGTCACATTCTATGTGAAACAGGAATATAAGAATGTGATGACTATAAATACTAAAGAGGGAAAGAACCCTTGCATACCAGGATTATTCTGCGTATCTTCACATTCATGGCAGCAAAATCCACACGGGACATGTCCAAGGGGATCCGGAAACCGAAGACGGAGCAGCGAACCTACCGGTTCCACGCGCAGCTTTGGGCGGATTTTGAGAAGGACTGCGCGCGGCATCTGCGGAATCCACGGCTGGTCGTGGAAGCCCTTGTACGTCATTGGCTCGACACGGACGACAAAACCAAGGCCGGCATCGCCCAGCGGCATCAGGAATGGGCCGGCGACTTAGGAAGTGAAGATTGAGTTGGATTTGTCTCATATCCAGACAGTCTTTTGGCTTGGGTATTGGCTTTATATCATTTGTGAAAAGGCACTTACAGAAAATACTGTTTCCCGTTGTGGACAATGTTTCATTGTAATTGATGATTTCAACGATCGTTGAAATAGCCAATTATAATGAAAGTCGTGCTCGAATCTCACCGATTTCATTGCTAGGATAAGTTTCAACGGATGTTGAAAATGGCTTCAGTAATGAAAAATATCGTGAGCGATTCGCTTTGCCGGCGTGCCGAAGAGGCGCTTCGAGCCTGTTTGGCCGAGGTCCCGTTCGGCGTGATTGAGGATGTGTCGATGTCGGAATCCGGTCTTGACCGGGGCGTTGACCTGGATGTTCAGTACCGTATTGGAACGTCACTTCGACGACTGTTCGTGCAGGTGAAGAGCAGCGGCCAGCCTCGGTGGGCACGGGCAGCAGAGCTGTCACTGCGAGTGCAAGTCCAGTCCTCACCCAATGCCTACGGCATTTTTGCGGCCCCATTCATTACGTCCGAGACAGCCGCTCAACTGGCGGACCAAGGCATTGGCTACGTAGATTTCGCAGGCAATTGCCGTCTCTGCTTTGATGCCGTCTACATCCGCCGTGAGGGTCGAACCAATCCGTTCACAGAAAAACGAGACCTGCGATCTCTCTACTCGCCCCGTGCTGAACGCGTTCTTCGTGTACTTTCACAAGATCCGAAGCGATCTTGGAAAGTTCAGGAACTGGCCCGCGCTGCGGAAGTGAGCATCGGCTTGGTTTCCAACGTCAAGCGCCTACTGCAAGATCGTGATTGGCTGTCCACAGACAATGAAGGGATGAGGTTGACTCAACCTCGCAAGTTGCTGGAAGAATGGCGTGAAACCTACGCGTTGAAGCGCAACCGGCGCTATGAGTTCTTCACACTGGATCCAACTGCCAACGTCGAGCGACGGATTGCTGATGCCAGTCAAGAGGCCTCGTCCCATTATGCCCTTGCGGCATTTTCGGCTGCTGCACGGTATGCACCATCCGTGCGATATCAACGGGCTTTTGCATACGTGGAGGACGCACGCACGATAGCCAAATCACTTTCGCTCAAGCCTGTTGACAGCGGTGCGAATGTTACGTTGTTAGAGCCCTACGACACGGGTGTTTATCTGAGCGTCCAGGAGATCGACGGAATTGCATTGACCTCTCCATTGCAGACCTATCTCGATCTGCTTGGTCTGCGCGGACGAGGTGAAGAGGCGGCGGAAGCTTTACTGCGCGACGTGCTGGAGCCCACATGGTAGGCAGCCGAACGGACTATCCCAATCTGGTCATCGAGGCCGCCCGCATGGTCATGCTGGAGTTGGTCCGCATTCTTGGCGAATACAAAGACGCATTGGCCATCGTCGGAGGGTGGGTGCCTGAATTGCTCTTCGCTGACGCGCAGCCCAGACATATCGGCAGTATCGATGTGGATGTAGCGCTGGATCATCGCACCATCACGGAAGATGCCTATCGCACGATTCGCGAGCATCTGAAACGACACGGCTATGAGCAAGGTCCGCAGCCGTTTATTTTCTTCCGAACCGTGATCGTAAGTGGTCAGCCAGTGAAAGTTCAGGTGGATTTCCTGTCGGGCGAGTATGGCGGGACCGGAAAAGCTCGCCGCCACCAGCACGTGCAGAATCTCAAGGTCCGCAAGGCGCGCGGATGCGACTTGGTGTTCACAATGGTCCAGCAGGTGAAGATCGAGGGAACACTCCCAAGTGGCGCATTTGACACGGCTGTCGTGAATGTGGCTGGCGTTGTTCCCTTTCTAATCATGAAGGCGATGGCAATGTCCGATCGGCTCAAAGCCAAGGACGCTTGGGACGTCTGGTTTTGTCTGAAAAACTACCCAGGCGGCAACAGTTCCCTTGCGGAGGCATTTCGGCCCCATCTGGCGAACAAGCTCATTCAGGAAGGCCTTGCCAAGATCACGGAGAAATTCCAGTCAACGGATCACTTTGGTCCGCAGGCCGTGGCTGATTTCGACGATCTTCTTCCCGGCGACGAGCGCGACGTGCGCGTTCGCGATGCCTTTGAGCGCATCGATGATCTGATTCGACGGTTAATCAGATCGTAGGTTCAACCGGACTGCTCAGATTTTCTCGTCGAGAATGGACGGCGGGCTGGGAGTCAAAGGATCGAGCCGATCTGCCTGTTGGCGCGCCCATTGAAGCCAGCAGGCCAAATTATCGTCGCCGTTGATTGGCGCTCGTCCCTGCGTTGCTGCGTGTTCGACCGCCAGCAAGTACGCTCACAATGTCTGACTTTGTTGCCAGTTCGATGCTTCAGAAAGTAGCCGGTCCACCTTTGCCTGTTCGCTCTTCTGTTCTTTGTGCAGTTCGTCACGCCGGCGTTTCACTTCCGCTTCGCGCTCGCGGCGGATTCGTTCCTGCTCCTCTTCTCGTTTTCGCGCCTCTGCTGCTTCGCGCTTGCTGATCCGAGCACGTCCTGCCTGTCGAATCCAGTCAATAACAAGCCGGTTAATTTCGTCCTCGATTCTCTGGCCCTTGTCCGTGTCCTGGCAATGAAAGTCGCTGCTGAGGTAGGAAGGGCCAGAATCGAGAACGAGCAGGCCGGTCGGAATATGCTCCATTGTTTGCCGATGCCATCGATCCTTTGGGTCCGGATCGCGCTTCTTCTGTTTGTACCGCTCGCGGAGGCGAAGTGTTGCGATGTTCATGCCGCCAAACTCGACGGTGCTCTTCGTTTGCCAATGTATCTTTTCGGCTTTGACCTTGCCGCCGACCTTTTCAATGGTCTTGATCAGGGTATCCACAAAAAGAAGGGAGCGCCGTACGCTTTCCTTACTTACATGAATGGTCAGAAATGGGATGTCGTCCGTCCGATACGGCGACACCATGTTGTCGTTATCGACCGTTGCGTTTTCCAAACCATCTTTGGTTACCTGGACGAGCGGATGGAGGTTGCGCATCGCTGCGGGAATTGCGACTTTCGGCAATGCTTCTGCCTGGCTGAGCATCTTCAGAATGTCTGGATCGTACACAGGCTCCGGCTCGGGTGGCTTGGCAGCGGGTGTCGGCCACTGTCCATCACAGAGTGTGATCCTTTCAAGTCTCGGATCATTGCTGAATGGAAGCGGAGTTTGGGGTGGAGCTTTGCCCGCCTCCTTTTGAGCCCAATAGCCGATTGTCGGACGCGGGATCTCGTGTTTCTTGCAAACCTTGGCCAATCCGACATCGGACAAGCCATATCGATGGGCAAGGTTCCGTATTGCCGTCTTCCAGACTTGTTCGTAAAGTTGTTGCCGTGAGAGGGTGACCGTCTTCATCGCCGGATGGTGATACCATCTGCTCGTTTCTTTCTCCAGATCCGACAATGCGCGCCAACGGAAGCTGGGCAGATCTCATACGAATCCCGCGCGATCCAAAATTTTCTGTTTTTCATTTGCAAAGATTGCGAATTGGAGATATTAGTATAAACGATGACATTTAATTCATATAATTGTTTGTGGTGGTGAAGTTCATTTCGGGAGTTACCAATGTCCTGCAAGCGAATAGTTGGGTGGAAATATGGCGTAACCGGCGCAGCGGCTTGGGCATTTCTTTTTCCTTCGGCGGCGTTGGCCGCCGGGGCCGGCGGGCAGCCGATGCCCTGGGAAACACCGCTCAACGCCGTGCTGACCAGCTTTACCGGTCCGGTGGCCCAGGCGCTGTGCATCCTGTCGATCGTCGTACTCGGTTTCAGCTTCGCCTTCAGCGAGGGCGGCGGGGGACTGCGGCGCATCCTGGGTGTCCTGCTGGGCGTCTCCATCGCGGTGACGGCGACCAGCTTCGGCGTGGCCTTCTTCGGCTTCGACGGCGGTGCCGGCTTCTGAACCGATCGGCTTCCTGCACGCAGCATTTTTTGATCGGAGTGGCGACGATGAAACGCGAGACGGAGATCGAGGGCTACGAGGTGCCCTTGCACCTGGCGCTGACCCAGCCCGTGCTGTTCGCGGGCGTGCCGCGCACGTTCGGCATCCTGAACATCACGATCGGACTGGCCTTGAGCCTGGGGCTTCACGTCTGGTGGCTGGGCCTGCCGCTGGGATTCGGCCTGCACGCCGCGGCGCTGGCCCTGACCCGCCGGGATCCACAGTGGTTTGACGTCGCCCGCGCCCACCTCCGACAACCGACACACTTGGACACTTGAACTTGCACTCGGGGAATCTCTGCCATGTGGAACCTCGCCGAATATCGCAGCAAAGCCAAGCGCCTCAGCGATCATCTGCCGTGGGCGGCCCTGATCGGACCCGGCGTCGTGCTGAACAAGGACGGCAGCTTCCAGCGGACGGTTCGCTTTCGCGGCCCGGACCTGGACAGCTCGACGCCCCACGAACTGCTGGCTGCGCGGGCGCGGATGAACAACACGCTGCGCCGCTTCGGCTCGCGGTGGTGCCTGCACGCCGAGGCCAGCCGCAGCCAAAGTCACCACTACCCGGCGGGCGAGGCGTTCCCCAACCGGGTGTCGCGCCTGATCGACCAGGAGCGGCGGCAGTCGTTCACCTCCGAATCCGGCCACTTCGAGAGCGAGTATTACCTCACGTTCACTTACCTGCCGCCCGAGGAGCAGGTGAGCAACCTGTCCGGGCTACTGATCGAGCGCCCACAGGGGCGCCAGCGCGTCAGCTACCGGGCGTACTACGACGCCTTTCTCGGCCAGGTCGATCAGGTCGTGAACCTGATGCGAGCCTTCATGCCCGAAGTGCATCCGCTGGATGATGCCGAGACACTGACCTACCTCCATAGCTGTGTGTCCGACCGGCGCTTCCCGCTGATCGTTCCCGACGTGCCGTTCTACCTGGACGAGATGCTCACGGATCGGCCTTTCACCGGAGGCCTGAGCCCCCGGCTGGGGCGCCGGTTCCTGAAAACCATCAGCGTGCGCGCCTACGTCGGACGGACACTGCCGTGTCTTCTCGACGCCCTGAACGAGCTGCCGGTGGAGTACCGTTGGGTCGGGCGCTACCTGCCGATGGACAAGACGGAGGCGACGGGCCTGCTGAACAAGCTGCGCCGCCAGTGGTTCGCCAAGCGCAAGGGCGTATGGGTGCTGCTCAAGGAGGCGATCAGCAAGCAGGAAAGCGAGCTGGAGGACACGGACAGCTTGAACAAGGCCAAGGATGTGGACGAAGCATTGCAGGAACTGGGCGGCGACTACTGCTCGTTCGGCGACTTCACGTTGACGATCACGGTCTGGGATGAGAACGAGCATACCGCGACCGAGAAGGCGCGGCTGGTGCAACAGGTCGTGGACTCGACCGGCATCGTCTCCGACATTGAGGACTTCAACGCTGTGCAGGCGTGGCTCGGGAGCCTGCCGGGTCATGCCTACGCCAACGTGCGCCGGCCGGTCGTGTCGTCCCTGAACCTCTGCGACCTCGTGCCGCTCAGCAACGTCTGGTCGGGGCCTGTCCATAACCGGCACCTGAACGGCCCGGCGCTGGTGCAGACCAAGACCCGGGGATCGACGCCGTTCCGATTGTCGCTGCACCAAGGGGATGTCGGCCACACCCTGATCGCCGGACCCACCGGCGCCGGCAAGAGCACGCTGCTGAATCTGTTATCCGTGCAGTGGCTGCGCTATCCCGATGCGCAGGTCTTCGTCTTCGACAAGGGTGGGAGCTGCCGGGCGATGACGCTGGCAACCGGCGGCGACTTCTATGATATCGGCGGCGACGAGCGGGAGGTCTGCTTTCAGCCGCTGGCCGGCGTCGATGGCGATGCCGAATGCGCCTGGGCGCAGGACTGGGTGCTCGACATCCTTCGCCGCGAGAACGTCGATCTGTCTCCAGCCGGCAAGCAGGAACTATGGGGTGCGTTGTCAAACCTGCGGTCGATGCCGCGCAACCAGCGGACACTCTCCACGCTGTACAACCTCGTGCAGGACCCGGGCGTGCGCAGCGCCTTGCGCAACTACACGCTCGACGGCCCCTACGGGCACCTGCTGGATGCCGATCATGACACGCTGACGGAAAAGGGGAACTGGCAGGCCTTCGAGATGCAGCACCTGATGCAGAGTCGGGCGGTCGTGGTGCCGGTGCTGACGTACCTGTTCCATCGGCTGGAGGCCCGCTTTGACGGGCGGCCAACATTGATGGTGCTGGATGAGGCGTGGCTGTACCTGGCCGATTCCCTGTTCGCCGGCAAGATCCGCGAGTGGCTCAAGGTGCTGCGCAAGCAGAACGTCGCGGTCATTTTCGCCACGCAGAGTTTGTCTGACGTGGCCGATTCGCCGATCGCCGCCGCGATCGTGGAGAACTGCCTGACGCGCATCTTCCTGCCCAATGCCGCGGCGCTGGAGGAGCGGACGCGGAAGGTGTACGAGTCGTTCGGCCTCAATGAGCGGCAGCTCGCGATCCTCCAGCAGGCGATTCCCAAGCGAGACTACTACTACCAGAGCCGTGACGGCAACCGGCTGTTCGAGCTGGGGCTGGGCCCGGTGCAACTGGCGTTCTGCGCCGCCGGTGCTCCCGAGGATCACGCCCGCCTCACGCGATTGCTGGGCGCGCACGGCGAGGCGGGATTCCTCGATGCCTATCTCGATGAACTTGGCCTGGGCGAGCTCGCCCAACCGGATTCGACGGACGATCCCTCGCAACCCAATCACGAAAGGAGTTTCGACCATGTTCCGGATTCCATTAGCGAAGCATGCGTGCCCGAATTCCCCATCGAAGCGTCCACTGATTCCGCAGACCAGGCGCGAGCGGGCGCATCGGCAGCATAGACGGTTCATTACGTTCCTCGTGTTTGCCCTGATCGGCGGCATCGCCGGCGAACGCGTCGTGCGGGCCTGCACCTGCTTCGACCCGGTCATCTTCGATCCGGCCAACTATGTCGAGAACGTCCGTCAGCTTGCCCAGATCGTCAGCCAAGTCCGACATGCGGAGCAGGCGGTGACCAATGGGTTACGGATGGCGGCCAATTGGGGATACAGCCAGATCGCGGAAATCGGCCAAGCCGTGCAGCGGGTTGAGGACGTGCTCGAGGATTCGGGAATGTACCGCACGAATCCCACGGACGATCTGAGTGATCGCTATCCGACCGACTACGGCTCCGCACCCTCACCCGAGGCGTTTGAGCTTCGGATCGCGGCGTGGAACGACGCCGAGCGAGAGGCGCTGGTCGAGAACCGGCGTGTGCAGAACGAGGTGGCGCAGGAAATCGCCCCGGCGGCCTCCCGGATTCGGGGACTGGTGGAGGCATCCAATCGCGCTGAAGGCGAGACGGCGGCGGCGCAGGCGCACACGGAGTTGCTGGCCGAAGCCTCCGCAGAGATCGGCAAGCTTCAGGCGCTCAAGCTCTCTCGCGCCCGCCTAAAGATGGAACGTCAAGCCCGGCGACAGTCCGATGCCGCATATCGCGAGACACGGCGCGAATGGGTCATGCGCGACTGGGACGGCTCCACTGCCGGGGCACCGATCGATGTACCTTTCGGCGGATGAGGAGCGTCGTTGTTTGGAAGCCCCGGAATCAACCGTTCACACTGACGGGAGACAACATGTTCAGCAAACCCTCTCGCAAGAAGCTCGTCGCCGCAGTTGTCGCGGCAGCACTGGGCGGTTCATCGGACGCGGTCCGCGCTACGGTTGTCGTCATTGACCCGACCAACCTTGCCTCCAACCTCCAGCAGGTGGCCCAGGACATTCAACTGCTGGCGCAGATGGAGCAGCAGGTTCAAAATCAGCTCCGCATGCTGGAGCGTTGGAACTTCACACGGCTGGACCAGATCCTCGCGGAGATGGCACGTTTGGACGGCATCTTCCGCGACGCCGGACCCACCTACGAAGACCGCGATGCCGAAGGTGCGCTGGAGCGACATTACCCCACCTCCTACGGCGACGATGCGCGCCAGCAGCATGAGGCGCTGGAGCCTCAGTGGGAACAGCGTCATCGGGACGTGCTAGTCGAGAATCGCCGCGTCCAGAACGAAGTCGCGCAGAGCGTGGAGCCGACCCGCCAGCGGGTGGCGGAGTACGTGGAACATTCCAACTCCGCACCCGGCGTCACGGCGGCGATGCAGGCCGGCAACGAGGTAGTCGCGACACTGGCCGGCCAGCTCCAGGCGCTTGAGGTTCTGGAAGTCACCGAGGCGCGGGCGGAATCCGAGCAATATGCCCGCGAGCAGTCCGAGGACGCTTATGCCGCGCAGCGCCGGGCCTGGGTCATGCGGGACTGGCAAGCGCCCGCCGATCCGATGCCGGTCGAGAGTCCGTTCGGGAATTGAGGTTGTCCAACGCAATCGAAGGGAGTTCGTGCCGTGCAGCTCATCAACGACGTTCTCAACCGCTACATCCAGGCCGTCGATCAGGGATTTGTCCTGATCGACCGGGACGTCTTCTGGCTGCTGAACGTCCTGGTGATCCTGAACATCGCACTCTCCGCCTTGGTGTGGGCGTTCAGCGATGACGAGGTGATCGTCAAGTTCGCCCGCAAGATCGTCTACATCGGGTTCTTCGTCTGGATGATCCAGAACTGGACGCTCCTGACGGATATCCTGGCCCGGTCCTTCATGGTGCTGGGATTCAAGGCCGGTGGTATCGGCTTTCCGCAGGACTACGTGCTGAACCCGGGCAACATCGCTGGTCGGGGATTGGTCGCGATCGATCCCCTGCTCCAGGCGATCAGCGACCTGACAGGGCCGGTGGCCTTCTTCCAGAACTTCCCAGAGATCGCGCTGCTTTGCCTGGCTGTGGTGGCGGTGCTGATCGCCTTCTTCGTCATCGCGATCCAATGCGTGGTGGCCATCCTCGCCTTCAAGCTGGGTAGCCTGGCGGCTTTCGTGCTGGTTCCGTTCGGCGTGTTGAACAAGACGACGTTCATCGCCGAGCGTCCGCTCGGCTGGGTGGTGGCTGGCGGCGTCAAGCTGATGGTGCTCACGCTGGTGGCGGGGCTGGGCGACGCGATCTTCGGACAGATGCAACTGGATCCCGATCAGGTGAGCGTGCGCTCAGCGCTGGACGTCGCCCTCGCCGCGATCGTGCTCATGATCCTCTCCATCACCGCCACGCGCCTCGCCGGCGATCTGATCTCGGGAGGACCGAGCCTCGGCGCCGGGGCAGCGGCAGGCGCCTTGGGCGGGACGGCCGGTGCGGCTTATGGAGGAGGGCAACTGGCGGTCAGCGGCGGGCGGGGTGTGTACGGAGCGTCGAACTGGGCGCTGTCGGCCGTCCAGAAGGCGGCGGCGCTGAAGTCGGGCGGAACGACGGTGCTTGCCTCAACGGCCGCGGCCGCGGGTAAGGGCGGTGTCGCTTCCGCCGGAACCGTGATTACAGGTGGGGCAGCATCCGCTGGTGCAGGGCAGTCATCCAAACGCGCCGCGCTCACCTCTGAACCGCAAACCGGCAAGGGCGCGACAGACAACGCGGCAACAACGGCGCGTGCCGGCGCCAAGAACATCAAAGGTGGCGCGCAGCAACTCGGTGATGCCGGCGGCGGCGGGGGTGGTCTCAGCGCCGGCACGACAAGCGAGGGAAATGACTGAGCCACTGGGAAAACGTGTGGAGGCGATGATGAGTTTTAGCAAGACGACAACCGCATATGGAAACGGCGCTCCCGCTGAACTGCAGACGCCGTACAGCCGCGCCGCCCGGGTCTGGGACGATCGGATCGGCAGCGCCCGGGTGCAGGCCCGCAACTGGCGCTACATCGCCTTCGCCGCGATGGCGGGGATGCTGCTGCTGGGCGGCGGGCTGGTTCACCTGGCGGGCAAGAAGCAGGTCGCGGCCTACGTGGTCGAGGTGGACAAGCTCGGCATGCCCGGACGGATCACGCTGGCGAGCGATCCGTACCACCCCGATGCGGCCCAGGCGGGATACTTCGTAGGGGAACTGGTGCGCCTGGTGCGCGAGCGGCCACTGGACCCCGTCGTGATGCGCAAGCAGTGGACGCGGGCCTACCACTTTCTCGCCGGCGACTCGGTCAACACGATGAACCAGTACGCCGCGGCCGACAGCGGGCTGGACGCGATCGGCAACCGCATCGCCCGGACGGTCGAGGTGAGCAACGTCTTGCAGAAGAGCAAGGACAGCTACCAGGTCCGGTGGGTGGAGACGACATATTCCAACGGCATTCGCCGCAGTCAGGAGCAGTGGACGGGGCTGTTTCAAACGGCGCAGGTAGCGCCCAAGACCGAGGAAGACACGTTCCGCAATCCGCTCGGCGTCTACGTCACGAACTTCAACTGGAGCCGGGAGTTCGCGGCGCCGGTCGCGACCGACGCCGCGGGCCGCGGTCCGGGCGTGACCCGGCGCATCACGCGGCCGGTCCGTCGAACCGACGGCGAGGCTTCAGCACGTCCTGAACCGCAAGGGAGACAAGAACCATGAGCATTCGCTTCAGCGTCGTGTGTCTGTTGATGATGTTCCTCGGTCTGGTCAGTGGATGCACCAGCCGTTCGCCGGAGCCGCGCATCGTGGTGGGGCCGGACACGCGCCTCGTGCCGGCCGAATTGCGGGTGGATCAGGAGGTTCCCTCCGGCGTCATCGAAGTGCCTGTGCCAGTTCCGAGTCCGCAACTCCGCCCGTGGAACACTGGCGCGTCTTCAGTACCTGCTTCCGGGACAGGACCCACGACAAATCCTTCCCCGCTGCGAACCCTTCGAGATGCCAAAGCGGCGGCCACCACGCAGCCGACGTCCGAGGGCTTCCTCGAAGCCGTGCAGTATTACGACTATGCGCCGGGCACGGTCTATACAGCGGTGACGAGCCCCGGATTCGTGACGACGATCGCGCTGCGCCCCGGCGAAACCCTGCTGACTGCCGCCGCGGGCGACACGACCCGCTGGATCCTCGATCCGGTCGAGACGGGCGCGGGTGACGGCAGGCAGACCTTGCTCTTGGTCAAACCGCGCAAGCCGTTTCTGGAAACCAATCTCGTCATCACCTCCGATCAGCGGGTTTATCAGCTCGATCTGACGAGCGTCGATTCTCCCATCTATCACACGATGATCGCCTGGCGCTATCCGTTCGGCGACGTGGTGCTTATCCGCAACCAGGTTGCCCAAGCCCATGCCGCACATGAGGCCACGGCCGCGCGGGGACTGGATTTGGCGCGGTTGAACTTCAACTACTTCGTCTTGAAACAAAAGGGGCCGACACCGCCGTGGACGCCGTTGCGGGCGTTCGACGACGGCCGCAAGACCTATATCCAGTTCCCGCCGGCAGTCGGTGTGACCGAAGCGCCGCCCCTGTTCGTCCTGGGACGCAACAACGACGCGCAGCTGGTTAACTACCGCATCCGGGGCAGCTACTACGTGGTGGACAAGCTGTTCGACCGCGCCGAGTTGCGCATCGGCGAGCACCCGCAGGCGATCGTCCGGATTCAGCGCGCCAAGCCCAGGAGCAATGCCGTAGCACCGTAGGCCCGGTCCGAGCAATGTGGCGTAGAGGAGGTCATCATGAGCGAAGCGACGGATTCATCTTCTTCAGAGCAGCGGCATCCGCCGGACAAAATGGACGGTCAGGAAGCGATGCTTCTGTACGGGCCTCGGCCCTCCGTCACGCGGATCAATCCTCGAACCGTCCTGCTTGCGTTACTGCTCGTGGCCACCGTTGGCGGCTTGGCGTTGATCATCGGCGTGGGCGGGAATCGCCGGTCGGGTTCGGGTGACGAAGAGCGGGAACCGAACCTGGTGCGGCCGTCCGATCAGGTGATCCAGAGCAACCTCGTGGCCGGTCTGCCCTCCGACTACTCGTTTGATGTGCGTAAAGAGTTTGAGAATGTGGAATACGAGAACAAGGAGAAGCCGTCCACGCGGCCGGTGGTGCTGCCCGCGACGGGTCCCTCGGCCGACGAATTGGCGGCCGAGCGCGAGCGCCGTCAGCGGCTGGAGAAACTGAGGGAAGAATGGGAGAAGGCGATCGACTCACCCGTGGTGTTCGCCTCGTCACGCCGCCGAAACCAGGAAGCCAAGGCTGCTTCGATGTCGGCGGATCATCCGCACGCGGAGATTCCTACGCCCCCCGCGCACAATGGAGGAATCCCTGCGGATGCGATTGCCTTGGGTCAGCCGGATCCGAACGCGGCTCTGCCGGAGGAAACGCGCCGGAATCTGCAGAGCGAGAAGGAGCGCTTTCTCACCGAAAGTGGATCAGTCGAACCGTATTTGAAAAAGCCCCTGCTTGAACCCTTGTCCAGGTACGAGCTCAAGGCCGGCACGTTGATCCCCGGCGCGCTGGTAACCGCGATCAACACCGACCTGCCCGGCGAGATCGTCGCGCAGGTGACCGAGAACGTCTACGACACCGCCTGCGGCGATTATCTGCTGGTTCCGCAAGGCTCACGGCTTCTGGGCAAGTATCAGAGCCTGATCAGCAACGGCCAGAACCGCGCGTTGGTCGTCTGGTCGCGGCTCATCCTGCCCAACGGCACGTCGATCGTGCTCGACGGGATGCCGGGGACCGATCAGGTCGGGCAGTCGGGACTCAAGGACCGGGTGGATTATCACCTGGATCGAGTGGGCAGCGCCGTGGCGCTGTCCACGGCGATCGCTTACGGCGGCAACCTAGCTCGGGGCAGTGGCGGTTCGGGCGATGACGACGCCCGCGACGTGATCGGCGATACCGTCGCCCAGGAAGCCTCGCGCGTCGGACAACGATTCGTCGATCGGGAGCTGGGCGTTCAGCCCACCATCACGATCCGCAGCGGCTGGCCGCTGCGTGTGCTGGTCAACAAGGACATGGTGCTCGAACCGTACGCGGCCCAGTGACAGAGGAGATTGCCATGCCGGAGATCGCACTCCCCGCTTTCCATGTGAACACCACCACGCCGATTACAGTGAAGGTAGGTTATGAGCTGGCGCAGGACCTGGAGCGCTACAAGGTGTTTTACAAACACGCATATGGGGCCGACGTGTCCGAGGCGGATCTGGTCCGCGAAATGGCGCGACGGTTCATGGAGAACGACAGAGAGTTTCAAGCATTCAAGGCTGGTGCCGAGCCGCGCTCGCGCACCAGGCGAAGGACAAGCGCGCCAACGGCAACGCCAAACTCCGAAGCCGCGTGAACATGAAGTCCGAACGTCCAACAGTGGTTGCCGTCACGGCATCCTTTGCGGTCCTGCGGCGCGTCCAAGGAGGCGACGAGAACGTGATGACCATCCTCACCGACCTCTTCGACGTGGACCTGCGCCCGTATCTTCCGCGGGGCTTGCCGACGTATGCCGAGGCGGTGCGCGCGGCGACGGAGCGCGGCCTGGCCCGCTCCCCGGTGTGCGGGTTCGTGCCGCTGTTCGGGATGGTGGAGTTTGTACCCGTGTGCGAGCGGATGGTGCTGGAACCGGAAGACTTCCACGCGCTGGCGCGGGCTATCGGCCAGCCGTGACGTTCAGGGCGACAGTTGCGTGTAATTGGAAATTCTAACCGAGGTGTCGCATGGCGCAAGCAGCAACAGACCGATCAGCAGAGAAAGTCAGCAGAAGACCGGTCCACACGGTGCGATACGGCCACGTCAAGGCCGCAATCTGGAGGAACGTCGTGGACATTGGGAACAACAGCCGACCAATGTACAATGTCACGTTCAGCCGCTCGTACAAGGACGGCGATGTGTGGAAAGATAGCGCGAGCTTCTGCCCAGATGACCTGCTCGTCTTGGCGAAGGCAGCGGACGACGCCCACAGTTATATCCACGGCTTGCGCCACTGAACGCTGCGCGTGAACGCCTCGACCTCTGTCCGACCAATCACGATGGTCACGCCGGACGTCTTCAACGAGAGCGTTTCCGAGCTTGAGCCGGGAGGGATGAGGGTCGAGCATGGTGAGCGTGGTGCGATCCTGGACAGGCCACACGGCGGTTGCACACGCCGACGGTCAGTTTGTCCAAAATGCCGCGACATGACTCCGTTGTAGCGCCGGTTACGTCACTGCCAAACAGCAATCGCACCAAACTGGTTCGGCCTTCTTACGGACGTTCGAGGTCGAAGATTTTTCGGCTGGCTGAGTCTTTCCCTTGAGTATGTTGCTGACAGCACGTTCGAAGTCGTCTTTGGAGGAGACGTACATCCCGCCCCGCGCGCCGTCGTACTGGCAGGTCCAGGACGCCATGGCTTGGCCGTGTTTCAGCGCCGCCTGGATTTTTTCGAAAGTTGTCTTGGCGAGCTTCTCGGGGCTGAGCAAGCCAAGGGAGCTGATGATGCCGGCCGTGCACCAGTCGCCGGCGCCCGCCGAGTCGCGGACCTGGGCAACGCGAAAGGCAGGCAGGGTCTTCCATGTGCGGCGACCGCTGGTCCGTTTGACGGCGTAGCGAAGCCCTTGCGCCCCGAGCGTCTCGATCAGCAGCAGCGGCGTCCGCGCGTCGATCAGGTCCTCGTTGCCGCGGAGGCGGTCGGAGGCGACTTTGACGATGTGCGCAGCCGCGAGCGCGTCGGCGAACAGTGACGGATCGCTCTCCGACGACGGCTCGAACATAACGATGGAGCCGGCCTTTCGGGCGTTCTGGGCGAGGGTGACAGCCCCGCGCGACGTGCGGTCGAAATAGAACACGTCGGCTTTGGGAAGCCGCGTGGAAAGGTCGGGTATGGTCGCGGCCTTGACGGCCTTGTACCACGGCAACCATGCCCCGCATGCCGGGCACTTGCGGGAGAAGGAGTGCGACCGCTCACCGGCGGAGTTCTTGCGAATGTGCTGGACGACGACCGGGGTGCTGCCGCAGTCGCTCAGTGAAACGAAGTCGAGCTTGACGCCCCAGTGCTTCAAGTCCTCGATCACGCGCTTAGACGCCGCGTCGCTCCGCAGCCGGGCGATCGGGTAGGAATGCCAGCCGAGGAAGGCGAGCGCGGTCAAGACGTTTCCACAGGTGCCGCCAGCGCAGAGGATCGGGTCGGTTGTAACATTGTCGGCGATCACAACGTCGAGAGCGACGAGCCCCGTGCCGACGACGACTGGCTTGGGCGATGACTTTGTGGTGCTGCGATGGTCCATGCTAGTTCTTTCTGTAACACTCTCCGGCGAGCCAGATGCCGACGGGCTCGACTTCTATCTGTACGTCCCTGGGTAATTCATACCCCTGGCATTCGATGTGCGCAATGCCCACCTCGACATTGCTCGATTTCAGTTCGTACGCGACCAACATGATGCCCAGCGACATGACCTTGCTGCACATAGCCGACAGAGCGACACGGCAACCTCCGATGAGGCCGAGCACGTCGTGGTAGTGCAGGGCCGTTCCCCTTACCTGGCGGTAGACGTCGAAGGGGTTGAACTCAGATGCGTGGATGATGCTGCGCGGCTCAATTCGCAATTGATCGAAGAGCAGGTTTTGGTACTCCATCACGATGTCGTCACCGCGGCGCGGGTTGCGTGCCGGCGACGGCAGGACCGGGCAGACCTCGTCGGGCTTCACGAGGTCGTAGATGCGGTCGAACTGCGTCGTGCGTCCTTCACCCAAGATGGGAATCCATACCGTCGCATGCCCGCCCTTGGCCTCGCGATTAAATGGCCCCTCGAACGGATGGAGGTAGGCGGCGGTCTCGTCGATGCCGTGCTCGCGGATCGCGGTGTCCAGATGCGGATCTTCCGAGACGATCACGTGAATGTTGGGTGCGGGTTTCACCGCCTTCGATTGTTCGTCATGGTAATAAATCAGCCGGCTGACAAGCGGGAAGTATACGACGCGGGGCATTGCGCTGATGTCGACCACAACGTCGGTGTAACCGTCGAGCGCGGTCTCGTCGACGAGGATGTTCGCCGCGCTGCGTGCAGCGATCCGTCGCCCGTCGGCGCTGCGGAACTGCACGGCGTGTGACTTCACCGACCCGCGGCCGCCGACCGCCGAGCTGATCGTCTTCCAGTTCGCCTCGGCGGCGTCGCGGTGGTCTGTCGTGCCGGTGGATTCGTCGATGAGTTCGAGCGCCAGCACGTCGATCGCGCACTTGCTGGCGGATTCAGCCAGACGCAGCAGGCCGAGCGTCGCGCGCGGGTCGAAGCCGCGGCCGACGATGAACAGGATTCGGCGATCGTTCTCGTTGCCATGCTCGGCCCAGAACGAATCGAACGCTTGTCCGCGGACCAGCACGTAGTCGCGCCACCTCATTTCCTGGAACATTTGGTCCTTGGCGGTCATAACAGCTCCCCCTCTGACTCGCTGTAGGGCCGGTCAAGCCATTGGATGAGCGTCTTGAGCGGCCGCTCCTTATACAGGCCGTAGCCGAGCGGGAGGTCGAAGTGGACGCACAGCAGGCGGTTGAGGTTCAAGAGCATCCATTTCTCCTGCTTGCAGTTGTAATCGAGCTGGGCGACGAGGAGATTGTGCGACAGTGCCGACGCTAACATTTCCCCGAGGCGGACCATGCCCTCGTTCGCCTTGGTCGGTTTGCCCGCCTCTTCGAAGAGCTGAGTGCGCTCGGACATGCGGATGGCCGTGCCGGTGACGCCTGGGTCATTCGGAGCGGTCGGTCGATAGGTGTAGGCGCGGGAGAAGGTCCCGACGGACTCGAGGAATTGCCGCAGCGCACGGCCGTGGCGGACCTTCCGCGGGATCTCGTCCCAGAGCTGCTTGGCCATCTCCTTCATGATCGCGTGCTGGCGTTCGGGCGGAAGCGCCACGGTGCGGCGCAACAGTTCGGCGGCGGTCGCCTCCTCGAAGATCTCGCCCGCTAGCCCGAGGAATTGCTGGATGTTGAGTGAGGCGAGCCGCGCGATGCGGTCGGCGCCGAAGTAGTATGGAAGCTGGAACTCGCGGGCAAGAAACAACTCAGCGGCGTTGGCAAGCGACGAATCGTCCTTCTGGCCCAATTCCTCTTCTCCGAGCGGCTGGTCGTCGAACAAACCCTTTTGCTTCTTGTTCAATTCCCGCTCAATGAGGATCTCCAGCGCGCGCCACTCGGCAGCGCGCTGCTGCGGTGTCCCCTCGATGGCCTCGCGCAGGCGAATCCATTCGCGGAACCGGTCCTTGGACCCATACTTCGCCTTCACGCGCTCGGCGACGGCGTCCGCGATCTCGGTGAATCGGTCGTCCCACGCCGGCCCCACGAGCGCTTCTTGGAGGCAGCTTCCGAAGGACGACAGCGCGGTGTCCGATGCCTCCTCGATGCGGCGGGTAGCAACCTTGGTCGCGAGCTTCTCAAACTTGTCGTGTTTGCCGCGCCAGAAACTCTCAATCTCGATCGTCGACCCGTAGTCGCGGCCCTTTTCCGCCCCTGATGAGAGCATCTCCTGCGCCGACAGAGCCTCGAACCGCTCGGCGATCCATACGCCCACCACGCTCCGTGCGTCGATGATGGTGCTCACCAGCACACCACGCTGGTGGGCGGTCAACTTGTGGATGTCGTCCATCATCAAGAGGACGCGCTTGGCGATCGCGTTCCCGTCGAGCATGATGTTGCTCGTCTCAATAAGGTCGAGGCTGTAGAGCGCGTCGTCGCCAGGCAGGCTCTCGGCCTTAAGTGGCCCCAGGCTGTCGAGGCTCTCGCACAGTGTGGCCTCGCGCTGCTCGGCCCACTCGTAGAGCTGCTCGCCGGAACAGGGAAACGTGATCGGCTGGAGCGATGGTGTCTGCTTGGATGACGCGACGTGGATGCGTTTCAAGCCATCGGGGAAGTCGAGACCCTTCAACTCAAGCGCGCCGCGCAGAACGGCGAGTGTAATGCGAGCGTTCAGCAAGCCGAAGAACAAGCGAGTCTTCCGCGACTGCTCGACGTCGAGGTCCTGCAACATTGAGTAACCTGGCCCGCAGGTAAGAAGTACGCCGAGCACGGTCGGACCGGCGTCGTCGATCGCCTCGAACTCCTTCATTCGCTGGTGCAGCTCGCGCGTCTTTGGGTCGCCCTTGCCGCGGCGCGACAGCGCGAGGAGTGACGCAGGCGTGAACATGCGGATCAGGCTGGTCTTCCCGCCGCCGGCTGCGCTGCGGATGATGTGGACGGAGTCCCAGAGCGTCTCCTGGGGCATCACTTCGAGGATGCCCGGCTCGAAGAGCGTCAAGAAAACATCGTCGGTGTCGATGCTCTCGGCGCGCCGCAGGCGGAACGGGTTGCGCAGGGCTCTCATGACATCTCCGTGTGGCGTTGGACCCGGGGAAAGAGGCCGCGCGGTACGCAATGTTCATAGAACCAGAGAATCGCGATCGAGTTGTTCGGTGTGTTGTGGTGGAGGACGATGGGCAGCCCGCAATCGGCGTAGCCGTACTTGGCGTCCTTGGTCTTTCCCTTCTGCATGTGAATGTCAAACACGGAGTCGTCGTAATACTTCTCGATGAGCTTCGTGAACTCGGCCTGTCCGTCCCGCGGTACCTTGAGCCGCGCCGGCACGGACTGCACCGTGTCGATGTGAAACCGATTGACGCCGGGGATCGGGTTTGCGGCAAGTGACTTGCGCAGGTGTCCGATAGCGTGCTCGGTCGCCATGTAGATGAGAATGATCAGGTCGACGCCGCCGGGCTCGCACAGTTTGTGAAGCGCGTTGTTCTTGTCCGCGATCGCGCGGAGGAACTTGGCGACCTTGCCAGTGGGGGTGCCGTTATCCTTCGTCGCGTAGTAGCTGCTGCCGCTCGCCGAGAAGTCGTCGAGCAGCACGATCGAGCGGAACGTCGTCGCCGCTTCAGTCTTGGCCCCGGCCATCGCCGACGTGTGAGACGACAGCTTCTCGATCAGCTCCTTCACACGCTCGTCGGACAGCTCGTGCGTTTGCCAGATCTGTTCGTGGTTGAGCTCGGGTTGGTTTGCGCGGCGGAACGTGTCGATGCGCGCGCCGTCGCTCAGACCCAGGAACAACGTCTCGCGCTGGAGCATGCGGAACGCATCAGACGCCACGATGCGGCCGACGTGCCGGGCGTTGACCTTCTGCTCGGCTGCGGATTTGGTGATCAGGATCGGGCGCACGTGGTCCTGATAGGCCGTTTCGACGAGGTGGTCCATCTCCTCGGCGGAGCAGAGCACGAGCGACGCCTTGATGAAACGGTAGGCGACGGCGCGGTCCGCTTGCTCGAACTGGTTGAGCCAGAGGGCGAGGCTTTCCAGGAAGCGAAGGCCCGGCGAGAATTGCTCGTACGCATCGTACTTCAGCAACGCCATCGCCTGAAGCAACGGCCGCTCCTTGGCGACGTCGCTGGGTTCCCAGGCGAGCACCTTGGCGAGGAGTTTTTCGGCCAGAAACTCCTTCACGGCTTGACCCCCTTCACATCGAACCGCGCCCCGCCCTTTCCGGGGCGCAGCCGCTTCAGATACTCTAGACAGGCCAAATCGAATCGCAGGCCCGGCGCGGCGATTCCCCAGCAGGTCGCAGGATCCTCACTCACCTCATCGACGCTGAGCGACAGACGGTGGCGCAGGAGATCTGCGTCGTTGCCCGGCGCGCGCCCGCGGTCGCCAATGCAGAGCACTGAGAACGCGCCGCAGTCGGCGAGGTCGAGTTCCTTCACGAGGTAATCGACAACGTTCGACTTGCTGACGCCGCCAGCGATGATGTCCACTGAATGGCTGGAACTGACAGCAGTGATCCGTCCGCAACCTCCACGCTCCCATACGGTGCGCGACGCCTCATCAAACACTGCGCGCGCGTCGCCGAACGGCAAGAGTTCGAGCGCGATCTGCCGTCCCTTTGCCTGCACGGTCGCGTGCCGCTGGATAATATCGTTCGCGCGCAGGGCTCGCGCGATCGGCTCCAGTTCCGCGACAAGCGCAGGCTCCGGCGGTGGACATTGGGCGTCGGAGAGCGGTCCAATCTCCGCTCCGTTGTGGTAGCCGACTATGAGACGGGCTCGGTGCGAGGCGACAGTGATCCGCTTTCGGAGCGCTTCTCGCACCGACTTGCCCCGGCCGGTCGCGACGGCGATGGTGAGGCCAGCATCGAGAAGCGCGCTGAGGCGCGCGATGATATCGTCTGACGGCCCCGCGAGGCGTCGGTGCGCACCGCACAACGTGCCGTCGTAATCGACCGCGATGGCACGAATCCGCGCCGTTGCGAGGCGTTCAACGAATGTGCGGTAATGCTGCCGCCACGAATCGAGCTGTCCGCGGGCGGCGAGTCCCGTGATGGGCAACTGTGTCTTCCGCTCGATGGCGAGGTTCATGCGCTCGTCGGCGATATCCGATTGCGGGTAGAGCCGGGGCATGGCGCGCAGGTGGTAAAGCTTGCGTCCGAACGTCGGGACGTGTGGCCTCCCGGGATCGAGACTTTTGGACTCCCCGGCGACGAAGGCGAGCAGCAACGAATAACACACGGCGGAAATGGCCCCGCGCAAGCCCGGTTCAACGCAGACCTGCCATCGGGGGATTGCTGCCGGAATGAGCGCAAGGGTCTTGCGTGCGACGTCGTCACCCTCCTCTGAAAATGCCAGAACTGCCGAGGTTTCAGTGTGCCGCGCGAGCCAGTGGTGTCGACCATGCGCAAAATTCCGGTAGTCGGCCGGCTGCGCGTTGGCGAGCGCAGCTTCGGTGAATCGCGATTCGACGTCCATCGCCGCGGGCTTGGTCGACGCGCCGTGAAGGACGATCAGCGTGGAGCGATCGACGACGTCGGCGACATCGCCACGGAATTTTTCGACGAGCGCGCGCCGCGTCATTCCCTCATGCAGCATCGCGGTAAACGTGGGCGGGAGACAAGTTTCAGCGCCCGCCCAGGTCTCGTATGCTCGGGTCAGAAGCATCATCGTGGCAAGGAGCGAATTGGTCGCGAGAAATCCGTCCTTCTTGGTTGGTGTTGTGAACGTGTGGCACATGGGCCATACGGCGTCGTTCAGTCGCGCTTGGAGCGGTGAGTTCGCCTTCGTCGCAATGGCAAAAAGGTGGTGCGGTCCGCGTTTAATCGCGAGGTCGGCCCCGGCGATGACATCGGGGTTGCTCCCGCCGGCGGAGCAGATGAGCACCGCCGCGCCGGCAAGGTGTTGCGCCGTGGTGACGAGTTCGAACGGCGTGAGTGTCTGCGCAGCTTGGCCCGTGAACCGAACGTGTAGGAAAGTCGCGAAATGAGCCGATGTGAGCGATCCGCCTGACCCGACGCAGAGGAGTGAGCAGCCGGCCGCTGCGGCGACCGACCGAGCCAACTCGGTGATCGGCGCATTCATGCACCACTCATAAGTGGCGTCTAACTCCAGCAGTTCTGCGGCATAGGGCCTGCCCATACCAGCCCTCATGCGTTGGGTGGAAATTCCGGTGCGATTGCCTCCACCGTGGAAGCGGCGCACGATGTTGGTATTTTGTTTGGATCATGTCAATGGCGGATGCTCCAAACCATTGCCATCATAACTGACTCCGGCCCGCCGTTCCAGAAACGTCGTCTGAGCAGACAGTTATGCCCAGGGCTTTCGCATTTGATGTTCGGCACATGTTAGGTATTGCGCGATTGGCCGCCAGCGGATAGCGTCTCACCTCGGTCGCGAAGCTTCGCAGCAAAATTAACCTTTCAACACAGAAAGGAGCTTGCGCATGGATGCCCAAGCGACCGATGGTTTGCTGCGCTTTTTCCGAAGCATGCAAGACCCGCGTGCCGACAACGCTCGTTACTCGCTCAGCGACATCCTGACGATTGCGATCCTGGCGGTGCTGTGCGGGTCGGACAGTTGGGAAAGCGTCGAGGTCTGGGGATGCGGCAACGCCGGGTGGCTCGGCGGGTTCCTCGAACTGCCGCACGGCGTTCCATCCCACGACACGTTCGATCGGGTGTTCGGCATGCTCGACCCGCTGGCTTTCGAGACGTGCTTCACGAATTGGACGAGGCCGCTGATCGAGAACGGCGGAGGGCTGTTCGTCGCGGTGGACGGCAAAGCCTTGCGTCGCAGCTTCAAGCGCGCCTAGAGCAAGATGCCGGTGCACCTAGTCAGCGCGTTCGTGTCGAAGAACCAGTTGGTGCTGGGCCAATTGGCGACGGACTGCAAGAGCAACGAGATCACGGCGATCCCGAAACTGCTGGCGATGCTGGAACTGGCCGGGGCCACGGTGACGATCGACGCGATGGGATGGCAGAGGCAGATCGCCGGGCAAAAGGCCGACTACATCCTTACGGTGAAGGAGAACCAACCGACGCTATATGAGAAGGTCAAGGGACTTTTGGACGAGGCGATCCTCGAGGGCTTCAAAGGGATGCCGCACGGGTACTTCGAGCAGCATGATGACGGCCACGGCCGAATCGAAAAGCGGCGGGTATGGGTGAGCAACGACATTGTGAAGTGGCTGGGGGGAGAGTTGCTGAATCAGTGGCCGGGGCTGGCGAGCGTGGCGGTGGTGGAATCGACACGGTAGGACTTGTCAGACCCCAGCGGAAAGGTGAGCTTCGAGCGACGTTACTTCATCAGCAGCATGACCATATTGATGCCAAGCTGTTCGCCGGGGCGATCCGCCGGCACTGGGGAATCGAGAACCAGTTGCACTGGCGGCAGGACGTGAGCATGAACGAAGACCAGTGCCGCCTGCGAACCCGGCACGGCGCGGAGAACTTCTCGCGGCTGCGTCGGATCGCGCTCAACAAGCTGAGGCGGTGGGAGATCAAGATTGAAAACGGCAAAGTGAGGAAGACGAGCCTGAAGCTGAAACAAAAGGCTTGCGGCTGGAGCCGTAAGTTCTTGCTCGAAGCGCTCTTAGCCTAAATGCAAAAGCCCTGCAGTTATGCCATTTTGACAAGGACACTGTGGCAATGCGAAGAATATGTGTCAAATGCTCAACAGCCGCCCCTGCATCGTCGCAACCGTTTGGTCCAATGGTCTGCAAATCAGGTGGACGCAACGCGCTAGCAGTGAAACGCGTTCCGCAGAACATATTCTTCTGATGCGATCCCGGTGACTTCGGATACGTCTGCGACGCGCCGTCCGGGAGATTCACCGATGCGCTCGATGAAGACGACGTAGTTGATGGCCGTCGCGATGGACCGGCGCGGGATCATCGCGGACGCCTCCGCAACGAGATCTTCGATGCGCCGCAGCGCATCGGCTGCGGAGTTGGCATGAACGGTGGCGACGCCGCCGGGATGGCCGGTGTTCCACGCCTTGAGCATGGCCAGGGCCTCGCCGCCGCGCACTTCGCCGATCACGATCCGGTCGGGCCTTAGCCGCAGGGTCACGCGCAGCAGATCCGTCATCGTCACCCGCGGCTCGGTGTTCTTGGTGAGTAGCTCCACCCGATCCGGTGAGGAACATTGAAGCTCGCGCGTGTCCTCGATCATCACGACCCGCTCGCGGCAAAAGGCCGGCTCGCTCAGGATGGCGTTGACCAGCGTCGTCTTGCCCGATCCGGTGCCGCCGGCGATGAGGATGTTCTTGCGCTGGGCCACCGCCTGCCGGATCACCCCTGCGCCTGTCGCCGGCAGAATCCCGGACGATACATAGTCG
>Ga0187893_10004430_pt1 | contig 26730 bp, 24 predicted proteins | sample MA1701074metaG_FD_139574 | JGI IMG/M metagenome (GOLD analysis project Ga0187893, IMG submission 139574) | White microbial mat communities from a basaltic lava cave in the Kipuka Kanohina Cave System on the Island of Hawaii, USA - MA170107-4 metaG ... | reverse complement strand
CTCGATCCCGCGCACGGCCGCGGCAAACCACACCCGGCCCTTCCGGTCGAACATGCCGTTGTGGTTGTTGGCGCGCTGGCTCCAGATCTTCTCCTCGCCCCAGTAGGGCGAGGGCTGCATCGGCTTCGGGGCGGCCGTGGCATGGAAGGGCGGCCCGAACGATTCGGGCGCGTTCGGATCCGCCACCGGCATCCTGAAGAACGTCGCGGTGTGCGTCTTCGGATCGAGGATCGGCATGTCGTCGCTCGAGTACTCGGGCGAGCCGTAGAGCGGGCCGTAGGCATTGACGGTCGGATAGCGCCGGTCCGAGGAGATCAGGTCGTGCACGAACGTCTTCTCCGTGCCCCACTCCCACGAGGTGACGACGACGTTGCGCTCGATCCCCTGCGGCCGCGGCGGCTTGTGCCGGGGCAGCTCGCCCCTGGCGACCCGGTCGGTCCAGTCGCCGAAGTACTTGAACGGCACGCCGCCCAGCTGCACGGCGAGCCGGTTCATCATGAACTCGCCGGTCTGGCCGGAGCCGATGCGGCGCGCCCACGCTTCCGCCCCCGTCTTGAACTGCCCGAGCTGGGCCGGGATCGTCCGCGTCGACTCCTGACCGAGCTGATGGCAGCCGATGCAGTCGGTGTTGTTCATCCGGTGGCGCCAGGTCTCCAGGGTGATGTTCTTCGGGATGTCGCTCGTGCCGCCGAAATCCTTCGCCGGCGGGATCTTCATCATCGTGTACCAGTAGATCGCCGGATAGTAGTGCGCCGCCGCCCGCGCGTCCGGCGCCGGGACCGCGGCGAGATCGAGCTGCTGGCCGGGCTTGGCGCGCACCTTCGGCGAATCCACCAGCCCGTAGCCGCGCGCCCAGACGCTGTAGTTCGCGGTCGGCAGGTCGGGAATGACGTAGCGTCCCTGCTCGTCCGTGACGACCATCTTGGCGTACCTCGTCGGCAGCTCGGTCGTCTCCGCGATCACCCACACCCCGGCTTCGGGCCCACTCGGGCTGCGCACCACACCGCCGATGTCGTCACCATCGATGGCAACCGGCGCGGCCTGCTGGGCGGAGAGCCGGCCCGGGGCCGCGGTCAGGAACGCCGCGATGGCGAGGCCCACCGCGCTGAGGTGCAACGCTCGTGTCGTATCCATGGGGAGCCTCCTTCCGTCGTCCTCGACGGCACCATGGGGCGTGGTGGCGCAAGGGTATGCCGACCCGGGGCGTTGCGCCAGACCCCAGCGTCACGTCGTCCGGGCGAAGGAGCAGGCGCTCCGCGAGGGTCGGGGCGGGGCCGTCTACCTCGCCACCCAGTGCTCTACCGGTCGCATGAGGAACTCCTCGATCGGGATGCCGCCGGCTCCCACGAGCAGCGTGCGCTTCGGCTTGAACACCTCCGCAAAGGCGGCAATCCCTGGCAAGGCCTCGGCCGGCCGGCCGCTCTTGACCTCGATCGCGGTCAGCGTCCGGCCGGCCTTCACGACGAAGTCCACCTCCCGGTTGCGCTCCCGCCAGTAGAAGACCTCGCAGGCGCCCGCGGCAGCGGCGTTGGCCAGATGAGCGCCGACGGCCGACTCCACCAGCCGGCCCCAGAACTCGTGGTCCGCGCGCGCCTCCTCCAGGGTCAGCCCCGACTGCGCCGTCATGAGGGCCGTGTTCAGCACCTGCAGCTTCGGGCTCGATCCTCGCCTGCGCACGGCCTGGCCCGCATACTTGGACAGCCCCACCAGCATGCCCGCCGCCGCGAGCAGGTCGAGGTAGTGCGCGAGTGTCGTCGTGTTGCCGGCATCCTGGAGCTGGCCCAGCATCTTGGTGTACGAGAGCACTTGGCCGGAGTAGCGGCGGCCCAGCTCGAAGAGCCGCCGCAGGACCGCCGGCTTGTCCACCCGTGTGAGCAGGAGCACGTCACGCGCGATGGTGGTCTCGATGAGAGCGTCCCGGACATACCGCACCCACCGGCCGTGATCCTCGGCAAGCGGCGCGGCCCCCGGGTAGCCGCCATAGAAGAGGAAGCGCTCCAGCGACCAGCCGAAGGCCTCCCGCATCTCCGCCGCCGACCAGTGGGGCAGATGAAGGATCTCGAAGCGCCCGGCCAGGCTCTCCGAGAGCCCCCGCTGGATCAGGACCGGCGCCGACCCGAGCAGCACCACCTTGAGTGGGCGCTTCGCCCGGGTGTCCTCGTCCCACAGCCGCTTGACCGACTCCGCCCAGCCGGCGGCTTTCTGCACTTCGTCGAGCACGAGGACGGCGCCCCGGCGGCCCAGCGCGAGCCGCGCCGCCTCCCACTGCTGCGCGATCCACTCCCGTCCGCGCAGGGTCGGCTCATCGGCGCTGGCGAACACGACCGGCAGCCTTGCCGCCTCGACCACCTGCTGCACCAGGGTGGTCTTGCCGACCTGCCGCGCCCCGGCCACCACGTGGATGAACCGTCGGGGCTCCGCCAGGCGACGGGCGAGGAGGCGGCCGTGCGGGCGCCGGTAGGTCGGGCTCGTTTCACTCACAGCATTGAGTATTTTTACTCAACTAGATGAGTGATGTAAAGATCGACCGCCCGGGCCCGTCCAAGCAAGTCCCGGCGATGCTGGACGTGCTCACCCGGGACGTGATCCGGCGGATCTGCATGAGCTGAGACTCCCGATATTGACTTTTGTCGTATACAAACGTACATTGAATGTATGAGACAGACAACAAAGGCAAGAAACCCCAGCAAACCCAGGCATGAGCTGAAGGTCGCCGATGAGGTGTGGCTAGCTGCCGCCCTCCTTCATCGGGAGCATGCAGACCGGGCGGACTTCACGGTGGCCGAGATTGTCGAGCGGGCACGGCAGGAGGGGCTCACCCCCGAGCTGCGGCCAGGCGTGTACGTTCACGCCGTCCTGCACTGCGTGGCCAATCGCCCGCCGAACCCTGGCCGTTATCTGATGCTTGTCGAGACGGGACCGAACCGGCGACGTCTATATCGACCGGGAGATCCCGCCGACGAGGCCCGGCGAGGGGCCAAGATGATCCCCGCGCGCTCGGCGATCCCGCCCAAGTACCACCCGCTGCTCGACTGGTACGAGCGAGAATACGCGCCGCAGCGCGGCCTCAAGCCCGAGGCGGACCCGCTCCTCGCCCTGCGGGGTTCCGGACGGGAGCTGTGGGCGGATGAGCATGCCGATCAGTACGTCCGCCGCCTGCGCGAGGGGTGGGAGTGAGCCGGGTCTTCTGGGATACCAACCTCTTCATCTATCTCCTGGAGGACTTCGGCCCGCAATCGGATCGGGTAGCTGAGGTCAGGCAGCGAATGCTTGAGCGTGCCGACGAGCTATGCACCTCGACGCTGACGTTGGGCGAGGTGCTCGTGAAGCCGGCCGAACAAGGCAACATCGCCCTTCGGCAGCGCTACGAGGACGTTCTCTCTCAGGCGGCGCGCCTCATCGCGTTCGATCGCGAGACCGCGCGCCGATACGCGGAGATCCGACGCAACCGCACTATTCGGCCGCCGGATGCCATTCAGCTCGCCTGCGCGGCGCAGGTCGGCGTGGATCTTTTCATCACCAACGATGATCGCTTGAGTCGGCTCACCATCCCCGGCATCCAATTCCTCGTCCCGCTCGATCGCGCCTTCCTTTGACCCTCCTATGGTAGTCAGACAATGCAGCACCTGAACGACCGCTTCCTCTTCTCCCCTTCGGACCTCGGGAGCTTTCTGGAATGCGAGCACCTCACCCAGCTCGAGCTGGCCGTGGCCCTGCGGGAAGGCCGGCGGCCGAGCTACGAGAACTCCTACGCTGAGCTCCTCCGGCGCAAGGGCCAGGAGCACGAGCAGGCCTACCTCGCGACGCTCCGCGCCGCCGGCCGCGCGGTGGTCGAGGTGCGTCTGGACGCCAACCGCGACTTCGAGGCCGGGACCCGGCGCACCGCCGAGGCCATGCGCGCGGGCGCCGACTACATCTACCAGGCCGTGTTCTTCTCGAACGGCTGGCGAGGCATCGCGGACTTCCTGGAGCGCGTCGAGCAGCCCTCGGCGCTGGGCGCCTGGAGCTACCAGGTGCTGGACACGAAGCTGGCACGGCATCCGCGGCCGGAGCATGCGCTCCAGCTCTCCTTCTATAGTCAGGCGCTCGCGCAGATCCAGCGGCTCAGTCCCGAGCTGGCCTATGTCGTCCTCGGGACACGCGAGCGAGTCCCGATCCGGCTGGCCGACGTGACCGCCTACTTCCGGCGAGTACGCGAGCGTTTCGGCGCGGCGGTGACCGCCCGGCCCGAGACGGGCCCCTACCCCTGCGACCACTGCTCGTTCTGCGATTTCCGCAAGCTGTGCGAAGACCGGCTCGAGCAGGAGGACCACGTCGTTCGCGTGGCCAGCATCCACCGGAGCCAGGTGAAGCGGCTGTTCGCCGGCGGGATCAACACGCTGACCGCGCTCGCCGAGACTCGCCCGGGCGCTGTGGTGCCCAAGATCGCGGCGTCGACGTTCGCGGGTCTGCGCGACCAGGCGGGACTGCAGCTGATCCGGCAGCGCTCAGGCGACTTGAAGTGGCACGCACTCGACGCCGAGCCAGGCCGTGGCTTCGCGGCTCTGCCGCCGCGGTCGCCCGGCGACGTCATCTTCGATCTCGAGGGGCATCCCTTCTTCGAGCCCGCGCGGGGGCTCGAGTACCTCTTCGGCGTCCTCTGGCTCGTCGGCGCGGAGCCCCGGTATCAGGCGTTCTGGGCGCACGATCGGGACGGCGAGCGTCGCGCGTTCGAGGCCCTGGTCGATCTCATCCACACGCGGCTTGAGCAGCATCCCGACCTGCACGTCTACCACTTCAGCGGCTCGGAGCCGAGCACGCTCAAGCGGCTCATGGCCGAGCACCTCACGCGCGAGGCCCAGGTGGACGATCTGCTCCGGCGCCAGGTCTTCGTGGATCTCCACACCATTGTACGCCGGGCCCTGCGCGCGGGAGTGCCGAGCTACTCGCTCAAGGATGTCGAAGCGCTCTATGGGTTCGCCAGGAGCGGCCCCGTCCAGTCGGGAACGCAGGCCATCCTCCACTACGAACGGTGGCTTCATCAGAAGGGCCAGGCGCTGCTGGACGAGATCGCGGCGTACAACCTGGAGGACTGTCGCTCGACGCTCGGCTTGCTGGAGTGGCTGCACCAGGTCCGACCCGCCGAGCTGCCGTGGCCGGAGGCACCGGAGCCACATGCAACTTCACCGGAGGCCTCCGAGGCCCTGGACGCGCGCCAGCGCCTCCGCCAGGAGCTGGTCGACGGGGCCGAGCCCGGGACGCCGCGCCGGCTGGCGGGTGAGCTGCTGGAGTACCACCGGCGCGAAGCCCGCCCCGCCTGGTGGGCGTACTTCGATCGCCTCGGCAAGTCGCCGGAGGAGCTGCTGGAAGACACGGAGGCGATCGCCCACCTCGCGGTCGACCGCACCAGGCCTCCCGAGCCGAGGAAGAAGTCGCTGGTTCATAGCCTCATCTTCCCAATCCAGGATCACAAGCTCCGCCCCGGCGACACGGTCCACGATCCGGCAACCGGAAGGAGCGCGGGCGAGATCGTCGAGATCGATGACACGATCGGAAGGCTGCGCCTGCAGCGGGGACCGCGATTCAGCTCGCGCCCACTCCCGGAGGCCGTCGTCGCCGGCGGCCCGATCGAGGACCGGACCCAGCGCGCGGCCGTCCTGCGCCTCGCCGAGTCGATCCGAGCCGGCGATGGTCGGTATCCGGCGCTGCGGGCGATCCTCGACCGGGAGCGGCCGAGCATCCGCGGCGTCGCTCCCGGCGGAATAGTCCAGACCACGGACCTCGAGGAGATGAGGGCGCTCGCCCTCGGGCTGGACGCGAGCTACCTCTTCCTCCAGGGCCCGCCGGGCACCGGCAAGACATGGACCGGCGCCCGGATCGTCGCGCACCTGCTCGCCAATGGCCGGCGCATCGGTATCGCGGCCCAGAGCCACAAGGCCATCCACAACCTGCTCGCCGAGGTCGAGAAAGTCGCCCGGGCGGCCGGCGTGCGCTTCAAGGGGCTCAAGAAGTCATCCGGGAGCCCGGACTCCGAGTACGACGGCGAGTTCATCAAGAGCGACTCGGAGAATGCGACGTTCGAGAACGCAGGCCCCGACGTCCACCTCGTCGCCGGAACCGCCTGGCTCTTCTCCCGCCCGGGCCTCGACAGCAAGCTGGACTATCTGGTGATCGACGAGGCCGGCCAGATCTCGCTCGCGGACGCGCTGGCGATGGGCACGGCCGCTCGCAACCTGATCCTCCTTGGCGATCCGCTCCAGCTTGCCCAGGTCTCCCAGGGCGTGCACCCGCAGGGTACGGGCGCCTCCGTCCTCGAGCATCTCCTCGGAGACGCGCCGACCATCCCGGAAGACCGTGGCGTGTTCCTGGAGCGCAGCTTCCGGATGCACCCCGGCGTCTCGGCGTTCATCTCGGAGATCGTCTACGCGGGCCGGCTGCACTCGGATGAATCGGCGGCACGCCGGACCACGTCCTTCGGGACCGGCATCCGGTTCGCGCCGGGCGACCACGAGGGCAACCGCTCCTCCTCCGAGGAGGAAGTGGCCCAGGTCGCGACGATGATCGCCAGCATGCGTGGCGGCAGCTTCACCGACGCCGACGGCACCACCCGTCCTCTGCGTGATGACGACTTCATGGTCGTCGCGCCCTACAACGCCCAGGTCCTCCGGCTTCGCTTAGGCCTGCCGACCGGTGTGCGCGTCGGCACCGTCGACAAGTTCCAGGGTCAGGAGGCGCCCATCGTCTTCTTCTCGATGGCCACCTCCAGCGGCGAGGACGTCCCGCGCAGCCTCTCCTTCCTCTTCTCCCGCAACCGCCTGAACGTCGCCATCTCCCGCGCCCAGTGCCTCGCGGTCCTGGTGTGCTCCCCGCGCCTCCTGGAGGCGCACTGCCAGTCCATCGAGGAGATGCAGCTCGTGAACGCCCTCTGCCGGCTGGTCGAGTACGCGGAGGCCTAGGTCACAGCTTGTGACCTCAAACGGGACCCCCAGCTGCGTGTCATGTCCTGTCGACTCTTGACCGGTCGTCCAGGTCGCGGATACGAGCAGATGTGCGCCCATTCGTCCTGCTTGGCCGGATCACGGACGTCCAGACGATCGCGGCAGGAGGTGCGATTCGCGAGCTCCGCCAGCTACGAAAGCGCCACGGTCCCGGGCGCTGGCTGAAAAAGAAGGGGCGGGCACGCGTCCGCCTCGACGATGGTACTATTTGCTTCGGAGAAGTTCATTGGTATGAAGCGCACGGTATCGGAAAGAAGAGTCTCAAGCTCAAGCGAATCCTTGAAGAGGATTGATCCGGCCGGGCATCACGCGCGGTCGCGATACGTCCTCTGCGTGAAGAATCGAGGCTATGCCGCGTCGCTGGAGCGGAGAAAAATCTACCAGCGTCTCAACGACGCGCGAGCAAGCAGGCACGGCTTGATTCGGGTGGTGGATGAGTCAGGACAGGACTACCTGTATCCGAGCAACTACTTCGTGTCTATCGCAGTACCGAAGACCGCCCGACGCGCCCTGATCCACGCACGGTAGCCTCGGCCGCGCTCAGCTGACCCTCTAGCTCGCCCGCCGGAGATCGCGCGCCACCACCTCGCCGTGCTGACGGGTCTGTTCGGTCAGGAACTGGAAGGCCTGGGCGCGAACACGGGTGTCGAGGTCCGCCTCACTCATTCGCCGAGCCCGTGACGGTCACGAAGGCGCGCACGCCGGTATCCTAGCAGAGCCCCAGTACGACAAGGCTCGTCGGGGATGGTGTGCTTACTGTGTAGCTGACCACGTCGTCGACGCCTATGGCTTGCAGGTTTCGCAGAACGCCCAGAGTAGGATGCTCCCATGGCGTTCACGGTCCCCGAGACGCTCCCTTCCCGCGACGGACGCGTGATGCCAGGAGAGCGCAAGGTCTTCGTCGCCTTGCGCGACCACCTCCCCGAGGACTACCTCGTCTACTACGACATCCACGTGGACGGCCGGCACCCCGACTTCATCGTTGTCGGACCAGACCTGGGGCTGGTCATTCTGGAGGTCAAGGACTGGCGGCTCAACCGCATCGCGGAGATCACGGTCGATGAGATCCAGCTCCGCCGGTCTGAGGGCCCGCTGACGGTCAAGAATCCGGTTCGCCAGGTGCGCGACTACATGCTCCGCACGGTGGACGTGCTCAAGCGGCGCCCGCGTCTCCGTGCGGGCAATCAGCTCTGCTGCGGGTGGGGGTATGGTGTCGTCCTGCCGTATCTCACGCGCGAAGAGGCCCAGCGCCCGTCGCTCTTCGGCCCAAGCCTTGAGGAGGCGCTCGGCCCCGGGCTCGTCCTGACCGGCGAGGACCTGGATCCCAAGGCGCTCGCGAACCGCTTGCGCCGGCTGATCCCAGCCCACGGAACAGCTCTCGGGCCGCTGGACGCGGACCAGGTCGACGAGATCAGGAGCGTGCTCCACCCGGAGGTCCGCATCGGCTGGGGCGCCACGAGCGAGGAGATCGTCCGAGCGATGGACGGCGAGCAGGAGCGGCTCGCGCGGACGTTGGGAGACGGCCATCAGTTGCTCCGCGGGGTTGCGGGAAGCGGGAAGACCATCGTACTGGTCTGCCGGGCGCGGCACCTGCGGGCCCAGCATCCGGACTGGCGGGTGCTTGTGGTCTGCTTCAACCGCGTGTTGGCCGACTCTCTCCGGGCGGCCATAGCCGACGGCCAGGTCGAGGTTTCGACCTTTCACGCCTGGGCCACACGGCAGCTCAAGGCGGCCGGTGTCGACGTTCCCCCGCCTCACGGCCGCGGCAAGGAATGGGACACCTATTGGGTCGAGACACTTCCGAAGCTCCTGTCCGAGGCATTCGACACCGCCCGCGTGCCAACGGGTGGATACCAGGCCATCCTGATCGACGAAGGTCAGGACTTTGCCGACGAGTGGTACCGGCTCCTGCTCCGGGCGCTCGACGCGGAGGCCAACCGGCTGTTCATCGCTTTCGATTCGTCGCAGAACATCTATCAGCGCCGCGTCAGCTGGCGCACGCTCGGCGTCCAGATCGTCGGACACACTCGGGTGCTGAGGCGCAACTATCGAAACACTGTCCCGATTCTCTCGGCCGCCTATCACATGATTCGCGAGCTGGACGCGGCCCAGGCGGATCCCGACGAGCTCACCTCTGCACTTGTCGTCCCCGACAAGGCACTGCGCTCGGGCCCGGCACCCGAGGTAGCTTGCCTCGACTCGGCGGAGGGTGTGCGGCGACACGCACGGGACTGGATCCTGGCCCGGCTTCAACGCGGCGTCGCGCCCTCGGAGCTTCTGGTCATCGGCTACAGCCGGCCAGGCATGAAGGATACGGCCACGTGGCTGCGCAAGGAGGGAACCGCAGCATGCTTCTTGCCGGATCGCCGGGTCGATGGAGCCGCGGGTGTGTCGACCATACATAGCTCAAAGGGTCTGGACGCCGGACACGTGTTGATCTTGAACGCCCATGAGTTGGATGGCCTTGAAGAGGAGGAGGCTCGCCGCCTCCTCTACATCGCGATGACACGCGCTCGGGACGAACTGTGCATTTCCTCCGCCCGGCCGTCGTGGATCGTGGACGAGGTCACGCGAGCCGTGCAGGCCGGCGCCAAGCCCGCGATTTAGTTGGTCCATCCGGGAGTTGCTGGGGGTCGTTCGACCCGATCTTTTCCCCGGCCTGGTGTGACCCAGCCCGCTTTCGGCTGCACGGCTTCCTCTGGTTGTTCGGCTTTGGCGTACGTTCACGTTTCGTGTACGGCCAGTTTGTTCAACTATATTCCTAGTTCACGTAACGTGAACATATGATAAAATCGAACGTACAGGAAATGCGAAATGGACCGTACACCGCCCCAAAAGGACAGAGAAATTGGGGTGTTGCGGCAGGCTCTCCACGCCCTGCACCGCACCACGGGGCTGACTGCTGCCATCAACACGCGCGAGACCAAGGCCTTAAAGGGTCACCAGCCGGACGCCGTGATCGAAATTGAGGGGGCCGGAAAAGCGTTCCAGTTCTTCGTGGAGATCAAGACCGTCGACCGAGCGGTTGCACTTGCCGCCGTCAAGCATCGAATCGAGCCTTATGGCCGGAAGGGGGTGCTGGTCGCCCCGTACCTCACGGCCGAGCTTGCGCAGCATTGCCGCGATCGGCTCGACCTGCAGTTCATCGATACCGCCGGCAATGCAAACCTGCGGACACCAGGACTCTACGTCTTCGTGCAGGGCGAACGACCGCAGGAAGCCACTGGCACGGCGGCGATGGGCACCCGGGGCCGCGGTACCGCCACCACCCTGCGCGTTGCATTCGTCCTGCTCTGCAGACCAGAGCTGCTGAATGCACCCTATCGGGAGATCGCCCACGCCGCCGGTATCGGCCTTGGGACGGTCGGTTGGGCGTTCTTCGACCTCGAACGCCGAGGCTATCTGCTGGCCACCCCGCGCAGGCGAGAGCGGCACCTTCTGGAGCCTGCCCGACTGCTTGACGAATGGGTCACCAACTTCCCAATCCGGTTGCGGCCGAAGCTCAATCCACGACGGTTTCGGGCTCCCGACCCCGCGTGGTGGGGACAGGCACGCTTGCCCGAGGGAGCGCGGTGGGGCGGTGAGGTCGCGGCGGCCAAGTTGACAGACCATCTCAAGCCGGCCGCCGCCACCATCTATCTGGAACCAGCGAAAGCGCGGGAGGCGCTCGCCACCCTCGTGCCGGCGCACCGCCTGCGGGCCGACCAGCTGGGAAACGTCGAGATCCTCGACACCTTCTGGAAACTTCCAGAGGGGGACACGCCGCCGGACCTCGTCCCGCCCTTGCTGGTCTACGCCGACCTCATGGCCACGTTTGACCCGCGCAACCTCGAGGTCGCCAAGCGGGTCCGCGAGCGACACGTCGACCATGCTCTCCGTCGCGCGTGACCGGCCCGTCGACTCGCTCGCGATCAAGATCCTGAAGGAGATCGATCCGGTCGCCCGAGCACTGGGCATCGAGTATCTCGTGACGGGAGCAACCGCCCGGGACATCTTGCTGGTCGGAGTCTTTGGTCTCGAGACGGGCCGGGGCACCCGCGACGTGGACCTGGCCATCGCCGTCGATGGCTGGCCTCAGTTCGAGGCGGTCAAGATACGACTAGTCGAGACGGGGGCCTTTGAGGCGGACGAGCAGGTTGTCCACAAGCTCTATCATCTCCCGGTGAAGGGGCGGCGCGGCTACCCGATCGACCTCGTTCCCTTCGGCGGCATCGAGGACCCCACTGCGACGATCGCCTGGCCTCCGGACCGATCCATCGTCATGAACGTGGCGGGGTACCGCGAGGCTTTCGAGGCTGCACCGCAGGTCGAGATCGATCCCGGCTTCGTTGTTCGCGTCGTGTCGTTGCCAGGGCTCGCGATCCTGAAGCTGTTCGCCTGGGCCGATCGAGGAGCCGGCGATCCGCGGGATGCGATCGACCTCGCCATGTGGCTGCGCCAGTACAGTGCTGCCGGCAACGAAGATCGGCTGTACGGCGCCGAGATCGGCATGCTTGAGGCCGTGGGTCACGATCTGGATCTGGCGGGCGCGCGCCTGCTGGGTCAAGACGCGGCTCGAATCAGCGCGCCCGATACACGGGCCAGGTTGCTGACGCTGCTCACGGACGGGCGACGCCGGGAGCACCTCGCGCGATCGATGGCACGGGATATCGGCGTCGCCGAGGATCCCGTTGCTGCCGCAGGCAAGCTGGTCGATCAGTTCAAGGCCGGACTGGGGACCATTTCTCCCCGCACACCATGAAATTCGAAACCAGCATGTTCGATTTTGCGGGCGGGCGGCGCGTGTTGTCAAAGGCGCCGGACAGTGCTATCTCATCGCTATGATCCCGGTGATCGACTTGGGGCCGTATCTCGCGGGGCGGCCCCAGGCATCCGCCGGCACCGCGGCCGAGCTGGGGCGCGCCCTCCAGGACGTGGGCTTCTTCGTCATCGTGAACCACGGCATTCCGCAGACCTTGATCGAGGACACGTTCGCCGAGGCCCGGCGATTCCACGCTCAGCCCATGGACGTCAAGCTTGCTCTGCGCATGAACGAGCACAACAACGGCTACATGATGCTCGGGCGTTACGCGGTGTGGACCTCTGACGTGAACGCCAACGACAAGCCCGACCTGAACGAGGCGTTCTTCGTGAAGCGCGAGCGCGGGCCCGAGGATCCGCTCGTGCGCGCGGGACGGCGATTCGCCGGGCCCAACCAGTGGCCGGCGAACCTGCCCGGCTTCCGCGAACGGGTCCTCGCCTACACCGACGCCGTGGACGCGCTGGGCCGGAAGCTCCTGCCCCTCTGCGCGACGGCGCTCGACCTGCCGCCGGACATCTTCGACGGCGCCTTCGCCGAGAGCCAGTTCAGCTTCCGACTCACCCACTACCCGCCCGTGGCGGCGGAGGCGAACCAGTTCGGCATCGCGCCGCACACGGACGCCAACTTCATGACCTTCCTCGCCCAGAGCGAGGTGCCCGGACTCCAGGTGCGGACGCCGGACGGGACGTGGGTCGACGTGCCGTACGTACCCGGCTCCTTCGCGGTGAACTCGGGCGACATGATGCAGCGATGGACGAATCACCGGTTCAAGTCCACGCCGCATCGCGCCCTGCCTCCGGTGGGCCGTCCGCGCTACGCGATTCCCTACTTCATGGGGCCGCATCTCGACACCGAGATCGCGTGCCTGCCCACCTGTCAGGGGCCAGGCAACCCACCCTGCTATCCGCCAATCACCTACGCCGCGTACCTCGACTGGTGGTACGACGCCAACTACAACGCCGCGCGGCAGCGCGACGTGGCCTAGAGCGGGCGCCTATGTCGAGGCCGGGAGCCAGGATGCTAGCAAACTTCTAGCCGCAGACAGTTCGGTTCGCCATCTACCGTCTCTCGACTCTTGAACCGCAAGCCGGCCCACCTGTCCGGACTCCCAACAGATGTGAGCTCCCGCTACGGTCCTGGAGTCGCGTCTGGGCTAGGGCCGGCGGGTCACCTCGACGGTCGCGCTCTCCTCGGTCATCCGCCCGCCGACCGGGACGTGGCGGAGCTCGTTCCAGACCCGGTCGACCTCGCCGAGCACGACGTCGTCCGGCTGCTCGATGTCGATCGGACTGGCGGTGGGCACCCAGCACGGCCGGCCGGTGACCCAGAACACCTCGGTGCGATTGCCCTCGGGATCGAAGAAGTAGCAGCCGATCGCGCTGGCGTGGTTGACGACGCCCTCGATGCGGTACCCGTCCGCGACCAGGCGCCTTCGCATCGCGCGAAGGTCGTCGAGGCTCCCGACCCGCATCGAGATCTGGTTGATCAGGTGGGGATCGGCCGGGTCGGGCCGGCCGCCCATGAGGGCGATCTCGTGGTCCACCGACTCGGGATCCGCGCTCAGAAAGACCACGCCGGCGCGCCGGTTCTGCTTGGTCACCCGCATGCCCATGACGTCCTGGTAGAACGAGACCATCCGGTCGAGGTCGCGCACGTAGATCCCGACGTGGCCCAGCCCCAGCACTCTCGCCATTGATCCCCCCCCGGAGAACCGCCCGTACCGAAGCTCGGACGCCCGGAAGAATACTCCTATCGGCGGCGCCGCGCCCGGCCCGCTTTCGGGGCCGCGGGGACCTTGACCTTGAGCAGGCGAGCAGCCCATCGCGCGCGGGGAGATCACCGGGCTAGCCGACTTCCCCCGCCCTATTGCCCTGGTCGCGCGGCCCCAATGCAGGGTCGGGTCTTCTGGCAGGCCTCACATGTTCCAACCAGCTTCAGCTGGAGGTCGCCGGCGCGCTTGAACGCGTCCTTCACGGCAGCCTGGACGGAAGCCAGCGAGAAGGCACGCGACCCGCGCTGTCTGAGCTGCGCCACGAGGCACGAGGCGCAATAGAACTTCCCGGCCTCCTCCCGCCGCTGGAAGAACCCCTCGAGCAGCGCGAATCGAGTCAGTCCTGCGTCGTCGTCCAGGCTCATGTGAACAGAACGATGCGCCCTCCTCGTTGAGGCCTAGTACACGAAGGCCGCGGCCAGTAGGAAGAGCGCGATCTCGACCGCGAGAAATGCGAGGGCCACCAGCACGAGCGCGACGACGAACTGGCGTATCCAGAAGACCACCATCCAGGAGACCACCATGCTCGCCTCCTTGTCCGACCGCGGCCGCTTGCCAGGGCGGCGAGTCGGGGTGGCGTCGGCGCCCACCTGGGATCAGGATAGCATCGCGAGAATTATTCGAGACCGACTGAACCTGGCGTCGGCATTCGAGCTCGAGGTGTGGCAAGGTACACTGGCGTGGCCATGATCCAGACCGATGCGCTGACTCTCGCCCGGCAGATCCGCACGAAGGAAGTCTCACCCGTCGCGGTGGTGAACGCGGTTCTCCGGCGGATCGAGGCGCTCCAGCCGACGGTGAACGCGTTCATCACCGTGACCGCGGACGAGGCCCGGGACGGAGCCCGGCGGGCCGAGGCGGCCGTGATGGCGGGTGAGCGGCTCGGCCCGCTCCACGGCGTGCCGTTCTCGGTCAAGGATCTGCTGTTCACCAAGGGCGTCCGCACGACGATGGGCTCGTTGATCTTCGCCGACCAGGTGCCGGCAGAGGACGCGGTCCCCGTCCGGCGGCTCCGCGAGGCCGGCGCCATCCTCATCGGCAAGACCACCACCCCCGAGTTCGGCCACAAGCCGCTGACCGACAGCCCGCTGTTCGGCGCCACGCGCAACCCGTGGGATCTCTCGCGCACCGCGGGCGGCTCGTCGGGCGGCGCCGCCGCGGCGGTCGCCTCCGGCCAGGGGCCGCTGGCGCTCGGCACCGACGGCGGGGGCTCCGTGCGCCTGCCCGCCGCCTGCTGCGGCATCGTCGGGCTCAAGCCCACGCTCGGGCGCGTCCCGCACGTGCAGCAGGCCGACCTCTTCTCCTCCACGTCCTACATCGGCCCCATGGCGCGGAGCGTGGCAGAGGTGGCCGCCTGCCTCGACGTGATCGCGGGGTTCGATCCCGGCGATCCCTATTCGCGCCCGGAGCCGCTCGACGATCTGCGCGACATCACCGTGCGCGGGCTGCGGCTCGGCTGGCTTCCCCGGGTGGGCAACCGGCGCGTCGACCCTGAGGTGCTCGCGGCCTGCGAGGCCGCGGTGCGCCACCTGGAAGGCCAGGGCGCCCACGTCGAGACCGTGAACGAGGACCTCTCGGCCTTCGAGCCCACCTTCCTTGTCCCCTTGCAGGCCGGGCTGGCCGCGCGCGTGGGCCCGCACATGGCGAAGTTCGGCGACAAGGTGGCGCCGAGCCTGCGCGAGTCCATCGAGCGGGGCGCGCAGTGGTCGGCCGTGGACTGGGTGAACGCGCTCGGCCAGCGCACCGCGGTCTACCGTCGCGTGCACGCGCTCCTCCAGCGCTTCGACTTCCTGCTGTCGCCGACCCTCTCCCGGCCGGCGCTCGCGCTCGACCACGACGCCTTCGAGCCGATCACGATCGCGGGCGAGACCGCCGGCACGATCCGCGGCGCCTGGTATCCCTATCTGTGGCCCTTCAACCTTTCCGGCCACCCGGCGGTGTCGCTGCCGTGCGGCTGGTCCTCCGACGGCTTGCCCATCGGGCTGCAGATCGTCGGCCCCTGGTACGGCGACCGCCGCGTGCTCGCCCTGGCCGGCCATCTCGAGCGCGAGCGCCCGTGCGCGCGCCCGATGCCTCTGTAGGAGACCCGTCATGCCGCTCTCGCCCAAGGGCTTCCCGGTCCTGCTCAGCTTCGACATCGACGCCGAGACCATGTGGACCGCCCGCGACCCCAAGAACGCCGACCGCCCGATCTTGATGAGCCAGGGCGCCTATGGCTGGAAGGTGGGCATGCCGCGCATCCTCGACCTGCTCGCCCGCTACGGCCTGCGCGTGACCTTCTTCGTGCCGGGGCTCGTGATGGAGCAGCGCCCCGCCATGGTCGAGGCGATCCTGAAGGCCGGCCACGAGATCGCGCATCACTCGTGGTCGCACGCCTGGATCGTGAATCTCACGCTCGAGCAGGAGCGCGAGGAGATGGACAAGGGGATCGACATCATCAAGCGGATGACGGGACGGAAGCCGGTCGGCTATCGGTCCCCGGCCGCGGAGTTCAGCGCCAACACCCTGCGGATGCTCGCCGAGTACGGCTTCGGCTACTCCTCGAACTACTTCGACGACGACTCGCCATACCTGCACCGGATAGACGGCAAGCTCACCGACATCGTGGAGTTCCCGTTCGCCTGGGTGCTGGACGACGCCCCGTTCTTCCAGTACTCGATCACGCTGCCGGGGCGCACCATGCAGGCGCCGTCCGCGGTGTTCGAGGCCTGGCGGCGCGAGTTCGACGTGCTCTACCGCGAGGACCGCTACTTCTGCCTCGCCATGCATCCGCAAATCATCGGCCGGCCGTCGCGCATCACGCTGCTGGAGGACCTGATCAAGTACATCATGGGCCACTCGGGTGTCTGGCTCGCGCGCTGCGACGAGGTGGCCGACGCGCTGCGGCCGGTCCTGCGCGCGGAGGCGCGCGCGTGAGGTTGGCCGGCCGCCGGGTGCTCGTGACCGGCGCGGCCTCCGGGATCGGTCTCGCCATCGCGCGGCTGTTCCGCAGCGAGGGCGCCAGCGTGGCCATGCTCGACCGCGACGAGGCGGCACTTGGGAAGGCGCAGGTCGATGGCGCGGCAACGCTGGTGTGCGACGTGGCCGACGAGCGGCAGGTGCGGGCCGCCGTCGCGCAGGCCGCATCCGCGCTGGGCGGGCTCGACGGGGTCGTCAACAGCGCCGGGATCGACCTGATGCGGCCCTTCGAGCAGATGACGGCGGAGGAGTGGGCGCGCGTCATGGCCGTCGATCTCACCGGCCCCATGCTCGTGTGCCACGCCGCGCTCCCCGCGCTGAAGCAGGCCGGGCGCGGGACGATCGTCAACATCGCCTCGGGCGCCGCGCTCCGGCCGCTCGAGCAGCGGACGGCGTACTGCGCGGCGAAGGCCGGGCTGGTGATGTTCGGCAAGACCCTCGCGGTGGATCTCGCCCCCTACCACATCCGCGTCAACGCGATCTGCCCCGGCATCATCGACACGCCGCTCTTCCGGTCATCGTGGGAGGGCGCGACCGATCCGCAGGCCGAGCTGGCCCGCATCCTCGACCGCTACGTGATCAAGCGGCCCGGGGAGCCGGAGGAGATTGCCCAGGCCGCGCTCTACCTGACGAGCGAGGAGTCGTCGTTCGTCACCGGGGCGGCGCTCGCGGTCGACGGGGGGCGGACGTTTCACTGAGGGGGTCAGCCCACGAAGACGCCGCCGGAGGGGTGCAGGATCTCGCCGGTGAAGAACGCCGCGTCGTCGGAGGCCAGGAACAGCGCGGTGCTCGCCACCTCCTCCGCGGTGCCGTACCGGCCCATGGGCGTGAGGCCCATGGCCCAGCGGCTCCGGTCGGCGTCCCCGCGCAGCGGCGCCGTCATCGGCGTCTCGATGAAGCCGGGCCCGATGGCGTTGACGCGGATGCCGTGGCGGGCCAGCTCCTGGGCCAGGCACTTGGTGGCCATCCAGACCCCGGCCTTGCTCACGCTGTAGGCGGCGCCGGCCGAGGGCATGCGCGACATGATCGAGCCGAGGTTGACGATGCTGCCGCCGCGCCGGTTGGCCACCATCCAGCGCGCCGCCGCGCGGTTCGAGAAGAGCACGCCGTAGAGGTTCACGTCGATCACCGCGCGGAACCGCTCGGTCGGGATGTCGAGCATGGTGTAGGGCTTGCTGGACGCGGCGTCCGGGCGCGGGCTCCCGACGCCCGCGGCGGCCACCAGCACGTCCACGGCGCCGAAGGCCTTCACGCAGGCCGAGACCATGGCGTCGTTCGCCGCCTCGTCGGTCGTGTCGGTTTGCACCGCCAGCGCCTTGCTCCCCGCCGCGTCGACTCGCCGGGCGGTTTCTGTAGCCGCGGCCAGGTCGAGGTCGGCGACGCACACCTTCGCCCCCTCCGCGGCGAAGCGGAGCGCGCACGCGCGCCCGATGCCGCTGCCGCCACCGGTGATCACCGCGATCCTGTCCGCGAGCCGTCCCGCCATCGCGCCCTCCCTGGGTTGTCCTGCGAGCTCAGATCATCCACCGTCCGCCGTCGATCAGGATCGACTGCCCGGTGATGTAGCGGGCGTCGTCGCTGGCCAGGAACGCGACCACGCCGGCCACGTCCTCCGGCTCGGCCACGTAGCCCATCGGCACGCTGTTCCGCACCTTGTCGATCACTTCCTTCGGCAGGCGGTCGTGGGCGCGGGTGCGGATGGCCCCCGGGCACACCGCGTTGACGTTGACGTGGAACGGGGCCAGCTCGCGTGCGAGCGACCGGGTGAAGCCGACCACTCCCATCTTGGCGGCCGCGTAGTCCACGAACCCCACGTCGCCGTAGAAGGCGGACTCGGTCGACATGTTGACGATGCGGCCGCTGCGGCGGGCCCGCATCTCCTCGACGGCCAGCCGGGTGGCCCGCATGGTCGCGACCAGGGAGACCTCGATCACGAACCGCCACGTCGCCTCCTCGGAAAGATAGAACTCGCTGGCGCGCTCGCGGGCGCTCTGGCCGACGTTGTTGAAGAGGATGTCGATGCGGCCGAAGCGCTGCCGGATGGCCACGAAGGCCTCCGCCACCGCGGCGGCCTCGGTCCAGTCCGCCGTGATCGCCAGGACCTTTCGGCCGGCCGCCTCGACCTCCCGGGCCACCGCGTGCAGCGGGTCGCCCTCGCGATCGACCACGACGAGATCGGCGCCCTCCCGGGCGAGGCGCAGCGCGCTGGCACGGCCGATGCCGTTGGCGGCTCCGGTGACGACGGCGATCCGGTCGGCGAGGCGGCCTTCGACGAGCGTTGCCATGGCGTTCCCTCTGTCCAGCGGGGGATCAGACGAAGCGGTGGAACCCGATCCAGCGCTCGGCGACCGCGAGGCCGAGGCCGGTGAGCACGATGAGCATGGTCGAGATGGCGGCGATGGACGGGTCCACGCCGTACTCGATGGCACTGAAGATCTTCACCGGCAGCGTCATCTGGCCCGCTCCCAGGAGGAAGATCGACACCGGCACATTGTCGAACGACACGATGAACGAGAAGAGCGCCCCGGCGGCGACGCCGGGCCGGATGAGCGGCAGCGTGACCGTGAAGAACGCGACCGGCCCGCTGGCCCCGAGCACGCGCGCGGCGTGCTCGAGCTCCGGGTCGCTCCCCTGCAGGCTCGCCGTCACCGCCCGCACCACGTAGGGCACCGTGATCACCATGTGGGCGAGGGCCAGCCCCACGAACGTGCCGTTCATGTGCACCAGGGCGTAGAACTGCAGGAGGGCCACCCCCACCACCACCCCGGGGAAGACGAGCGGCGCGTTCAGGAGCGCGGCGACGCCCGCGCCGCCCCGCACCCGCCGCCGGATCAGCGCGAAGGACGCCGCCACCCCGGCCCCCACGGAACCGACGGTCGCCACGAGCGCGAGCAGCAGGCTGAACACGATCGCGTGGATGTACTCGGGGTCGCTCAGCACCGCGGCGAACCAGCGTAGGGTCAGGCCGCGCGGCGGCACGGTCAGGTAGGAGGTGCGGCTGAGCGAGGCGAGCGCGATCACCACCACCGGCAGCATCAGGAAGCCCAGGACCAGGGCGACCCACGCCCGCAGGAGCCACGTGCGCAGCCGGGCCGCGGTCACGCGCGCGCCCCCGTGCGCCGGGCGAGCCGGCTCGAGAGGTAGACGAGCGCCAGCACCATGATCGTGAGGAGCAGGGACTGCGCGGAGCCCGCCGGCCAGTTGAGGCGTGAGAGGAACTCGTCGTAGATCAGCGTGGACATGACCTGGTAGGTCGGCCCGCCGAGCAGGCGCGGGGTCACCAGCGCGCTGATGGTGAGCACGAAGACGAGGATCGAGCCCGACAGGATCCCCGGCGCCGACAACGGCAGCGTGACCCGGAGGAACGCGCTGCCCCAGGAGGCGCCGAGCACCCGGGCGGCGTCCTCGACGTCGCGCGGGATGTTCTGGATGGCGCCGATGAGCACCAGCACCATGAACGGCAGGAAGATGTGCGTCAGGCCGATCATGAGGCCGGCGAAGTTGAAGAGGAGCTTCACCGGCCCGTCCACCACCCCCAGCGTCTGCAGCGCCTGGTTCACCAGGCCGTTCTGGGCGAGCAGGGCGATCCAGCCGAAGGTGCGCACCACGAGGTTCAGCATGAGGGGGAAGACGACCAGGATGGTCAGCCAGTTCCGCCAGCGCGAGCGGGTGCGCGCGAGGAAGAAGGCCACCGGGTAGCCGATGAGCAGCGTGGCGCACGTCACGGTGAGCCCGAGCGCGAGCGTCCGGCCGATGATCTCCAGGTAGTAGGAGTCGGTCAGGAGCCGGACGTAGTGGCGCGCCGTGAAGCCGCCGGTGATCCCGACCAGCGGGACGTACGGGCGGACGCTGGTCGGCACCATCATCCCCACCGGCGCCACGAACACGACCAGCAGGAGCAGGAGCGCCGGCGCGAGGAGCCGCCAGCCGGACCCGCGGCTCACCGCGCGCCTCCCGAGCCCGGGGCGGCGCCGGGGAGCAGGATCACGTCCTCCGGGCTCCACTCGACCCGCGTGCGCGCTCCGCGCGGCAGCGGCGGCGTGGCGCCCGGCGCGGCGACTTCGAGCTCGCGCCCGTCCGCGAGCTGGATGACGTAATGGTGGGCCTGCCCGGCGAAGGCGTGGAAGACGATGGTGGCCGCGAACTGGTTGGGACGCCCGGCCTCGGCCGCCGCGGGGCCGAGGCGGATGGCCTCCTGGCGGATCACCGCGTGCACCGGCTGGCCTCGCTCCAGACCCGCGCGGGGGCCGGCCACGATCGAGAGGTGCCCGCCATCGAGCGCCACGACGGTGCCGGCGGGTCCGATCTCCGCGAGCGTGCCCGCGAGAAAGTTCGCCCGCCCGAGGAAGCGCGCCACGAAGGCGGTGGCCGGCCGGCGGTAGACCTCCTCCGGGCGCCCGATCTGCTCCACGCGCCCGGCCTCCATCACCACCACCCGGTCGGACAGGATGAGCGCCTCGGCCTGATCGTGGGTGACGAAGACCATCGTCGTCCCCAGCCGCTCCTGCAGCCGCTTCAGCTCCACGCGCATCTCGTCGCGCAGGAGCGCGTCGAGATTCGAGAGCGGCTCGTCGAGGAGCAGCACCTGGGGCTCGGTGACCAGCGCCCGCGCGAGGGCCACGCGCTGCTGCTGGCCGCCGGAGAGCTCGCGCGGGTGCCGGGCGCCGAGCGGGCCGAGGCGCACCAGCTCCAGCATGCGCTCCACGCGCGGGCTCAGCTCGGCCGGCGGCACCGAGCGCCGGCGGAGGCCGAAGGCCACGTTCTCGAACACGGTCATGTGCGGGAAGAGCGCGTACGACTGGAAGACCAGCCCGAGATTGCGCTTGTGGACGGCCACCCGCGTGATGTCCTCGCCCGCAAGGACGATCTCGCCCCCGTCGGGCTCGACGAGGCCGGCGACCATGCGGAGCAGTGTGCTCTTGCCGCAGCCCGAGGGCCCGAGGAGAGAGAGGAACTCGCCGGGGGCCGCGTCGAGCGAGACGTCATCCACCGCGACCACGGCGCCGAACGACTTGCGGAGCCGGCGCACCGTGAGCGCCGGCGTGGCGCCGCTCACCGCGGAGGACGCGCCCGCCGCCACCCCGGGGTCAGCGGGCGATCTCTCGCCCCCAACGCTCCGACCACTCCGGGAACTTCTTCGCCACGAGATCGGTATCCGGGAAGAACATGCGCTGCACGATCGGGCCATAGGGCACGAGCTTGGCCAGGTCGGCCGGGAGCTGGACCTTCTTGTTGGTGGGCCCGGCGAACTGCGACTGCCCGAAGCAGAGCTGGCCCTCGGGGGACAGGAGCACCGCGATGTACTTCTGCGCGAGCTCCCGCTTCTGGCTGGCCTTGGGCACGGACACCGTGGGCACGATGCCGATCGCGCCCTCCGACGGGTAGGCCGCGGCCACCGGCACGCCCTTCAGTGCGGCCGCGCCGGTCCGGTCGGTGTACCACACCGCGACTGCGATGTCGCCGCGCTCGAAGAGCGGGATGAGCTGGTCCGGCTGGGTGTACATCATCTGGACGTTGGCCTTGAGCTTCTTGATCGCCTCGAAGCCCGGGTCGATGTTCTCCACCGAGCCGCCGTGCAGGCGCGCCGCCGCCATCAGGAACTGCTGGCCCGAGGTGCCCGAGATGTCCGGGATGGCCAGCTTGCCCTTCCATTCCGGTTTCCAGAGATCGGCCCAGGAGGTGGGCGGTGTCTTCACGAGGTTCGTGTTGTAGGTGATGATGGTGCCCGCGAACATCATCGAGACCCAGTAGCCGTCCTTGTCCCGCGAGGCGTCGTAGAGATCGTTCCAGTGCGCGATCTTGGCGGGCTCGAGGGGCTGGATCAGGCCTTCCGCCTTGGCCTGCTTGACGATCTGGCTGTCCATGTACGCCACGTCGAGCTCGGCCCGGGCGCCGGCCGCGCGCAGCTTCGCCATGGTCTGGACCGAGCTGCCGAGCACGTACTTCACGGTGGACCCGGTGGACTTCTCGAAGGCGGTGGCGTGGCACTTCTTCGAGTTGTCGACGAAGGTGCCGCCGAACGTCGCCACCACCAGCTCGTCGGCGGAGGCCGGCAGCACCAGCCCGGCGGTGAGGAGGCATGTCAACAGGACGATTCGTGAAGAGATCATGGCCGGTGGCTCCTCCCTGGGGCGCGTGGTGGCGCGATTATTCGTCAGCCGCGCCGAACAAGTCAACACGAGATCGCATGGGGCCGACCCTTGACGCGGTCGCCTTCGCGGAGGAGTATGGCCCGACGCCGCGCGCGACGCACAGGCGCATCCGGGCGGCGGATCCCGACGCGGCAGTGCACCGGCACCAGAGAGACCGGAGGGCGGCATGACGGACCGCACCGAGCACCCGATCCATTCCCAGCCCGGCCCGAGCCGGCGCGCTTTCCTCGGGGGCGGAGCCCTCGCGCTGCTGGGGCTCGCGGCCCCGCCACTCGTCGGCCCCGTGGCCGCCCAGACCCCGAAGCGCGGCGGCACGCTGATCGTCGCGGCCGACGTGAGCCCGCCAGGCCTCGACCCGCAGAAGTCCGCGGCCGCCCATAGCTGGATGATCGCGGAGCACGTCTACTCGAACCTGCTGCGCCGCGATCCCAAGATGAACATCGTCGGCGACCTGGCCGAGTCCTGGCAGGTGGTCAACGACACCACCTTTGTCTTCAAGCTCCGGAAGGGCGTGGTGTGGCACCATGGGCGCGATCTCGTGGCGGAGGACGTGAAGTACTCGTTCGAGCGGATGCTCGACGAGAAGACCGCGTCGCCGTGGCGCTCCAACTGGCAGATCATCGACCGCATCGAGACGCCGGACAAGTCCACGGTGCGCTTCGTCATCAAGCGGCCGTTCGCCCCCTTCTTCTCGTACCTGGCCACCCCGCACTACTCGGCGATCGTCCCGCGCGACCTCGTCGAGAAGCACGGCGATCTCCAGAAAGAGGCCTCGGGCACCGGCCCCTTCATGCTCGAGCGCTTCGTCCCCGACAACACGGTCGTCCTCAAGCGGAACCCGAAGTACCACGAGGCCGGTCTGCCCTACCTCGACAGCATCGAGTACCGGATCATCCCGGACGAGGCGGCCCGGCTGGCCGCGCTGCGCGCGGGCACCGTGCACTATCTCTGGTCGGTCGACCCGCTCATCGACCGGCAGGTGCAGGGCGCCAGCGGCGTCACCCTCCGCGAGCCGGACGGCTACTGCGCCCAGCACGGCATGGCCTTCAACCAGACCAAGCCGCCCTTCAACGACGTGCGCGTGCGGCGCGCGGTCAGCGTGGGGATCAACCGGAAGGAGATCATCGCGAGCGTCCTGCGCGGCCGCGGCGCCATCACCACCAAGATCCCGCCGTGCGACGCGCCGTTCGGCTACAGCGGCGACGACAACGGCCTGCCGTACTACGTGCACGACCCGGCCCAGGCGCGGCGCCTGCTCGGCGAGGCCGGCCTCGCCAACGGCCTCGACACCACGCTCGAGGTCTCGCCCCGCTTCCCCCAGACCGTGCGGACGGGCGAGGTCATGAAGGAGCAGCTCGCCGCGTCCGGCATCCGGGTGACCCTCAAGCAGGTCGAGTGGGGCGCGGCGCTGAAGAACTTCGTGCGCACCGAGTACGAGGGCCTGAGCATGATCCCGCTGGTGTGGCAGCCCGACCCCGACGCCCACGCCTACGACATCTTCCACAGCAGCTCGAACATCAACCTCGGCAAGTTCAAGGACGCGACGATCGACCAGCTGCTCGAGCAGGGCCGCACGACCCTCGACCGGGACAAGCGGATCGCGCTCTACCGGGACCTGCAGCGTCACATGGCGGACCAGGCGCTCCTCGTGTTCCCGTACGCCTCGGGGGCGACGGAAGTGCTCCGCCACGTGGTGAAGGGCTACACCTCGATTCCCGGGACCCAGCCGGGAAGCCGGAGCCGGCACTTCTTCAAGCAGACGTGGCTCGACCGCTGAGGGACGCCGGCCGACGGTGAGCGAATGACCGCGTACGTCGGCAAGCGGCTCCTGCTGCTGGTGCCGACGCTGCTCGGGGTGTCGGTGCTCACCTTCCTGCTCATCCACCTGATCCCGGGCGATCTCGTCACGATCCTGCTCGGGATCACCGCGAGCCAGAACGAGCAGACGCGGCAGGCCCTCATCCACGCGCTCCACCTGGACCGGCCGCTGGCCGTGCAGTATCTCCTGTGGCTCGGCGAGGTGCTGCGCGGCGACCTCGGGCGCTCGCTGGTCACCGGGTTCTCGGTGCGCGACGAGCTGGTGCGAAGCTACCCGGTGACGCTCCAGCTCGCCCTGATGGCGATGTTCATCGCGCTGGCCGTGGGCATCCCGATGGGCGCCCTCGCGGCCACCCGGGCCGGGCGCGCGCTCGACGCCTCCACGCGGGTCTTCTCGCTGCTCTTCATCTCGGCTCCCGCGTTCTTCATCGGGACGGTGGTGATCATCGCGGGTGCGCGCTACGCCCCGTGGCTGCCCACCCTCGGCCACGTGCCCTTCAGCGAGAGCCCGGCCCGGAGCCTCGTGGGCATGCTGCCCGCGGCGGCCTCGCTGGGCCTGGCCATCTCGGCGATCGTCGCGCGCTTCACCCGGAGCAGCATGCTCGAGGTGCTGGGGCAGGACTACGTGCGGACCGCCCGCGCCAAGGGGGTGGCCGATCGCGCCGTCGTCTACAAGCACGCGCTCCGGAACGCCCTGATCCCGGTGGTCGCCATGGCCGGCACGCAGTTCGTGTACCTCATCGGCGGCGCAGTGATCATCGAGGAGGTCTTCGCGCTGCCCGGCATGGGGCGCCTCGTCGTCAACGCCATCTACCAGCGGGACTACACCACGATCCAGGGCGCGGTCCTGCTGCTGACGTCGGGGGCCGTGCTCGTCAACCTGGCCCTCGATCTCCTCTACCACGTGATCGACCGCCGGATCCTGTACGCATGAGCGACGGGGCAGGTCCACGTATCGTCGCCCGGACGCTGCGCAGCGGATCGTTCCTGGTCGGCGGCCTCATCGTCGCCGGTCTCCTGCTGGCCGCGCTGGCCGCGCCGTGGCTCAGCCCCTACCCGCCCACCACGATCTTCCCGGGCGCGGAGATCCGCCCGCCCGGCGCGCGCTTCCTGCTCGGCACGGACGAGGTGGGACGCGATATCCTGAGCCGTGTGCTCCACGGCGCGCGGGTGTCGCTCGGGGTCGCGATCCCGTCGGTGGCGCTGGCGGTGCTGGCGGGGACGACCCTGGGCGTGAGCCTCGGCTACTGGGGGGGTGCGCCGGATCTGCTCGCGATGCGCATCTTCGACGTGCTCTTCGCCTTTCCGCCGATCCTCCTGGCCATCGCCCTGGTGGCCGCCCTCGGCCCGAGCACCGTCAATCTCGTCCTCACCATCGCGGTGCTGACTCTTCCGCAGTTCGCGATGCTCACGCGGAGCGCCACCCTCGCGCTGAAGCCGCAGGACTTCGTCCAGGCCGCGCGCGCCCTCGGAGCCTCCCACGCGAGAATCCTCGGCGCCCACGTACTGCCCACCATCGCGCCGACCCTCGCCGTCCAGGCGAGCCTGAGCCTGTCGATCGTCATCCTGGTGGAGGCGGCGCTCAGCTTCCTCGGGCTCGGCACGCAGCCGCCCGCGCCAAGCTGGGGGAGCATGCTGAGCCGCGGCCGCCAGTACATGACGATCGCCCCGTGGCTGGTGCTGGCTCCGGGGCTGGCCATCATGCTCGCGGTGCTCGGCTTCAACCTGCTCGGTGACGCCCAGCGGGATCTCCTGGACCCGCGCAGCGCGGGAGCGTCCAGGAGGAGCGCATGAGCCCATCCGTCCGGATCGCCGCCGTCCAGGCGCGGCCGACGTCCGACCTCTTCGACGACATGTGGAACGGCGGCAACGTCGCCCGCGCGGTCGCCCTGCTCGAGACCGCGGCCGCGGCAGGCGCCGCCTGCGTCTGCTTTCCCGAGCTGTATCCGCGGGTCGGCGAGGCCGAGATCTGCGCGGCGGCACGACGCCTCGGCGTCTTCGTGGTGGCCGGGCTGATCGAGGGTACGCGGGAGCGCTGGCAGAACACCGCGACGCTGATCGGTCCCGATGGCCGCATCCTCGGCCGGCAGCCGAAGTGCTTCCCGACCCAGGGCGAGCTCGACAACGGGGTGGTCGAGCAGGGCGTCGACATCATCTTCAACCCGTCGTGGTGGTTCGCCCTCGGCGAGGCCTATCCCGGGACCGTCATCGGCCGCCACATGCAGTACGGCAAGCCTGGTGATCGGCGTCGAT
>Ga0187893_10004427_pt1 | contig 26734 bp, 23 predicted proteins | sample MA1701074metaG_FD_139574 | JGI IMG/M metagenome (GOLD analysis project Ga0187893, IMG submission 139574) | White microbial mat communities from a basaltic lava cave in the Kipuka Kanohina Cave System on the Island of Hawaii, USA - MA170107-4 metaG ... | reverse complement strand
GGAATACGGGCTGACGACGGCCTATGGCAGCAGCAGTCCGTTGCTGCCGGCGCTAGCGACAGGACACAGTGTGACGCTCACAGGCCTAACGGCCTCGACTCTCTATCATTATCGGGTCAAGAGTAAGGATGCCTTGAGCAATCTGGCCAGCAGCTCTGATTTCACCTTCACGACACCAGTTGGAGGTGGAGATACTACACCGCCGTCAGCCCCGGCGACCCTTACGTCCGTTGCCAATACGCCTTCTCAAGTGACGTTGACGTGGGCGGCTGCCACGGACAACGTCGGCGTAAGCTTCTATCGCATTGAACGCTGTCAGGGGAGCGGGTGTACGACGTTTTCGAACCTAGTGAGCGTGGGTGCCGTGTTGAGCTTTGTCGATGCAACGGTCTCCTCCGTAAACACATACCGGTACCGGGTCCGGGCGCAGGATGGCGATGGGAATCTGGGCGATTATTCTCCTGTGACGACGGTACTTGTCGCTATAAATGATTCACCTACAGCGCCAACGAATCTTGCTGCGAGTGTGGTGGCGAGCGGTGAGGTCATCCTGCAATGGACAGCTGCAACGGATGACCATGGGGTCGCAAACTACCAGGTGGAGCGGTGTCAGGGAACCACGTGCAGCAGCTTCAGTCAAGTAGGGTCACCTACCGTCGTGACCTTTGCAGAGACCGGACTTACACCGATGAACAGTTACCGCTACCGTGTGCGTGCCGTGGACACCTCGGGCGTTTCAGGAAATTACTCCAATATCGTTGCGACTATCCCAACTCTCATGATCGCCAGCGTTGCTGGTAATTTCAGTCTTGGCGATGGTGGGGCCGCGACTCTAGCGAGAGTTGACTCTCCGGACGGCATCGCTCTTGCGGCCGATGGGAATCTTTATATCGCAGATACGGATAACCATCGGATTCGCAAGGTTGCTTCCGATGGCACGATCACGACAGTCGCCGGTACTGGTACCTATGGCGATAGCGGCGATGGTGGTCCTGCGGCCGCTGCCAAACTCGGCTACCTTGAAGGAGTGGCAATAGGAAGTGATGGCAGCGTCTATATCGCCGATACAGACAATTATCGCGTCAAGCGTGTAGCTCCGAATGGCACCATTACAACGATTGCGGGAACGGGCATCGCCGGCTACAGCGGTGATGGTGGTCAGGCAACCTCTGCCAAACTGAGGCTCGTCGAAGGCATTGCTGTCGCCTCGGACGGCAGTGTCTATGTTGCGGATTCCACCAATCATCGCATTCGCAAGGTGGCGCCGAATGGTGTCATCACGACAGTGGCTGGGACCGGCGTCTCCGGCTACAGCGGGGATGGTGGTCAGGCAACATCGGCTCAGCTCAAGAACCCTTCAGGAGTCGCCGTGGCGTCGGATGGGAGTTTCTACATTGCTGATACATCGAACCACCGAATTCGAAAAGTGAATCCTAGCGGAATTATCACGACTGTTGCCGGAACAGGCGTTTCTGGTTACAGCGGGGATGGTGGCCAGGCAACATCGGCAAAACTTAAGGCTCCCGAAGGGGTTGGTCTGGCCGCTGATGGCACTCTGTTTATCGCAGACACAAATAATCATCGGATCCGCAAGGTGGCCACGACTGGTGTCATTTCTACAGTTGCAGGAACGGGATCATTCGGTTTCAGCGGGGATGGTGGCCAGGCAACATCGGCTCAACTCGATACGCCGGAAGGAGTCATGCCGGCAGTGGATGGGAGTCTCTATATCTCAGATACCTGGAATAATCGTATTCGCAAGGTAGCCACAAATGGTGTCATTACAACCGTAGTGGGAGGGTCGAGTGGCGATGGCGGTCTTGCGACGGCTGCTGCTCTTTACTACCCAGAGGGAGCGGTATTGGCAGCAGATGGGAGCCTCTACATTGCCGACACCCGGAATCATAGGATACGCAAGGTGGCGCCAGACGGTGTGGTCTCGACAATTGCCGGTATTGGCGGCACCTATGGTGGTTTCAGCGGTGATGGTGGCCAAGCTACAGCGGCGAAGCTTTCCTACCCCGAGGGGGTTGTCCTTGCAGCCGACGGCACCCTATATATTGCAGACACAAGTAATCATCGGATCCGCAAGGTAGCCACCAATGGGGTCATTACGACTGTTGCCGGAACCGGCTCGCTTGGCTACAGCGGCGATGGCGGCCAAGCAACCGCGGCGAAACTCTACAGTCCGTCGAGTATTGTCATCAGCGGAGACGGGACTTTCTATATTGCAGATACGAGTAATCATCGAGTCCGCAAGGTGGCGCCAGGCGGCATTATTACCACTATCGCGGGAACCGGAACGGGCGGTTTCAGCGGCGACGGCGGTCTTGCGACGACTGCGCAACTCTACTATCCAGAGGAGCTGGCTCTTGCTGCCGATGGCAGCCTCTACATCACGGATAACTTTAACCATCGCATTCGACGTATTGATTCGAACGGCATTATTACCACTATCGCGGGAACCGGAACAGCTGGCTTCAGCGGCGACGGCGGCCAGGCCACTGCTGCGAAGCTCTTTTATCCAGAAGGAATCGCGCTGAGGGCCGACGGGAGCCTATTCATTGCTGACGGTTTTAATTACCGAGTCCGGCGAGTTGCTCCTGATGGCACCATTACAACCGTCGCTGGCACAGGCTCATACGGATATAGCGGCGATGGCGGATTGGCGACTTCGGCAAAGCTTGATACCCCGCGCGGCATGGCTGTCGGGACAGACGGCAGAGTATACGTGGTTGATACTGACAACCACGTGATCCGTCGCATCTCGGGACCTGCAACTGTCGTTGACACGTCGGTAAGCAATATCACTGCCTCATCGGCGACAATAACCTGGTCTACTCAGGCGGCTGCCGATTCACAAGTAAACTTTGGCTCGACGACCGCCTATGGGAGCAGCAGTCCGCCGGATAGCACTCTCATTACATCGCATAGCGTGACTTTGTCAGGGCTCTCGGCAGCTACGACGTATCATTTCCAAGTGGTCAGTCGAGATGCAGCGGGCAACCTCATTATGAGCGGTGACGCGACGTTTACCACGTTGCCTTGAAGAGCTCCGCCAGCGATTCGCTCGGCGCTACGCGGTTAACTTCGAATGGAACACTAATTGAGTGACGTGCTTAACCGACTTGTCTTGATATGGAAGGAGGTACAGGCTATGGGGAAGTATCTTTGCGTCGGAATAGCGTTGGCGGTCAGCCTAACTTTCGGCTCGGTGACCATCGGGAACGCTGACGAGCAAGCTCCGGCTCCAGGAGCATCTGTTCCTACTGGAGAGATGAGCAGAGAAGAGATGAAAGCTGAGAAGAAAGAGATGAAGAAGATGAAGCGAATGCAGAAGGAGCAGAAGAAGCAGAATCAGGAAAAGGAGGGGAAAAAGAAATAGCCGAACTTGTCATCACCCGTTGCATATTGAAGGCAATAAGGTGCCCCTGAGTAAGGGGAAGGAAAAACGGGTCGGGACTTTGTACTTTGAGGGGAGAGGCAGTTCCCCGAATAACTAATCCCAACCATGAAGACAAAGTTCTGTAGAGCTTCCAGATCGTTAGATGTGTGATGAAACGCATATCCCTTTTCATGGTCGTGCTGGCGTCAGCCTCGCTTCCGGCTGCCCCTTCTTCGCGGGCGCTCACGTATGAGTGTGTCGATGAAACAGGAAAAGTCATATTCACCGACAGCCCGTCCCAGTTGACACGATGCCTCACGGCGACAAGGGGGACTACGGGGGCGACCATCCAGCCTCCGACGTCGGCAGGCGGCGCGGGAATGGAGCCTGTGTCACCGTTCCCCCCGACGCAGCGTGAGGCGGCTTCGAGCTCCCCGTTGCCGGCTGACGTGGCGGTGCCGGTCACGCGCTCCGGCCGTTCGTTGGTGGTGCAGGCACGGCTTAACGATTCGCGCGATGCCCGGCTCATCCTGGACACCGGAGCGGACATTACGATCCTCTCCCGGTCCGTGGCCATGGATATCGGCCTGCTGCCGAGCCAAACGGTGGCGACCGTGACGCTCAATACGGCAGGCGGGAGCGTCCGTGCGGATGTGTTCAGGGTTGGCTTGGTATCAGTCGGAGGCGCAGAAGCCCGCAATGTCACGACAGCCATCCACGATCTGCCCGATGCGCCGACCGGCGTGGATGGGTTGCTGGGGCTGACGTTTCTCGAACAATTCCTTGTGACGGTGGATGCGCAGAAGGGTGAGCTGCACTTACGGCCGCGGCCGTAAGTGCAGTTCCCTCACCCTGACCCTCTCCCCGAATGGGAGAGGGGCACCGGTCCTCTCCCCTTGGGGGAGAGGAAAGGTGAGGGGGAGAGAGAAGCAGCGTGAGGCGAAAGGAAAGGGCAATGAAGAGGGTTCAACGGACCAGCGGCCAATTCTTGGCGATGTGTTGCGTGCTTCTCTCCGCCTGCACGATGCCGGAGGTCAAGCTCGGCAATCAACTTGCAGAGAAAGGCGATTGGGATGGCGCGGTGGCGGCCTACCGTGAGGCGCTGAAGAAGGGTCCATTCGATCCAGACGTCAAGGAACGGCTTGCCCAGGCGAAGACCCGTGCTGCCGAGAAGCACTACGCCGAGGGCCGACAGCATCTGAAGGAGAACCGGGTGCCCGAGGCGGTCCATGCGTTCAAGCAGGCGCTGGGTCTCGACCCCAATCGCACTGAACATCAGGCGGCCGTGAGCGATGCCTTCCGTCTCAAAGACGCGCGAGAGCAGGTCCAGGCGGCTGACAAACTCAAGGCGCTCGGCCGGCTGGACGAGGCGCTCGCCGCGTATGAGCAGGCGGTGCAGCTCGATCCCAATTTGACTCAGGCGCTGGACGGCATCACGACGGTCATGGAGCAGCAGAAGGGGGAGTCGTCGTTTGGCGGCTCGACCCAGCCGGTCACGCTCCGTTTCCAAAATGCCAAGCTCAAGGAAGTCTTCGAAATTCTCGCCCGGAGCGGTGGTCTCAACGTGATCCTGGACAAGGAAGTGAAAGACGATCCGATCACGATCTTCATCAAGGATACGCCGTTTCCGGATGCGCTGAATCTCATCCTCAGCACGAACGGACTGTTTGCCAAGCGCATCGGTCCGGATACGCTGTTGATCAGTCCCAACACCAAGCCCAAGCAGGACCAGTATCAGGACTTGCTGATCCGCACCTTCTATTTTTCCAACGCGAAAGCCAAGGAGATGGTCAACCTGATCCGCACCATGTTGGAGAGCAAGCGGGTCTATGTGAACGAGCCGCTCAACGCGCTGGTGATCCGCGACTCGCCGGAGAAGCTCAAGCTGGCGGAACGGATCATCCATGCCAACGACCGCCGCGAAGCGGAAGTCGAGTTGGATTTGGAAGTCCTGGAGATCAATCGCACCAAAAATCTGAAATACGGGTTCTCGTTCGGAAAATCCGGTGGGGCAGCGGCCGTGCCTGGTACGGGAGGGAGTGTGACCGGCTCGAACAGCACCTTCTCGTACCAACAACTCACGGGTATTGGCCCGGCCAGTTACATATTCTCGATTCCAACCAGTGTGTTGGTGGATTTCTTCAAACAGGATTCGGACGCCAAGACGCTGGCGGCGCCCAAGCTCCGGGTCCTGAACACGAAACAGGCTTCCGTCAACATCGGCGAGAAGCAGCCGATTCTCCTGTCCACGACGAATGTGCTGCCGGGCCAGGCGGCGACCGGCGCCGTGCCGACCACCTCGACCGTGACCTCCATCGAATTCAAGGATACCGGTGTCAAACTCAGCGTCGAGCCGGTGATTCATCTGAACGACGAGTTGACGCTCAAGCTCAAAATTGAAGTGACGCGGATCGGCGATCTGGTGACGTTGCAGGCCAATCCGCTCATCACGCAGTTCCGGTTCGGGACGCGCATGGCCGAAACCACGCTGAACATGAAAAATGACGAGAGTGTGGTGCTGGCCGGCCTGATCCAGGACGAAGAACGGAAGACGCGGGTGACGGTGCCGGGCCTGGGAGACATTCCCGTGCTGGGGCATTTGTTCAGTTCGATGACCACGGAGAACATCACGACCGAAGTCATCCTGACGATCACTCCTCGGATTGTCCGGAACGTGAATCTCCCCAGCGTCGACGCGCAAGCCACCTGGTCCGGCACGGAAGCGAACTTTGCGACGGCTCCGATGTTCCCGGAGATTCGCAGGACTTCGTTGAAGTCCCCCTCACCCCAACCCTCTCTCAAGACAGGAGAGGGAGGGACTCCCGCACCCCAGCCTTCTGCCCGTGGGGGAGAAGGAGTAGTTGAGGGCACTGTCGTGGCCGGCGGCGCTGCCACATTGGCGATCCGCCCACCGGAACTCTCAGCCTTCGCCGGGCAGGAATTCGCGCTGGAGTTGTTGGCGGACAACCTGGAGAGTTTCACCGAATCGTCGGTGACGGTCTCGTACGATCCAAAAATTCTCGAGTTCCGGCGGGTCGTGGAAGGCGAGTTCCTGACACGGAACAACACGCCGGCATCCATCACGATTGTGTCGGCTACACCCACGGCGGGAAAAATGACGCTCCGCTTGCAGCGTGAAGGAACCCCGGCCGCCGGGTCGGGTGTGCTGGCCACGGTGTTCTTCCAGGGCAAGGCAGTAGGCAGTTCGCCCGTGGAGATTCAAAGTCCGACCGTTTCCGGTGCCGGCGCCAAGCCGATTCCGGTGACCGTCAAGCGTGGGCAGATCAAGGTGAGGTGACCCTCACCCGGCCCTCTCCCCGGACGGGAGAGGGTGAGAAGGCAAAAGGCTCTGATGACGACTGAGCGGGGAGTGACGCTGCTGGAGTTGATCGTCACCATCGCCATCGTGATGGTGCTCGCTGCTGTGGCGATGCCGTTGACGAAATATGGTTCAAAACGCAGCCAGGAGCTTGAACTGCGCCAGAAGCTGCGTGAGATGCGTCTGGCGATTGACGAGTTCCACAAGGATTGGGCGCGGGACGGCGATGTGCTGACCGGTCAGCTCTGCGTGAAGAACAAGTCGTCGTGCAAGGAGTACACGGGCGTGACGGGCTATCCCAAGGAATTGAAGTCGCTGCTGGAAGTGAAGCTCACCGGTGCTGAGGCGACGGTGCGCGAGACGACTCCAATCAGGCGGTATCTCAGGCGGATTCCGGTTGATCCCATGACAGGCGGCACGGACTGGGGGCTGTGCTGCTATCAAGATCCGCCGGACACGCGGGACTGGTGCAAGGAGGATGTCTTTGACGTGTTCTCCAAGAGTGAGGACGAGGCGATCGACAAGACAAAGTATCGAGACTGGTGAGCCCTCACCCCAGCCCTCTCCCGAGGCGGGAGAGGGCAGAGCAGGAGGGGCGAGAAGGACGTGCGGCAAGGACAAGTATCCATGGAACGGCTGACACGATGGTTCCGCGAACATGCGCGTGGTCTCCGTCGAAATCAAACCGATGCCGAGCGGACATTGTGGCCACGACTTCGTAAGCGTCAATTGCTTGGTGCCAAGTTTAGGAGGCAGCATCAGATCGGACGGTACATAGTGGACTTCTGCTGTAGCCATAAGAAGCTGATCGTTGAGTTGGATGGCGGACAGCATGCGGACCTCGCTTGTGCGGATGCGCAACGCACAGCATTTCTGGAACGTGAGGGCTACCAGGTGCTTCGATTTTGGAACCATGAAGTTCTGGCCAACTCCGATGCAGTACTCGAACAGATCGATCAGGCCCTCACTTCCCCTCACCTTCCTCCTCTCCCTAAAGGGGAGAGGATAAGAGGTGAGGGTCGGAATGAGGGTGGATTCACAATCCTGGAGTTGATGACGGTGCTGGTGATCGCCGGCATCCTGCTGACGCTGGCCGAGCCGTCGTTCTCGAGTACGATCCATAAGGCCCGTGAAGCAAGTCTGAAGCAGAACCTGTTCACCATGCGCGACATCATCGATCAGTTCAGGGCGGATACCGGCAAGTATCCACCGGCCTTGGCCGACCTGAAGGCGGCCGGATATTTGAAGCGTGTCCCGGTCGATCCCTTCACAAAATCCGCTTCGACCTGGCAGGAAATTCTGGATCAGGCGGAAGGCGGCGTGTTCGACGTGCACAGCGGCAGCGATCTCGTGGGCTCGGACGGCGTGCCCTATAACCAATGGTAGGACCCTCACCCTACCCTCTCCCGGGACGGGCGAGGGAGAGAAGAAAGAGATGAGAAGGGAAAAGAGGCAAACGGCTCTCACCGGTCTTTTGGCAATCCTCCTGTTGTGGGGCGGATGCGCCGGCGCTCCTACACGTGTGCCACCGACAGATCAGAACAGTGGGCCGCAGCGGGCTGAGGCAGAGTTGCAGGACGCCAAAACGGAGGCGATGACACTGCGGGCCGGTCTGGCGGCTGCGCGTATTGCGGCGGCCAAGCAGGAAGCTGAGCTGCGCGAGTTGCGACGCCAAGTCAATGAGCTCCAGCAGATCCTTGACGCCAGGCAGGCCGAGTTGATCGGATTGCGGGAGGAGCGGGATCGGTTGGCACAGACCGCTACCATTGCACAAGTGCGTGTGGCCAACCCCGCGACGGTACCGGCGCCTGCCGACGAGCTCACCGCCTTGAAGACCAGGTTGCATGACATGGAGACGACGCTGGCCGCGCTGACGGCCGAGTTGACCCAGGTAAAGAAGGCGATGGAGTCCCCCCTCCTCAACCCTGCCTTCTCCCCCCAGGGGAGAAAATGAGGATGAGGAGTGAGGAAAAGAGCAACAGCGCGAGACGATACCCTCTCCCTTGATGGAAGAGGGAGAGGGTGAGGGTGGACCGGTGCCTCAATTTCGATTCAGAGCAGCAAGGCCGGACGGCACGATGGTGGAAGACCTGATGGACGCCGACAGCGAAGCGGCTGTCCGCAGCCAGCTCGAAGGCAAGGGGTGGCTCCTGTTCAGCCTGGAAGGGACGTCCCGTGCGGCGTCGTTCACGCTGCCGACGTGGCACAGCCGTCGGCTTTCGCTCAGGGAATTCTTGATTTTCAATCAGGAATTCCTGGCGCTCACCAAAGCCGGCCTGCCGATTCTCAAGGCGCTGGATTTGCTGGCTGCCCGCACGATCCACCCCGCATTTCAGGCGGCGTTGCACGGCGTGCGTGCAGAGATTCGCGGCGGCGCGTCAATTTCAGAGGCAATGGGCACGTATCCCGACCAGTTTCCTGAGCTGTACCGGGCCTCGGTCCGATCCGGCGAACATTCCGGCCATCTGGTGGACGTGCTCCAGCGGTACATCGCGTATCTGAAACTGGTGATTGCGACCAAGGAAAAAGTCGTGAAAGCCATGGCCTATCCGTCGTTTCTGATCATTGTGGGGATCGCCGTGGTGGGGTTTCTGCTGGTCTATGTCATGCCGACCTTTGCCGACATCTATGGGCAGAATAAAACGAGTCTGCCAGGCCCGACGCGGCTGCTGTTGGCGGCGGTCGAACATGGTCGTGAGTGGTTGCCCTGGCTGGTGGCCGGACTGTTCGGCCTGGGGGCGGGCCTCTATCGATGGGTCCGCACGACGGTCGGCAAGGCCCAGCTCGATCGGCTCAGTCTGCACATGCCGATCATCGGGGAGGTGCTGCTCAAGAACCAGATTGTCCGCATGGCTCGCACACTCTCGACAGTCCTGGCGGGCGGCATTCCTCTCCTGACCGCGCTGAACATCACCAGTGGCGCAGTCACCAATCGGGTGCTGTCACAAGCCATTGACCGTGCGACCGATCGTGTGCGTGAAGGCATGGGGTTGGCGGTCTCGCTCAGACAGGAAGGCCTGTTTCCTGACATGACGTTGGAGATGATCGAGGTCGGTGAAACGACCGGCAGCCTCGAAACCATGCTGAACGATGTTGCCGAGTTTCACGAAGGCGAGCTGGATCTCCGGCTGAGCCAGATCACCACCTGGATTGAACCGGCCTTGCTGCTCGTCATGGGCTTTATCGTCGGCGGCATTGTCATCGTCATGTACCTGCCGATCTTCCAAATCGCCGGCACGGTCTAGGAGCGGAGCCATGCCCGTACCCATTAAGCGCGCAGCCTTGGAAGATGTCCTGACTCGACGTGGGCTTGTTGCGCCAGAATTGATGGATGCGCTGGCCCAGCAGGCGAGCGAAGCGCGGCAGCCGCTCTCCAACTATCTCATCGAGCATGGGCTGGTCACGGAGGATGCGCTGGCCGGGGCACTGGCTGAACAATACGGGCTGCCTTTCGATCCGTTGAAGGACTTCCGCGTGGATTTGGAGGAGTTCAAGCCGCTGTCGGTGGAATGGATGCACCGCCATCCGTTCCTCCCGCTCTCGGACACCGATGGCGTGTTGACTCTTGCCGTTCCCAACCCGCAAGACCTGCGGGCTTTGGATGCGCTTGAGCTTCTGCTGGGTCGAGAATTTGCGATTGTCGTCTCGACGAAAACAGCGATTGACGAAGCGCTCCGGCAGAGCGAGAGCAACAGCCAGGTCATCACCCGCATTCAGGAGGAATTTAAGCCAGTCCTCATTCGAGAGAACGAGCAGGGCGATGAAGTCCTGTCGCTTGAGAAAATCTCCAAGGACCAAAGCCCGGTCGTCAAATTGGTGGACACCATCGTACTAACCGCTTTACAGAAGCGGGCCAGCGACATTCACATCGAAGTCAACGAGCGAGCGGTCGAGGTGAAATATCGTATTGATGGCGTGCTCTATCCGGCGATGGAGTCGCTCGACTTCAAGTTTCACGCGCCGCTGGTATCCCGGTTGAAAATCATGTCCGATCTGGACATTGCCGAGCGGCGGGTGCCGCAGGATGGCCGCTTCAAGATGCGGCTCGATCAACGCAAGGTGGATTTCCGTGTTTCGGTGTTGCCCAGCGCCTACGGCGAGTCGGTGGTGATCCGGGTCCTGGAAAAAGAAGATATTTCGGCTGAAAAAGGCGCGCTCAACCTGGAACGTCTGGGATTCAATACCGAAGACCTCAGGCGCTTTCGCAAGGCCAGCGCGGAACCCTATGGCATGGTGCTGGTCACTGGCCCGACCGGCAGCGGCAAGACCACGACGCTCTATGCGGCGATCAACGAGATCAATACCCAGCAGGACAAGATCATCACGATCGAAGATCCGGTTGAATATCAACTCAAAGGAATCGTGCAGATTCCGGTGAACGAGAAGAAGGGCCTCACCTTCGCGCGGGGGCTGCGGTCCATCCTGCGCCACGATCCGGACAAGATCATGGTCGGGGAGATCCGGGATGCCGAGACGGCGCAGATTGCCATCCAGTCGGCGCTCACCGGACATCTGGTGTTCAGCACTGTTCACGCGAACAACGCCTTCGACGTGATCAGTCGGTTCGTCAATATGGGCATCGAACCCTACAATTTCGTGTCCTCGCTGAACTGCATCCTGGCGCAACGGCTCGTGCGCGCGATCTGTCCGGCCTGCAAGGCGCCGGTCAAGCCGGACCGCGTCGAGTGCGAAGAATCCGGCCTGAACTACGATCAGGTGAAGGAGCGCATGTTCTTCCACGGAAAAGGATGCGGCGAGTGCAACGGGTTGGGCTTTCGCGGACGTCGCGCGATCACCGAGTTCCTGGCTCTGACCGACAAGATCAAGGAAATGATTCTCGATCGACGGCCCTCGTCGGAGTTACGAAAAGCCGCCATGGCAGACGGCATGACCAGCTTGCGTGAAGCCGGGCTCGACAAGGTCCTGCGGGGGGAGACGACGCTGAAGGAAGTCAATCGCGTGACATTCAGTCATGGTGGAGTGGGATGAAACTGTTCCCATTCAGACGGCCGTCACTGGGGCTCAGCATCGAGGCGGACACGCTGGCCCTCGCCGAGGTGCGCCGCGGTTGGGGCCGGCTCTCCCTTCGTCGTTGCGCCGAGCGGGACTTGCCCGATGGGTTGGTCCGGGTCACCGCGACGGGGCCCAACGTAGCGGACGTGGCCGCCCTGTCAAAGGAAGTATCAGCCTTACTGGCTGATCAGAAGATGTCGTCTCGACCAGTCCCAATCGCGTTGAGTCTCCCGGACCTCTGTGGGCGGGTGACACTGTTGGAATTCGATTCGTTGCCTCAGAAGCCCCCTGAGGCGGACGCACTCATCCGATGGCAGTTCCAGAGGGACATGAACTTGCCGGGCGAGGAACTCAGGTTCACGTGCCAGACCTTCCGTCCGCCGTCAGTGAGGGGATCCGGTCGGGAACCGGTCCGCGTTCTGGCTGCGGGCATCCGCGACCAGGTCGTCGAACCGTACGAACGCGCATGCGAGCTGGCCGGAATTCTTCCCGTGAGCGTGGGGCTGGCTGGACTCCAGTTGTTCGACCTGTACAGGCCTGTGATCGAGACTGCCCTCAACACAACCAGGGAATGTTTCTATCTCTACGTCGAAGAGGGGAGCTTTGCCTTTATTGCGATCCGGGCCGGCGTTCCGGTGTTTCTTCGGATCAAGTCGCTCCGAAACGGGAACATGAATGGGAATGCGGCGTCGCATCGTCTGGCAGTGGAAGAAGAACTCCTCGCCACGCTGCACTTCTATATGGAGCAGGAGACTGTGTCCAGCGAGGGGCCAGTTTCCGCACGGCCGTTGTTTCTGATCAACGGAGAGGGGCATGTTCCAGCCCTTCCAGATTCGCTTGGTGTCACGGTGGTGCCCATCGGGTGGGGTGATTTCCGCATCGCCAAACAGTCGGCAACCGTCCCGTCGTGTGCTGGCCTGCCGGCCTTCGCCGGCGTGATGGAGATGTAAGGCTCATGCACCTGCCGACGCTGCATCGTTCGCTTGCCGCTCACGGGTTTGCCGTGGTGCGTGCGGCGCAGTGGGCGCTGACGGCAGTGATCGTCGGATCGATCCTGATGACTGGCTGGCTCTGGCGGGAGAGTCAGGGGCTGAATGAGCAGGCCGTCCAGTATGCGACAGGGGCGGCGCGTATTCAGGAGACCAATCGGCAGTTTGCGCAGGCGTCGTTGCGAGCCGGGTTCGATCTGTCCGACTCGCGGCGCAAGACGTTGGCGCAGGAAGTCAGCTTCTCCACGCGCGTGGCGGAACAGCATGCCTTTTCCTGGACGCAATTCTTGAGCGCGCTCGAAGAAACGGTCCCGCCCCACGTCTCCATCAATGCGGTCACGTTGGCGCCCAAAGAGGCGGTGATTTCGCTGAATGGCTCGGCGCTGGCGCTTGCCGACATAACGGCCTTCGTCAACGCGCTCGAAAACCATCGGGCATTTCGTAATGTCATCCTGTCGCAGCATCGCGTGCAGGAGCCGTCCAAGGATCGTGAATCGCACGGACCGTCCCGTCCGACGGTCGAGTTCACGTTGACGGTCACGTACAAGCCGGCAGTCTGAGGGGAGATGCACTGATGCGCGTACTGACGTCGATCCTGTCCCCTCTTGCAGGCCGTGCGCTGAGAGCATTGACGCCGCTCGGGCTCCTGGCCGGTCTTGCCGTGGGGATGGTAGCTGCGATGTCCTTCCTGGTCCAGGGACCGGCACGGGATCGCCTGGCCGATGCCCAGGCGGCCTATGAGGCAGCCCGGCGCGTGCAAAGCGAGCAGCGCGTCACCAGACGCACCGAAGAAACAGTGGCGGTCATGTGGCGATCGTTGACGGCCAGGAAGGAGTTCCCCTCGTTGATTCTGGCTGTGACCGATCTCGCGCAGCGTGACGGAGTGGCAATTCCAGGAATGAGTTACTCGCTGCAAAAAATGGATGACAGCCCGGCGATAAAGGCCTCCATGTCCTTTCAGGTCGCCGGCGACTATGCGGCCATTCGCCGCTTCATTCATCGGCTGGAGACGGATGGCCGCTACTTTGCCGTCGAAAGCCTGGATGCCAGCCGGTCGCAAAAACGATTGTCGTTGGGGCCGGGGAAGGAATCCGTCATCGAGCAGGTGCGATTCAACGTGCGCGTGATGACCTTCCTCAAGCCCGATGCCCCGAAACCGTCGAGGGCCGCATGACGAATCGAATGAAAGGAAGTCTGCTCGGCGGCTTGGTGCTGCTCTGGATGGCTGTCATCGCGTTTCGGGTGATTGCCGAGCCGGAACCGCAGCGAGTGCCGCTGAGATTTGTGTCGGGACAGATGGTGGTGCGAGAGGAGACTCGCGGCGAAGAGGCGGCACCAGCCCGCCTGCATCCGGCAGGCGCAACCGCTGTGCCGGTGTCATTCAAGGCCCCCAAAAACATCTTCGCCCCACTCGATCTTCGGACAGACGAGGAGAAAGCCGCGGCCGCCCAAGCCCGTCTACTGGCTTCCAGGAGGAAAGCCGAACAAGCGGCGGCCGCCGCCGCACCACCCCCCCCGACTCCACCGCCTCCGACACCGGAAGAATTGGCCGCACAGGAAGCGCAGCGCCAAGCGGAACTGGTCCGCCAGCAGAAAGAGCAGGCGATTCAGCAAGCGCGCACGTCAATGAGCAAGTACCGCTTCATGGGCTATCTGACGCGCGATGGCGCGCCGCAGGCGTTTCTCGGCAAGGGCAACGATATTTACATCGTAAAAGTCGGCGAGACCGTCGAAGGGAAAATTCGAGTGACCACCATTGATCCCACCGCGGTGAAATTGATTGAAGGGCTTACGAATACCGAAGCCTCATTGCCGCTTGTCAAGGAAGGCAGCTAGCGAGCATGTCGGGAAATCAACGGGGGGTGACCTACCTCATGGTTATGGCAGCGATCGTGCTGATGGGCGTTGCCATGACCGTGGTGGGAAAACAGTGGTCCGTCACGGTAAAACGGGACAAGGAAGCAGAGTTGCAATTCCGGGGCAACCGGATCAAGACGGCCATTGAGGCCTATGCGGCCGATTATCAAGTGCGGAAAGCGACGCGGCCGAACATCTATCCGCTGACCTTGGAACAACTGACCCAAACGCCGAAGCGGTACCTTCAAGTGGTGTACAAAGACCCCATGACGGGGGAGGACTTCGATTTGATCAAGGCCGGCGCCGAAATTCGAGGGGTGAAGAGCCGAAGTAAGGACAAACCGCTCAATCAGATCGTGTTCAAACAGGCCTCCGCCTACAACGCCATCCGGTTTGAAGCCAAACCGCCTGCCGCCGTCCTTTGTGCACCCGGCATCTCGGCCTTCAATCCGCTCAATCCACTGGCCACGGCTCCCTGCGTGCCAGCCACTCAACCGCCGCCGAACCCGCCGGCTACTTCCTCTGCATCTCCAGGATGATCTCCGCGCAGTGGGTGCCGCTGACGATGGCGCTTTCCAGCGTGGCGGGCAGGCCCGTGTCGGTCCAATCGCCTCCAATGAATAGGTTCTGAAACGGACTTTGTGGCAGGGGACGGTGAACCCTGGTGCCTGGGCTCATGGTGAGAAACGCGCGGGGCTCCCGGACGATCTGACTCTCGATGAGTTTGATCGCGTTCGATCCCGGATAGGCATAGGCCAGCTCGTCGAGCGCCAGCGAGGCGAGCTCCTGATCTGTTCGTTCGAATAATTCCGGCTTGCCGGTGACCACCACGGAGACGACGGTTCCTCTGCGGTGCGGTCCGGGCCTGCTGACGAGCCAGTGAAAGATCCGCCGAGCAAGCAAGACTACGCGCGGCGCTTGGAGGGTCGTGTCGAGCCGCAGATGGACGGTCAGCGCCGGCGAGTCCGAGAGCTGTGTGAGCTGCTGAAAATAGGAATAGTGGGTGAGCACGCGTTCCGGCAGAATCGCCGTCAGGTGTTGATGCGGCAGCGCCATGACGTACTGGTCGGCGGTGAGGGTGGCCCCATCGCGCAGGCGCACGCCGGTCACCCGATCGCGTTCAACCTGAATCAGCGTGGCTGCGGTGTTGGGCCGGATTGCGGCGCCTGCCTGGGTCAGCCTGGCTGTCAGTGGTGCGAGCAGCAGGTTCTGCAACGTATCTGCCGGCACTGCGAGACGTGCATGGCGGCGGCTGGCCAGGAAACAGCGAGTGAAGGTTGTGACGAGGGCTGCGGCCGAAATCGTGGGCAGATCATCTCCAATGAGAAATCGGGCCAGCGGTGTCCAGACATCTGCACGTGCGCGCTCCGATTGATTCCGTTCCGCCAGCCAGTCTTCCGCTGTCCGCTGGTCGAGGTTTGGCGGGAGTGGAGGATCGCCTTCCCAGCTTCGTTCGATGACATCCAATAGCTGCCAACGGTCTCTTAGGGGCAGTCCGCCAAAGAGCATCAGACCCAGGATTGCGTGGAACGGGGCGGGCAGCCAGGGTTGCATCAGCGGGACGAGCCGTCCGCCGGGGAGCAGAAATTCGATCCGGAGTTCGCCAGACAGGGCGGCCGCATCGACCGTCCCGAGTGCTTTCAGGAGGGCCAGCGTCGCGGTCTGGTGTCCCATGAGCACTGGTGGAATGGTATCGAACTGGCTGACGGCGGTGTCTCCGCACAGCAGGCGTCCGCCTGGCCGGTCGCTTTGCTCAAGCAATGTGACGCCGTATCCCTGCGTGCTGAGTCGCAGGGCGGCAGCGAGTCCGGACGGCCCGCCTCCAATAATGAGCACTGTTCGGGGCATCGGTTAGAGCAGCAGACTACGCAGCCAGACGCCGGCGGCGATGACCAGACGGGATGCGGGCGGCACGCTGATGCGCGGGCCGAATACATGATAGTCGGCCTGTTCGATGCGAAGGAGGATGCGCTCGTAGACCCCGCGCATGATTTCGGCGGAGAGCAGCGCCTTTCGGTCGGCGCACGGCAGGCTGTCCAGAATCTTGCTGGCCTTGTCGTAAAACTCGCGCGCGCGCGCGCATTGAAATTTCATGAGCGCGTGGAACTGCAACGTCTGCTGTTTCTGCAAGAGATGCTGCACAGGACAGTCGAATCTGAGCAGGTCTTCCTGGGGCAGGTAGATGCGGCCGCGCTCCGCGTCGGTGCCCACATCGCGCAGGATGTTGGTGAGTTGGAAGGCCATGCCGAGGTTGACGGCATAGTCCGTCGCCCGCGGGTCGTTGGTGCCGAAGATGTGCAGGCAGATCAGCCCCACCACGCAGGCGACGCGATAGCAGTAACGGGAGAGTTCGTCGAACGTGGCGTAGCGCATCGTCGCCAGATCCATCTCGACCCCGTTGATCAGCTCGTCGAAATATTCCTTCGGGATGCCCAGTTGCCGGACATGATGCGCCAGGCTGGTGGCGACGGGGTGCGTGGGCGTTCCGCCGTAGACGGCGGCGACTTCGGCGCGCCACCGGCGGATCGCTTCTTTCGGATCGCTGCCGGGGGGCGCGTCGTCCACGGCGCTGTCCACCTCCTTGCAGAAGGCGTAGACGGTATACATGGCTTCGCGCCGGACGGCGGGCAGGAAAAAAAACGAATAGTAAAAATTGCTGCCGCTCGCTTTCGTGACGGCATTGCAGTAGGCCTGGGCGTCCGGGGGTGTCATCGCCTTGCGACGGAGCGTTTGCGCGAGGGCGGGGCCGGTTGCGTGAAGCGCTCCACGGCATCAGGCCCGGCTGTTTGCTTCAGCGACGGATGGAAGCAGGCGGCCAGCATTTCGATGCCGTCAATCAATCGGGGCCCCGGGCGATTGAAATAGGACGATCCGTCCACCAGAAAGACGGTTCCCTGCTTGACGGCGGGCAGCTTCTTCCAGCCTGTTCGCTTCGTGAGGCGGCTCATCTCCTGCTTCGTGCGGGCGATCGAGAATCCGCAGGGCATGATGATGAGCACGTCCGGTTTCGCCGCCTGCAGTTGCTCCCATGTAACCTGTTCAGATGGAGCGCCCGGCTTGCCCAGGACATCCACGCCACCGGCGCAGGCGACCATTTCAGGCACCCAATGTCCGGCGGAAAAGAGCGGGTCGAGCCATTCGAGACAGGCCACGCGCGGGTACTTCTCCGCGTGCGCGACCTGGAGCAGGACGGCTTCCAGCCTGGCCCGCAGCTGATCGACCAGGTTCGCGGCTTCCAACGACCGTCCGATCACCTCGCCGATCCGTCCGATGTCGGCGAGCACCTCATCCAGCGTCGAGGGACCCAACGACAAGACGCGTGGCGGGGTGGACAACACGCGGAGGGCCCGGGTCACCTGCGACGGGGTGATGGCGCAGACATCGCAAAGAGTCTGCGCAATGACGAGATCGGGCCGCACGCGGACGAGCATGGTTTCGTCCAGTTCGTAGAGCGGCCGGCCGGCCTGCAGGCTGTTGCGGACACGACGGTCGATCTCCGGACTGGACAACAGCCCGGACTCCATCGTCGCGCGAACCAGCACCGGCTTGGTCCGGATTTCCGGCGGGTAGTCGCATTCGTGACTGATGCCGACCAGGTGCCGGGTGCGCCCCAGCAGCGCCACCACTTCGGTTGCGCCGGGCAGCAGCGAGCAGATTCTCATGGCCCGCTGCTCCGCGTCGCATCCGCCGGCCAGAGCCGGGCGGTCAATTCGGGCAATTGCACGTCGGCGAGGGACTGCGTCAATGCATCGGCCTCGTGCAGATCCTGGACCGTGTGCGTGTTGGCCACGGCCAGGACCTTCATGCCGGCGGCATGGGCCGCACGAATGCCGGGGATGGAATCCTCGATGACCAGGCAGTCGTCCGGCGACAACCGGTCCTGTCCGGGTCGCGGGAGGCGATTGAGCGAGGCCAGGGCGTGGACGAAGGGTTCGGGGTCGGGCTTGCCGCGGCGGACATCCTCGGCGCTCGTGATGTGCTCGAACTCCTTGCGGATGCCCGCGCATTCGAGAATGTATTCGATCTCGTTCCGCAACGCGCCGGACACGATGGCCAGGCGGTGGCGGGAGGCGGCCTCCCGGACGAGCTCGCGCACGCCGGGAAAGATGACGAGGTGTTGTTTGATGTGCCCGAGATAGGCCTGGGCTTTTCTGGCCACGAGGCCGTCGATCATGTCGCGTGAAGGGGATTGGCCGTGGGTTGTCAGGAAGGCGCGGAAACAGCCCTTGTCGTCGTAGCCCAGATAATCGGCATAATATTCTTCGGGACTGAGAAAAAATCCCAATTCGCCCAGGACCCGCTGAAACACGGCTAGGTGGATGGGCTCGCTGTCCGCCACCACGCCGTCAAAATCGAACATGATCGCACGCAGCATGCGCCCTCACCGAAATTGGAGGCACTGGAGCGCCATTATACACGGGGCTTCCCCCGCGCAGGCAAGGCAGGTGTGCAGGAATCGCGGGAGTGTTATTTGGCGACGAGGTTCTTTTCCGCCACCCAGCCGGTCGCGCCCTGTTCCGTGCGGACGGAGTAGACCCACGCGAAGCTTTGCAGGTCCGCATCCAGCACGACCAGGGTCGATCCTGGCGCAGCAGTCGCCGTTCCAGGCTTCTTGCCTGCCGCATCGGCAGTCAGGGGGGTTGGCGCCGACACGGAGACTTTTTCTCCCTCGCCAAACTTGGGAGTAGGGATGCTTGGAACGGCTGAAGCCGCTGCCGGTGTGGGAACACTCGCGACAGCGACCGGTGCCGCAGGCGCTGGCGCCGGGACACTTGCCGCGACTGCCGGTGTCGGCGCGGGAGCCGGTGCCGCCGGCTTCGGCGCAGCAGGAACTGGTGCTGGCGCCAACGCGCTCGCCACTGGCGCAGGAGAAGACGGGGCAGGCATGGGCGCGGTCGGTGCAATGGGAGCCGGTGCTGAAGCGGGAGCCGGGGCCTTGGGGGCGGCCGGTTTTGCAACCTTGGGCGCCTGTTGAGGAGACGGCGTCTCGCCCGGTGCATCGCCGAGCAGGCTCATGAGCAGATCAGGGTTCACCGCGAGATAGCCGCCACCGCCGACAATGATCAGGATCAACACCAAAAAGAGAATGCGTTCTTTCATGCTCGGAGGCGTCGGGCCTTTTTTCCCGGGAGGGCCAAGGACCACGGTTTTATCCATGTCCGGTTGATTCGGATCGGCAGCGGGAGCCGGTTCCTTGGCAAACACGATGCTCCAACCTGGGAGCGCATCGATCGAAAGCGCGAGACTGGACGCGACGCTCATCAGAACCTCCTTCAACCTGTCAGTAGAACGCTGGACGTGTAAATAACACTATCCTCCCGTTCTGTCAAACATTCTCACCGGTTATGGTTGGTGGCGCCAGTGGAAGCAGGGAACTATTCAATCGTGAAGCCCGCATAGCCGACCACGCGGGAGCGATCTCCATTTTGATCTCCGGATGTCGCGTAGCGGACAAGTGTTGCGGAAGCCGCACCCAGCGCTCGGGCGGCGTGAAGGACGGCCAGGGTGGGGGCGATGCCGCACATGGAAATGCGGTGAGCGGTTACAGCTGTAACCAGTTCGTTCGGAGCCAGATGCTCGATCGCCGCGATGGCATGGCGGTCCTTTTCCCTGGTGATCGCATCCGCTTCGTAGTGGTTCATGTCTGTACTCGCGATGAGGAGCGGCCGCCCGCCGGACGCGCCGCCGTACTGCGCGAGGATTGCCGCCAGACAGTCTCCGATGGCCCGACACAGGGCATGGTCTCTGGTTCCGAGCACGATTGGGACAATCTGAACAGGCCGGACAGACTTTCGCAGGCTCTGCAGGAAGGGCAACTGGACTTCCAGACAATGCTCCCCCTGGTGCGCCGAGGTATCGGCCTCGGCCTGCGGGCAACGCGCGAGGATCTTTCGCGCAAGATCCCAATCCACGGATAGCGTGCCGCCCGGCATCTGCCAGGATCCCTCCGGATAGACGGACACGGCCGGGCCGATGCCGGAGTGATTGGGGCCGATTAGAATGACGGTCTCGGGCAGGGCGATCCGGCTGTAGACGGATCCAGCGACAGGGCCCGAGTACATCAACCCGGCATGGGGACTGATGGCGGCGAGTGTCGGCCTGGGCTGCGCCGAGCGGTCCAGGCAACGGGCGACTTCCTCTTCAAGGGCCTCGGCGGAGGCGCTATAGAATGGACCGGCAACGGCGGGAGGGCGGATCATACTCACAGGCAATGGGCGATGGACAATAGGCTATGGGCCACTGACAGGATCGCGCTCGGCGTCTTCGCCCGATGCTGTTGCCGATCGCCCATAGCCCATCGCCTCTCGCCTGATCAACAATACTGCACGTTGGCGCAGGACAGGACCTGCTTGTCCCGGCTGCCGGTTCGAAACACCGTGAGTCCCTTGCAGCCGAGCTGATAGGCCAGCGTGAAGGCGGACGCCACGTCGGCCTTGGTGGCCCTGGCCGGCAGGTTGATCGTCTTGGAGACGCCGCTGTCGCTGGAGCGCTGAAAGGCCGCCTGCATCTTCACATGATGTGCCGGCGTGATGTCGTGCGCGGTGACAAAGAGCCTGCGCAAGTCTTCCGGAATCTCAGTCAGATCCTGGATCGACTCGTTCGCGGCGACCCTGGCCGCCAGTTGCGGAGAATAGATGCCGGAGGCTCGTGCGCGTCGGACGAATTCCGGATGGAGCGATGTCAGCCGCACGTCGTCCATGACCGTGCGGGCGAAGCTGACGCCGTAGAGGGGTTCGATGCCGGGGGAACAGTCGGCAATGATGCTGATCGTGCCGGTCGGGGCCACGGTGGTGACGGTGGCGTTGCGCAGGCGCAGGCCCTCGGATTCCAGGCGGCTTCCCTTGAAGTTCTTGAACAGGCCTCGCTCGCCGGCGAACCGGGAGGACGTGGCGCGTCCCTGCTCCAGAATGAATCGCATGACCTGCCCGCCGACCGCCAGGGCCTCGTCCGTGTCGTAGGGAATGCCCAGCTTGATGAGGAGGTCGGCAAAGCCCATCACGCCGAGGCCGATCTTGCGGTTGCCCTTCGTCATGGCTTCGATTTCCGGAAGGGGATAGTGGTTCATGTCCAGCACATTGTCCAGGAAGTGGACGGCGTGGGCTGTGGCTTCTCCGAGCCGCGCGAAATCGATCGCCGGTTTTCTCGGTGCGCCCGTGACGAACCGGGCCAGGTTGAGGGAGCCCAGCGTGCAGGACTCGTAGGCGAGCAGCGGTTGCTCGCCGCAGGGATTGGTGGATTCAATTCGGCCGATGTGCGGCGTTGGATTATGGGCATTGATGGTGTCGAGAAAGATGACCCCCGGCTCGCCGGTGCTCCAGGCCGCCTCCACGATGCGGTCGAACACGGACGCGGCGCCGAGACGCCCGGCGGTCCGGCCGGTTCGGGGATTGATCAGCGCATAGTCCTGCCCCCGCTCCAGCGCGCGCATGAAGGCGTCGGTGAGGCCGACCGAGATGTTGAAGTTCGTCAATTCAGCCTGGTTTTGCTTGGCCGCGATAAAGTCGAGAATGTCCGGATGGTCCACGCGGAGAATGGCCATGTTGGCGCCCCGCCGGGCGCCACCCTGCTTGATGACCTCGGTCGCCATGTTGAAGACGCGCATGAAGGAGAGGGGCCCCGATGCCACGCCGCTGGTCGAGGCCACGCGATCATTCTTCGGGCGCAGGTGGCTGAAGGAAAATCCGGTGCCCCCGCCGGACTGATGGATCAGCGCCTGGTGCTTGACCGAGTCGAAGATGGATTCCAGCGAGTCGTTCACCGGCAGCACGAAGCAGGCGGAGAGCTGCTGGAGATCGCGGCCGGCGTTCATGAGCGTCGGCGAGTTCGGAAGAAACTCCAGGCGCGTCATCATGCCGTGGAAGAGGTCGCTCGTGCGCTCGACGGACCGGCGGGTGCCGCCGTAGAGCCGCTCCGCCTGCGCGACGTTGTCGGCCACGCGGCGGAAGAGCTGCGCGGGGGTTTCGACCGGCTTGCCCTCGGCGTTTTTCTCCAAATAGCGCCGGCGCAGGACGGTCAGCGCGTTGGGGGAGAGACGAAGCGTGCGCGGGGCTGTGCGTGCCATGGAGACTCCAGACTTTCTGCCGGCCTCCTATTATATGGTAAACTTGCTGCCACACCAAACGAGTGGGCATTCCACGCAGCCATGAAGACCTACCGCGAAGAATTATGGTTTCAGACCGACACGCGGCGGGCCTATCTCAACATCACGCCGCAGGTGGAGGCGGTTGTGCAAAAGAGCGGTGTCCGGGAGGGACTCGTGCTGGTGAACGCGATGCATATCACGGCCAGCGTCTACATCAACGACGACGAGGCGGGCCTCTTAAAGGACTACGATGCGTTTCTGGAGCGGCTGGCTCCGCACGAGGCCGACTACCGGCACAATCTGACCGGCGAGGACAACGGCGATGCGCACATCAAGCGGCAGGTGATGGGGCGCGAGGTGGTCGTGGCGATCACGAAGGGGCAATTGGACTTCGGCCCGTGGGAGCAGATCTTCTACGGCGAGTTCGACGGCCGCCGCAAGAAGCGGGTGCTGGTGAAAGTGATAGGCGAGTAAGTAACGTGAGAAGCAAAAAGTGAGAGGCGGAGAGGGGTGGGCAGCGTGGTCAAGGAGACTGTCTCAACTTTTCATCGCTCACTTTTTACTTTTACCAGCTATGCCCTTGCTTCACAGTTTGAACTTTGGCAACATACGAGTATCCGGCCGGCCGGGAGAGGGCTCCCTCCGCCGATCTCTTCCGAGGAGTGCCCATGTCTAGCTGGTATCGCCCCGATCCGTTGACCCGCGACCTGATCCATCTCATCAATGCCCGCCGGCACGACCATGGCGACGCCGATGCGGCCATCGACACGCTGCAGGCGCTGCTGGAACAGGACCGCGAGCAGGACGTGCTCACGATTCTGGCGGCGCTGGACGAGGAAATGGCCGAATGGCTGTTCGATCTGCTGGCCGAAGCGGCCTGTTCGATTTCGATGGGCGAGGGCGCCGACGACAAGCCGCGCTACGCGATCCTGGGCGCGCTCGAGTTGCCGCTCCAGGCCGATGTGCGCACGCCGCTCCACTTGAAGATCGATCCCCTGGCCACCGCTGACCTGCTGCGCGAGCATCTGCGTCTGCCTGCGGGCACGGTTGTGATGGTCGAGTCGCGGCTCCTGACAGACTCGACGATCGAACGGCTGACCTTGCACGGCCTCTATCAGCATGTGTCGGGCATGGCAGAAGGGGAACGCCGCCATCCGCTGGCTTCCCGGCTGCACCCGCCAGTGGAATCCACCGCCTTTTTGCTGTTCGAATTGCTGGGCTCGCCTGAGCCAGGGCTGCCCGATTCGCTGGAAGACCAGAGCCGGCAGGCGCTGCTGGCGGGGTTGGTGGCACAATGTCCCGAACTGGCCCCGGCTTCGCAAATGCTGGAAGCGCCGGTCTTCGCCAGTTATGCGATGTTCGATGCGCAGAATGCCGTGCGGCTGCACCGGTTGGCCGACGAAACCGTGGAGGTCTGGCGCGATCTCGAACCGGCGGTGCGGAGCCGGACGATCGTGCATCTGCACACGCAGTGCGGCAACGGCGTGTACATGCCGGTCTGGACCGATCTGTTCGATCCAGAACTGCCGGATGACCATGGCCCGGTGTGGACCTCGCAGGATGTGTGGGTCTTCACGGCCGATCTGCCGATCGAATGGCCCGGCGAGATGCTGACCAATCGGCTGCTGGCCGAAGGCTGCACCCGGTTTGAAAATCATATCGTGGAAACTCCTGACAACTGAACGATGGCGCAAGACCCGCTCAAAGTAAAGTTCTGGGGCACGCGCGGGTCGGTTCCCACGCCCGGCCCGCAGACGGCCAGGTACGGCGGGAACACATCCTGTGTCGAGGTGCGCGCCCAGGACGGGACCATCATCGTTCTGGATTGCGGGACCGGCGCGCGGCTGCTGGGACTCGACCTGCTGAAGTCGGCGTCCCATCCTCTGCGGATCAACCTGTTCATTGGCCACACCCACTGGGACCACATCCAGGGCTTTCCCTTTTTCACCCCGGCATTTCTGCCTGACACCGAGCTCAACGTGTTTGCGCCTGCCGGGCTGCAGCGGACCGTCGAAGACGCGCTGGCCGGGCAAATGCAATATTCCTATTTCCCTGTGACGCTGCGCGATTTGCGCAGCCGCATTCATTTCACGGAACTCGAAGAGGGGTTTCTGCGTTTGGGCGACGTGATGGTCGAGACGCAATACCTGAACCATACGGCGCCGACGATTTCGTTCCGCATCTCCAGCGGCGGCGCGACCGTGGCCTATGTCACCGATCACGAGCCGTTCTGGAATCCGTCCGGTTCGCAATTCAAGCATCCGGGCGATCAGCGGCACATTGCGTTTCTGAACGGGGCGGATCTCGTGATTCACGATGCGCAGTACAGTCTGGAGGAATACCCCGGTAAGATCGGATGGGGGCACAGCACCGTCGACTACGCGACGGAGATCGCGATGGCGGCCGGCGCCAAGCAGCTGGCGCTGTTCCATCACGATCCGCTGCACGACGACGACGAGGTCGCGCGCATGGAAGGGGTGGCGAAGCATCTGGTCAAGGAACGGGGCGCGGCGCTCGACGTCGTCGCGGCGGCGGAGGGATTGACCCTGGACGTGCAGGGCACCCGCCCGGCCCAGCTTCCCGACGAGGCCTCCGCCCTGAGGCGGCGATCGATCGTCGGCGAGCGTGTCCTGGTGGTCGGCGCCACGGACGCCGAGGTGGTGACGATCGGACAGGTGCTGGCGGAAGAGGGCCTGGTATTTCTGGCCGCGTCCGATTCCCAGACGGCGCTCCTGCAGGCCGGCGACGTGACGCCCAGCCTGATGATCGTGGACAAGCAATTGCCGCATGGCGACGGGGTGGGGCTGATCAAGCAAATCCGGTCCAAGCTCAACCGTCCCAACCTGCCGGTCTTGATGCTGACAAACGAATCGGACGCTCCCAGCGGGCGGACGCTGGTCGGACCGGTCGACGATTATCTGGCGCGGCCAGTCGTGCCTCCGATGCTGCGCGCGCGCGTGCGGGCCTGGCTGACGCGCGCCTTGACGGCCGACGATGAACGGCAGACGGGCGGAGGCGAGACGATGGCCGGAGAATCGGCCGTCAGTCTCCAGCCGGTCGGCAAAATGCTGGCGGGGGCCTATGCCGGCTTGCTCGCCGCCGCGCCGCTCTTCCAATCGCTCTCGCAGGAGTTGCTGACGCGGCTGGTCGCAAAGGCCGTGGAGCGGGTGTATCTGCCGGGCCAGACGGTTTTCCGGCAGGGCGAAGCGGGCGCGCATATCTATGTGATCCTCGGAGGGCAGGTCCGCATCGTCGAGGCCACGCCGGAGGCGCCGCTGGTCGACCGGTTTGTCGGTGAACTGGGACAGGGCGAGATCGTCGGCGAAATGGGCCTGTTGCTCGACCACTCGCGCACCGCCACGGTCATGGCCGTGGAACGGACGCGTTGCCTGATGATTCCGCAGGCCGACTTCACGGAGGCGCTGGAACAGTCTCCGCCCCTGGCCATGGGGCTGCTGCGCATGATGGCGACGCGCTTGCAAAACGTGAACCGCCTCCTGTCCAGGACCGCGCCGGATCCCTTGACCGTGCTGGCCGGCCGGCGGACGTTTCATGACCAGTACCGGCGTCTGGCGGCAGGCGCGCGCCGCCGGTGCAGCAGCGTGATTCTGTTGAGCCTGGACGTGCACCACTTGAAGGAGATCAACGACCACTTCGGCTATGCGATGGGCGATGAAGTGCTGCGCGCCGTCGCGGATGCGCTCGTGGAGTCCACCCGCACCACCGATCTCGTCTCCCGCTACGGGTCGGACGAATTTGCCGTGCTGTTGGTCGACGCAGGACACGACCAGGTGGAGGTCATCATCGACCGCGTGACGCAGAAGCTGGCCGAATTCGGAAAGCGGCGCGCGCTGCCCCGCAAAGTGGAATGCAGCATCGGCATCGCCGTCAGCCCGGTCCCGCCGGAGTCCGCCGAGGAGTTGCTGCGCGAAGCCGATCTGGAGATGAACCGCCGCAAAATCTGACCGCCGCTCGCTATACTCACGGGCCCGGCGTGGATGCCCCGATCAGCCGCGCGACGCCGACAACGGCCCAGTACTACCACCAGGATGGGATCGGGAGTGTGGTTGGGATCAGTGACCAGAATG
>Ga0187893_10004426_pt1 | contig 26735 bp, 17 predicted proteins | sample MA1701074metaG_FD_139574 | JGI IMG/M metagenome (GOLD analysis project Ga0187893, IMG submission 139574) | White microbial mat communities from a basaltic lava cave in the Kipuka Kanohina Cave System on the Island of Hawaii, USA - MA170107-4 metaG ... | reverse complement strand
TCCGATCCGTACAGATCGGAGGAGCCGCCGCGAACAATTTCGATTCGGTCCACAGCGGCGCGCGGCACCCGATCCCAATAGACCCAGCCGCCGAAAGCGTCATTGAGCGGCACGCCGTCAGCCATCACCAGCGTGCGGCTGGCGCCGGTAGCCCCTGCGCCTCGCAAGCTGACGCCTTGCGTAGTTGGATTGGCGACGACGCTGCTCGAACGGCGGAAGATGCTGAAACCCGGAACCTGCCTGAGCAGATCGTCGAGCGTTTGCGCCGCCGCGTGGTTGACATCTTCGGCGTCGAGCGCTGAAACGTTGGCGGCCAGATCGAGCAGTCGAACTTCGGCTCGCGCCGGAGTGACGGTGATCGTATCGGCGATCGTCGCCGGTTCGAGCGTGATGTTCAGATTGATCTGCTCCTGGGCCGGGGCCAACGCGACGCGTTGCGAATGCGCGCCGAAGCCCATCGCCGTAACGCGCAATTCGTAATCGTTCGGCGGGAGCTTGATCGTGAATCGCCCATCGTTGTCAGTTGTCGCGGCGCGCGCGGTTTGACCGGCGGCGGTTGCGGTGACGCGCGCGTTTCTGACTGCGTCGCCGCGACTGTCGGTGACGCGGCCAGCGACGGTTGACTCAGCGCCGCTTTGAGCGGCGCCGCTGATGACGGCGGCGGATAGAAACAGAAGCGACAGCGTGAAGTTGATCGTGCGGTTACTCAATTGCTTCCTCATCGGTTTTGATTCAGTGGGGATGAGCGTGCGGCTTCCCCTTGTCGTTTGGATCGGACTTGACCGGTTTGGTCTTGAGATCGAAGCGCAGCAATTCCAACGGCGCGGCGCCCGAATTTTCCAGCGTCTCTTGCCGGTCGGCGCCGAGCCATCGCGCCCGCCCCATCTCAAGGCTTACTTGCGCGGCTTTAATTTTCTTTCCGGAGACCTTGAATTTTGCCGGAGAGAGCGCGATCAGCAAAGCCGGTTCGGACGCAGTTGTCAAAACATCCATTTTTTTATTCGGCGCGATGACCAGCCGCGTCACCCGAATCTGCTCGTTTTCGAACTGCGTCTTTTGAAAATTCTCTCCGGTGGGATAGCTCTCGCGATGAAACTTCCCGCGCAGCGTTTTGTCATTGACCGGCTCGGTAGGCGATGGTGGTAATCCAACCAGATTTGTTCAGACGATTTCATAGCTTCCAACCATTCAAATCAGGAGGCAGTCACTGGGTGATCCGGGTTTTTCATTGACAGTTGCGAGAGCGCTATCTAAACTATGCTCGTCAGTCAGTCTTCTGCAACTGTACAAAAGAATATCTCAAGAACTGTAATAATACCCGCTGTAGCGTATTTTGATGGGCCACTTTTCTGATCACGCACAGATTTTGTATTTGAGCCACTGCTGGCAATTTACCGGATAAGTAGTAAGTTATGCCCGGAAGAATCATGGCTGACAGGCGTTTGGAGCTTGTCAGTGGCAGATTCTTTGCGGCTCTCCGATAGGTTGCCGGTAACAAATGTAAGGAGAGACGCATGGTTAGTGCCCTCGTATTGGGTATCTGGCTTTTCCAGGTTGAAGAACCCAATTCACTTAATTGCCAATCCGCGAACCGTTCTTATCTCATCATTTGCTTGACCATCGCGGCGCTTGCCGCGGTCGCCGGGGTGCTACTCAAGTTGTATTGGGACCGGCGACATATGTTTGGCTCCCCGCAGATTAGGTTCGGCGTTATACTGGCGTTGGTTTTCGCCCTCAGCGCAGCGCTCGTGGCTCTGGAGCCGGGGCCAGTCAAAGATGAGATGTTGTTGATGTGCCGGGAAAGCGCGGAGTTTTCGCGGGACGTCATTATGCCGACTGCAAATCCGATTTCGCGGGGCCTGGTTTTGGGCGGCCTGACATCAGCCGCCATCTTCTTTTTAATCTTACTTGCGCTGAGCATCCGAGCGAAACGGAAGTAGCAGCCCGTTCAGAGGGGGATAAAATGCCTGATTTGTTGATTGCTGTTGGTGGGACAGGGCAGCATGTCGCCCTGGCCGTCTCGCGGTTGGTTTTCCTGGGCGCCCTCCCGCCCCTGGAGCTAGCCACAGTGGATGCCGATGACAGCCAGGAACTCTCGATCGGCCTGAAGACTTTCGGCAGTACGGTCGAAGCCGATTACACCGCGCATCCGCTGGCCAATGGGGACAAGATTTACCATCCTTTCGATAAGACCATCCGGGAAGACCCTGAATTTCGCGATCTGTTCTCGGAAGCCAACCTGGACCAGTTGCAAAAAGATGTCTTCGAAGTCTGTTTCGACGAGATCTCGGCCGGGATTCACGTCAAAGACGGCATGTTTGGCCGGCCTTCACTTGGCGCCACCATCTTTGCTCATAATAAAGAAACCCAGCTCAAACCGGTCTTTGAACGGGTGGCGTTGGCCAACAGCATTATCGTCGCCGGCTCTGTGGTCGGCGGCACGGGGGCTGGCCTCATTCACCAATTGGTCAAGAAGATAGACACCAAAGGCCACCGCGTTTATGGAGTGATCTTTTCGCGTTGGTTCAGCGTGCCGCGGGGGGTAGCCAAACAGACCATCAATGACAGCACGCAAGACCGCAACATGCGTTATGGGTTGGACTACTTTTTCCGTGACACCCGGCCTTTGCTCAAGGCCACATTGCTTCTGGGCCTGCCCGATCATCCGCCGGATGACAAGCTTGTCCCGATGACCCTGGAGGCCGGCAGGACCGATGAAAAGAAACACTATCTCCATTTGATGGCGGCCTACGGGATTATTCAACTGCAGAGGATCGCCGTTACGGAACAGACTGATGGTTCGACCTACGCGGCTTCATACGACAGCGACCACCGCACACAAATTTATGAGGCCGAATGGCACGAGGGCCAATCACTGTCCTGGTACGCCAATCGTGGGGCTTTCGTCAAAGAACTGCTCGATTACGCCTGTTCGGATAATTTCAGGCGAGAGGTGTCGGCGTCCTTCGGGTGGATGGGCAGGCCCAAAATCATCGGGCAGCGATTACACGACGCCATCAGTTTGTACGACAAGAAACAGCGCGAGAACAAGATTGACGAGATCATGCGGACCTTTGCCAGGCTTTCCGAACAGTATCACTTCTCATTGAGTTGGCTCGACGCTGTGCTCGACCCTTTGCCGGAGAACCTCCACCACGATCGCTATACCCGAGTCAAAAGCAGCGACGCGGAAAAAGCCAGAGAGCTGCAAACAATTTGGGCGAAGAACTGGGAGGAAGGGCAAGAGGTACCCACGCCCCAGGAGGTGGGGCGCCATTTACACGACTTGCTGGTAAGGAGTTTTGACTAATTATGCCAAAAGTTGTCCTCTTATCGGATTGGAACGCCGTACCCACCTGGAAAGAGATCATCGGCAAGGCCCTCGACCCTGAGCGAGGCCTGCCGGAATCCTGGGAGCCACGACTGACCGAGGCCAAGACGCTGGATCAAACTGAAGCCATCGCCTTTCCGACCCCGTTCGCCTGGTCAGAGATGATGTCAGCCGTGATCCGTCAAGGGCTTTATAACCATCTGCTCTTCAAGCTCTATGAAGACCTGTTTCTGGGGTTGGTTCTGGGACATCTGCAGTTGGAGGTCGCCGACTTGAAGGACTTTGAGTTGGGCCGAGTCCTGGCCGGCACCGATGACCGCTACCGTTATTTCGGCCTCTTGCGCGGGCATCCACGGCAATCCGATTTGCAAGGGAAGATCTTCGGAGCGACGGCTCCGGAATCGCTGCTCTGGCCTTCCCCCCGACGCACTGACGCTGAATGGCGTAAGCTGAAGGAACTCATCACAACGGACAGCAGGTTGAACGACGGCTATCGCTTGCTGGCTGATTTGCGCGACCTGATGCGGCGGCAGAAGTACTGGTCGGCGGATACCATCCCCTGGATGAAGGGGCTGGATCGCATCCTCAAAGATCACACGGGCAGCGACGGCGCCAAATATTTTCAGGTCCACTGCCACCTGACCGGGCCGATCCTGGCCAGCCTGGGCGCGGGTAAATCGCGCCCGCTCTATTTTCCTGTGTACAAAGAGGGCTTCGCCGCAGACCTGCTGCGCGCGCTGACCGGTTCATTTAAGCAGGAAGAGGGAGTCATCGCCATCTACGACGATAAAAATCGGAAGGCCTGTGAGGTTCGCCTGCCGTCCGTTCCCACCGACGGCGACTTACTGTTGGCAGGTGGGGGGACCCTCCGCCTGCCGGACGTGGCGGGCAGAATCAAAGAGTTTGGCTCGGCGCGCGTGCGCTTGGAGAATGACGAGAAAGGGGACGGTCTCCACTCCCTGCTTCAGCCGCTGGAGGGGGCTTTGCGCAGAGAGCAGCCGCTCTACGACGCTTTGGGCAACGATCCCGAATCCATCCGGCAATATCCCTTCTTTTATCCGGACGTGGTTCGCATCCCCACTATCCGCCTGGGACAGATCGTGGCTCGCGATACGGAAGTGTCATTCAGCGGTCAGGCCTATGAATTGGCTTTCGACTCAGACAGTAGTGGGTTGCCGCTCATCAGTGAATTGGAGGCCCAGACGGAGGCCAACCGCAGTTTTATCCTGAATTTCACCCAAGGTGGGGGAACCAGACGGTTGGTCTACATTGAGAGCTACGCCGGCCGGCGGATCGGCGACCTCACCGCGCTCGGCTGGCTCTTGTGGGCCTTCTTCATCGGCGAGGCCACCTGGCAGGATGATAAGCTCCGCGATGCGGAGTTGACACCCTTGTTGGCCGAGACCAAATCGGGCCGGCCCTTCGATCTGACCAGCCACGCCCACGAACGAGCTTTGGCCGACCTGGATCAGTATCGCCGCCTGGCCACGCTCCAACGGTTCCTGCGCAGCTATTCCGAGCGCGCCAAATCGCCGGATGCCAGTGAAGTCATCAGGCTCTTCTATGAAGCTGCCAGCGCTTTTGCTAACTCGGTCTGGGCCGAACAGCCGGTGATGGAAAATGGCCGCGCCTCGGATCAGTGGCAGACTGTTGAATTGAGCGGCCTGCGGGTTGAACTGGCAAGAGATAAAAGATAAGGAGATTGACTATGGCGACCGATTCTAAATGCACCCGGTGTGGCTTCGATTTTGAAGCCTTGCGGTGTGAGGTGGAGACGAAGCTCATCTTAAAAGAGCCACAAGGGATCGAGGGCGACAAAATCCGGCTGCACTGTCTCGCCTGCGGAGAGGCTAACCGGCTGGATCTGCGGCCCTACGGCGTCTTTAGCTGGCAGGGCCGCCTTTTCCGCTGGAGCGCGGCGGCGGCGGGCCGGTTTTGGATTGAGATTTCGCCAGCGATGAAATTGAAGCTGCCGGAAGACCGCCTGGAGGTCATCGACGTCCAGAGCATCTGTTACGACTCGGTCCCGGTCTTTCGCCTGGCCAATGGCAAACTTTCTGTTCCCAGGTGGCCGGTGCGCAAGGAGTATCTCGATTTCATCGACACCGAGAGAGTCTTCGACCCCGAGATCACGAAGAACGATCGCTACGTCATTCAACTCTATTTCAAAGGGCTGGCGAAAGCCGAGACGCTGGAATTGCCCTGCATTGCCGTCAACCCTGAACGTCCCCCGATCAGCGAGAATGCGGCGTTCGCCGGAGTCCATCTCGTCATGTGGCCCAATGTGCCATACAAATCCTGGAAACGTTACTTCCTCCGCTTCGGCTGCGCCGATGAGCAGGTCAGGCGGCTTTATTATCCTTCCCGCAAGATAAACGTCTTTGCCCATGCCAACCGCGAGTTGGGCGCCGCGCAACCCGAGTGGATTCCGCTGGACGCTCTCGGCTCTGATGGTCATACCCGCTTCGGCTGCTGCGAGAGCCGGCCTGAGCACGTCGCTATCGAATTCGGAGAGAAGAGCGGAGGCATTTGGCAAATTCCGCCCGCGCCGTATCCGAATTATCCCGACGGCTTCGAGACCAAGATCGCGGTTGATTTCGGGACCTCGAATACCTGTGTGGCCACTGGCGACGATCAACAGCAGCAGTTTATCCCGATTACTTCGTCCGACCTCTTCATCATAGACGGATCGGAACTGCCGGCCAAAATCAGCTTTGCCGACACCTGGCCCCCGCGCCAGGGCTTCGGTAAAAACAAAGCCCTGCTGCCCACGGAATTGCTGACCCGCGAGAACATCGAAGAAGTGCGGATGCAAGCCGAGAAACTGAAGAAGTGGCGGCCGGTGGTGGACTATGGCATCCCCAGCAGCAGCAGCAAGGTCGAATTCAAAGAAGACGAACACATCATCGCCGAATTCAAATGGCATCAGCGCATCCAGGACGGGGTGCTCCGGGGTTACGCCGAGGAACTGCAAAAGCGTTACATCGAATACGTTCTGCTCTTTGCCCTGGCTCGGCTGGCCCATGATCGCAAGCTGGGCTCGAGCGTTGGGGCCCGCTTTTCTTTCCCGCTCGCTTTCGATAAAGACCAACTGGAGAAGTATGTGCAAGTGCTCAGTCAAGCGACGCAGGCCGTGAGCCTGATGACCGGGCTGAAGATCTCGCTCAACCTGCCGCTGGTGGACGAGGCCCGCGCCGCCGCCAGCTCGATTGTTCCCTTCGGCAAGGCCTGCCTCTACGTGGACATCGGCGGCGGCTCTTCGGATATTGCGCTCGACATCATCCGGCTGGAAAACAATATCGAGCGCCCACAGTACAAGTACATCGCCAGCTTTCAATACGCGGGCGGGGCGCTGGTGGACGCCTTTGACGGCGGGCGCTGCCTGATCGTGAGCGTGAACGCTTTCCGGCGCATGATCCGCGAGATCGGCCAGGTGAAGGAGTTGCTCGAATCGGGCCGCGCCTTCGAGAACAAACGTGAACGCATCAACGGGAAGACTCATTACTTTTATACCTACCTTCAAGAATTCCTGGCGCGCCTGTTGGCGGCGCACATCGTGTCGGGAGAGTGGGCCGAAAAGCTCGACGATGCGGCGCAGGCTCAGGTCAAGCAGGATGCCTACACGGTCGAACTCTACCCCCTGGGCAACGGTTGGGGGTTCGGGAACCTGTTCGATCATCAGTATGCCAAGGCGGTCTTTGCTGATGACCTCACCCGGCGCGTCAACGAAATCATGGAAGAGGCCGAGCAGAAAGCCGAGCTTCAGGGGCTGCCGCGGGTCAGTGTGCGTGTCCCGGAGGGCTTCGGCAACGAGGACCCCAAGAGCGCGGTCGTCTATGGCTTATTGAGAGGAGACGGCGAGCGGGCCGACCGAAAGAAAGAAGAGTGGGTTTTTCGGACGATCGTTGGTTGCACGACCAGGGTCGGGCCGACGCGCCTGGTCCAGTGGCACCGCCCGGTTACCAACCTCTTTGCCCGCGCCCCGGAAGGCGAGAACGAAGGATTGCCGACTGCGGCGTTGACCTGCCCTCCGAACGAATGGCCGGCCTTTCAGCGCGGATTGGCTACGCCGCACGATTTGGATCCGGGCCTCAACAAAACCGGCAATGACCTGGCCAAATGCCTGATGGTCGGCGCCAAATGGTTTGTCCAAAGCCCCTTCCACGTGCTGTTGGAAAAATTGATCAGGCCAAAATTGAAGGAGATCCTATGACGTGTGATCATACCTCGAATCTGGGCGCCAGCTACCCTGGCTGCTACTGTATTTACTGCGGCAGGCAGGTGGGGAAGATCGATGCCGATGGCTACGGGCAGGTTTATCTGGAGCGTGAGCTAGGGCCCAAGTACATAGCGGTGATTCACAAGAACCGGCAACGCCCCGTTGACCGGTTGGTTCTCGACCAGGGTAAACTCCGAATCACCTTCAAAGGGGACAGCGAGCCCACACCGGTTGATACCACTGCTCTAATCAGCGCCTTCCAAGACGAGGAAGAGGTACTGAAGATCACTTGACTGCAACCTCAGAAGGCTTGGGTGTTCATTTCAGACCGAGGAGACGGCGATGCGAAAAAGTTTCAGATTGCGATCCTTGAGCGTCATTCTACCAGCATTGTTCCTGGCGGCCTGCAATAGCGCCTCTTGCACTAAGACGCCCACCCCGCCGGTTGATCCCCAGAAAATCTGCTCACCGACCAGCCAACAACCGCCGGCGGTCACAGGGACAGGGGCGGTAATCGTGACCGACATCTCGGGCAGTATGAAAGGGTTTGTCGCGTCCGAGTCCACGCGCCTGTACACGGTGCATGATGCGCTGGAACGCGCGCTTCGTGATGCGCTCGGCTCGGTCTCCGCCGAAGGGACGATCCGCCGCTGCGATTTGGGGACAGGGTTGGAATGCCGGTCTCCTCACACCAAAGAGGACATGCACAAGAACATTTATAACGCCCCGCAAAGCCGGCTGGATCGTTTCTTCGACCCGGAGCAACCAGGCGCGGCTCCGGCCGGTAAGCCGGCGCAAGAGGGGGGACTGATTGACTCTTCCCGGATTGCGGTTTTGGTCACTGACGGTGTGCAGGCCCAGTCCGGCAGCGCCAGCGGCAAAGCGTGTTTGGGTGGAGCCGACCCGGAGTGCATCGCCTACCTCCTAAAACAACGCGCCAAGGACGGCTATGGCATCTGGCTGGCGTTGTTGTTAATGCCATTCAAGGGCACGTATGATGCGGAGCGCCCGCTCGACGAGACGCACTGGCAGCGAATCGAGGAGCACCTTTCGACCCTGCCGCAGGACTCACACTTCCAGGGCGTGACCTTCAAAGCCGACCGCGCTCAGGCCAAGGCGCCCTTCAGGTCTTACCAATTCCAAGGGGTCAAGCCATATCTGGTAGTTGCGCTTTCCAAGGATTGGCGCGCGGGGCGCGCGTTCATCCGCCAGTTTACCGAGAACATCCAGAAAGCGCGCGTCACAGAACCGGCCGACGGGATCTATCGGATCGAGTTGGCGCCGCTCCCTTCCCAGACTCTCCAGCTCGACAACATCAGACAATCGCCCGGAGACGTCAATCCCCGCATCAGGCTGATAGAACGGAGACGGAAAGACGGTTTCTTTGACTTCCTCGTCGAGTGCGAGCGCGAGGGCCGGACCACCTTCATCCTCGAAGCGAAAGAGCGGGAAGAGGCGCAGACCATTCTCGAGGGAGTGCAGATGACCTTCAACCTGGTTCCTTCCGGAGACGGCAATCTCAAGCCGGAGAGTCTGGTCGTTAAAGGAGAGCTGAGCCGGGTGAAGGACGAAAAGACGGGTGGGTGGATTTACCAAACCGAACTGACCTGCGATTGCCGGTCTGTCACACCCAATAGGTCCGGTGAAGAATATAAGCGTTGGCTCAAGCTGCAGACCGTCCTGAGCGCGCAATTGGACGCCTCTTCCCCCTGGGCGGCGCTGCATGCCGACAATACCTACGAGAAGCCGGAGCGTTTCTACGGCCTGAAGGAGATCGTCCAAAAAGTCCTGGAACCAGCCACCGCCGAGCCGCGCACGACCGATTGTTTGCAGTTCCGCCTGCAACGTAAGTAATGGATTAGGTTATGGAAAAGCAGATCATCTACGGCATTGATTTGGGCACCACTTTCTCGGCGGCGGCGTTCGTCAACCCGCAGGACGTCCCCATCTGCATCCATCTGGGTGAGCAGGGTGAATGGACCCTCCCTTCCGCCGTGCTCTTCGTGGAGCCAAAAAAAGTCTTCGTCGGAGACGATGCGGTGCAAAACAACTATTTGGAGAAGAGCCTTTTGGTCGAATTCGCCAAACGGGACATCGGTCTCCAGAACGGGCGGTCGTGGGAATACGTAGGGCGCCAGTATCGACCTGAGGATATTTCGGCCTTGGTCCTGCGGAAGATCGTCAAACAGGTCAGCAATGAACGCGGGCTGCCACGCATGCAAGACGTCGTCATCAGTCATCCGCAATACTTCTACCTTAACCAGAAAGAAGCGACTAAAGAGGCCGGCGAACTAGCCGGGCTGAACGTGGTGGCGACCGTCACCGAGCCGAACGCCGCAGCCATTGCCTATGGCATGTGGGAGCGGGCCGAAGACGAAGGGCGCGAAGTGACCGTATTGGTGTTCGATCTGGGCGGCGGAACGTTGGACGTAACGCTCATGAAGATCGGGCGGGCGCGATTCGAGATGATTGGGAGCGACGGCGATGCTCAACTCGGCGGTCTGAATTGGGATCAGGAAATTGTCAACTTCGCCAAGGAACAGTTCCGGCAGGCGGCCGTTGAGGATTTCGACAATGTGGCCTCGCCGCAGGATCGAGTGCAACTCTGGAAAGATGCGCAGCGGGCCAAGGAAAAACTCTCGCGCCCGGAGAATGACAGCCATCGCTTCTTAGTCTCCGCGGGGCACGACAAGGCGCTTATCACTATTACCCGCGCCGAATTTGAAGGGCGCTGCCGTTATCTGGTCGAGCGTTGTTTGGAGCGATGCGACCGGTTGTTCGCGAAGACAGGGGTTCATTGGCGGCAGGTGAATGAAGTGCTCATGGTCGGCAACTCGACCAAGATGCCGATGATCCAGCAGGCCGTCCGGCAAGCGTCGGGCAAGTCCCTGATCATTGACGAGAATCCGAAGTTGATGGTCGCCAAAGGCGCAGCGATCCTCGGCCACTGGGTGAAGCTGGGAAAGATAAAACCAGGCTGGGGAGAATCGGAGGAACAGGTCACAGGTCTGGAAGAGTCTGATACGCCGGCCGTCTCCGGTTGCACAGCGCATGGCTTGGGCGTGCTGGTCAAGCGAGGAGGCCTGGATGTCGTCAGTCTGCTCATCCCGCAGAACACCGCGACGCCACATACCGCGCGTAAAACCTTCCGGACGGCCATCGCCGGCGCCGTAGCCATCGAAGTGCCATTGTATGAAGGCGAATCGGAGGAGCCTTCAGCCTGCGTGCAGATTGGGCGCGCGCTCATCAACGAACTGCCGCCGCGGCCCAAAGGGGCGCCCGTGGAAGTCACGTTTAACATTGACATCTCCGGCCGCCTGGCGGTCGAGCTCACCGATGTCGAGACCGGCCACAATCGCTCAATAGTCGTAGATCGAAATGTGTTGCGTAACACCACTATTGAGGATTTCGAGACGCGACGTCGTTACCTGGCAGAGATCGCCATCTTGTGAAGGAGATACGATGGTTTGCCCTAATTGTGGAAAAGAATTGTCTGACGACGCAACCACCTGCTCCAACTGCGGGGCCGCGGTGAGCACCTATTTGAGCGACGAGCCGCCCCCCCCCCCAACTCCCCGCGGCGTTCCCCCGCTTTCGACTACGCCTCCGCTGGCGCCCCTGCCAAAGTTTGTCGAGACGACGCGCGACTTGAGAAGGAGTGACGCCTGGCGGCCGAGAAAGGATCGAGTGCAGGAGTGGATTGAGAACGGAGGCTGGAACCATTACGCAGTGCTGGAATTGCCTATGGACGCGCCAGACTCGGAATTGCGGTTGCGCGTTGCCGCCCTGGGGCAGACATTGGAATACTGGGCGAATGATATCGACAAGGACTTGCAGCGTCTCGGCGGTGAGGGGAAGAGGGTATATCAGCAATTGATCGCAGACCTGAATGATCGGCCTGCCTATGACCGCGAATTGGTAAGACGACATAGAGAACTCAAGCTCTCTCAATTCGTGGATAATTTTGTGCAATTCACCAGAGGCTCCAGCACTCTTAGCCCGAAAGCCGTGTGGGAATTACTGATCGAGAATGCAGACAAATACGGTCTCAGCAAGGATGAGTTGAATCAAGCCGTAGAGCAATTGAAGCAGCGGGGGGTGCTGACGGCCATTGACATCGCCGGACACAGGGTTCGGACGCTGGCGGAGTTGAAAGTGATTTGTGGCGATCGAGCCGAACCTCTGGTCGGCGTATTCAACAATGGGGTGCTGGAGTTGTGGCTGCGACATATAGCTAACGAGCCGGAACAGGTCGAAATGGTCCGCTTCCTGAGAGCGCAGAACCAGGGCGCCCCGCTAGTGGGCGCGCGAAAGTGGCTGCAACTGATCGCCGATGACGCAGGACCGGGAGACAGTAAACTGCCAGCAGCAGGCGCCCAAGAAAGGATCGTTACACCACCGTCCCCTGGTAAGGAAGCAAGTGAAAAGGTTGTTTCGCTTCCCAGGGACCCAACTATCGTCACGCCACTTGTAAAAGCGCCCAGCCCGAAGCCAGCCGGACGTGTTGTAGATCCGGAAGTCAAAAAGCCAAGGATAGCGCAGGAAAGCCCACCGAAGCCGAAACTTTGGGGGCAGCCGGTGTGGCTTTGGGTTGTCATTGCTACGGCGACAGTAGTTGTTCTTGGTTTTGGGTTCTACTTCATGTGGCAATTGCGGCCGCCGGAGTTTGTTCACATACCATTACACCCTTCCGAGGTAGTGTTCCGCAACGAGGTGAAAGCTTTCCAAAACGAATTGCCGGATCGCATCTGCGCAATGGTCAGAGAAGCCAGTGTGGATGGTCAGTTATCCGAGGCTGATCGCCGGCATATCGTTAACCAGGTCTTACTGGAAAAGCGATCCCTGGAATCAATCTCAAAAAAGGTGGGAGGGAACATTCCGGTGGAAGTAACTGAGCCGCGCATTGCGACCTTAATCAACCAATGCAGCAGATGAGGACGAACAATTCTCCGCAGAAGCGCATCGAGGAGGAAATAACATGACTTCTAAATCAAAGCGGTTAATCATTGTCGCTGTCGCCGTGGCAGTCATAGCTGTCGGATGGTTTGCCTTTGTGTGGTTTGCCGAACCTGCTATGACTAAACTGCCTCTACATCCTACCCAAGCTGTCATTCAAAAAGAGGCCGCAGAGTTGAAGTCTGCGGTTGATAGCCTGGAGACCCAGGCCAAAGAAGCGACAAACAGGCTGATCCGCGAGGCCCTCAGCGATGACTATCTGAGTGTTCAAGAGGAGCGTGACGTTCTTGCTCGTTCGCTTCAGGAGGTTGAGGACATCAAGACCCGCGCTTCTTCTCCGGCGTTGGTGGAAGGGTTCACTTTTTCCCAGGAGAATGGCGAGAAGCTAACGGTCGCGGGGTTCTCTTTCAGCGACCAGAAAGCGCAGGAGATTATCGAAACTGAATTCAGCCGGAAAACAACTGCGGTCAAAGAGCGGGAATTGGTCGAGCTTCTGAGGGATATGTTGAAGCAAAACACTCAGGGCGACCGGTGGCTGGATAATGAAGAAAGGGATTATCTCGTGCGCGTCCTTACCACTCCCAGAACCGGTAAAAAAGCCGGATTGAATCGAGCTGTAGCGGCAAGCACGATAGAAAGCTTTTGCAAAGCGAATGGAATTCAGACCGGGCAGAAACCGGGATAGAAGACTGAAAGGTTGAAAGCTTAACCGGCGGTAGTATTTGCCGAGCTTATAGTCTCAGCAAGATTTCCTAACTAAGGAGGACGAGCTTATGCTGAAAAAAGTTGTACCGGCTGTCATCGTCGTGATTGCGATCATTGCGGGGGTTATGTATTACCAGCGTGAGCAGGCAAGACGCCTACTGGCTTCGCGACCGGAACATCGGGATCGCTACTACGACACTGCGGCGATCCTTGACGCTACTATAAAAATGGAGCGACCGAATGCGGCCGTTTCCGGCTTTGTGGTCAACAATACCTGGAAGGCAAGGGACATTGCAGTGTGGGTGGGTTTTGTGAAGCCGGATGGCTTTCACGAAGGCTCAACGGTGGGCAGAAACTATTATGGCTACCAGTATTTCCCTCAGGTGGCGCCGAAAGAGAAAAAGCCTTTCTCGGTTACTTTTGCGGTGCCGCCGATGAACCGTTCCTGGTCGGCCGTGGCGGAATTTGATCCCAAGGAAGAACGGCTGAGGCCGATCTGGGTTCCACAATAGCCTTCGCCATTCTCTCAATCTTGTTGTCTTCCGGGCAGCCGATAGTTGAGGGAGGACCGGGTCATGCTGAAAAAAGCTGTGGTAGCTGCCATCGTCGTGGCCATGATCATTGCGGGGATTATTATGTACTACCAGCGAGATCGGACAAGACTCATACTGGCTATGCGACCGGAGCACCGGGATCGCTACTATGATCCTGAGGCAATCCTCGACGTCACTCTGAAGATGGAGAAGCCGAATGCGACGGCTTCTGGCTTTGTGGTCAACAATACCTGGAAGGTGAGGAACGTCGCGGTGTGGGTGGGTTTTGTAAAGCCGGACGGTTTTCACGAAGGCTCAACGGTGGGCAGAAACTATTATGGCTATCAGTATTTCCCTCAGGTGGCGCCGAAAGAGAAAAAGCCTTTCTCGGTTACTTTTGCGGTGCCGCCGATGAACCGTTCCTGGACGGCTGTGGCGGAATTTGATCCCAAGGAAGAACGGTTGAGGCCGATCTGGGCCCCACAATAGTTATCGCCATTCTCTTGATTTCGGTATCTTCCAGCGCCGGTGGTTGTAGGTTGTAACTGGCGCTGGTTTCGATTTCCTTGCAAAAACGGTGGAGGAACTTATATGAAGACTGACAGTTTTGGCTCTCGAGTCGCGCTTTTCTACAAGAAGTACAAAAAGCTCTTCTTTGTGCTTATCGTCGCGATCGTTGTGTGGGCCCTGCTCGCCGTAATCGGGTCTTTTTACGAGCCGTTCAATCCTAAAGTGCTTTTTAGTAAAGAAACCGCCGACGCGGCAAAGCAGTACATCCTCGGCTTTGGCGCGGCCGCGCCCCTTGTATTTATCTCTCTCCAGGTTCTGCAAGTGCTTGTTGCCCCCATACCCGGGCAAGCGACAGGCTTTGCCGGAGGGTATGTTTTTGGCTGGGAGTGGGGGACCATCTACACGATGACCGGCCTGACTGTTGGTTCGTTCATTGTTTTCGTCCTCTCGCGCAAACTGGGGAGGAGCTTTGTCGAAAAATTTAACGGCCCGGAAGCGATGAAAGAGTTCGAGGGGCTGTTTTTGTCCTCTGAGGGTAAAGTCGGCGAGGCATATCAAAAATCCAAGGCGAGCGGCGTTGCGACCTTTTTCCTGATTATGCTGCTGCCGGCGCTGCCCGACGACCTGGTCTGCTTTGTCGGAGGGCTGACGCGAATTCCGATCTGGCAACTGATGGTGGCGACCTTCCTGGGCAGATTTCCAGGGATGTTAGTGTTATCCATGGTCGGAAATGGCTTCTCTCAAGCGAAAAGTAATACAGCATTATATTCGTTCATCGGAGTCACTGTGGTCCTGACTCTCATCTACATTTGGAAGAAGCAGCAAATCGAAGGGCTAATGAAAAGAACTGTTGGCGTAGGGAAGGGTAGCAAGGCGGATAGCTAGCGAAAAACGCTGTCTAAACGCCGGCTGTACTGAAAACTGAAAAATAGTGATTGAAGCCCCCCGAATCGCTGGGAACCATATCCGGCGAGAGCGGGCAGACGTTTAAGCCATGCTCCCAACAGCCTTGCCAAAGACATTCATTTCGGCCTGAGCGACGCTGGTTTCGCAGTCGGCGGCAAGCTCATTGGTGTTGAAATTAAGCTTCCCACCTTCGTCTGGAATATGCCTGTAGGCTGAAGAAACATGAGTTGACGAGAGACATTTTCACCCCCCACTCAAAGTTTTTGACATTGGGCCGCCGGAGATGAACATGAAGCAGTGTAGAACGTGTCAAACTGCCAATAGTGATGTTCATACATACTGTCATAATTGTGGCAACAGGCTTGCGACAGATGAAGCGCACGCACAAGCGGGGTCTTCCTCAGACGACAATTTCAAGTTGGCGTTGAAACTAATGTGGGCTTGGATGTTAGATCACGTAATAATAAAGAAAGTTATCGTAACGGTCGCAGGCATGCTTTTGTTGTATCTGGGCACGATCTTCGGAAAACGGCTGTTGCTGTGGGCCGCAGCAGAATTGAAGACTAATCGTCCGCCGAAAATTGTGAGAGTCGAGTGGGATAAGAGACCGGTACCAGCAGGTACAAGTGTCACTCTAATTGGTATTGTTAGTGATGAAGATGGAGATATACCAGAATTCCATTGGGAGTGCTCGAGGGGAGACATAGATTGGGTGAGACAAAGGGATAAAAGTGACTATAATGGATATAGAGCGGTGCTAAAAGCCCCACCAGATAGAGATGTGCCAGTGCCAAGCAATATCAAGGTGACTTTTAAGGCTAGTGATTGGAGTGATAAAAACATTAGTGACACGAAGGTGATAGAGGTTGACCTCATACCTCAGCGAGCCTATAACCGCCCTCCAAATTTAGGACCGATCAAGACTGATAGTTATGCGGTTTTTATGGGAAATAAAGCAGAGTTGAACGTAACTGCCAGTGATGACGATGGTGACCTGCTCAATTTCGATTGGGAAGGTCCAACTGGAACGATAATTCCTAACGGCGAAAATGCTGTTTTTAATACTTCCAAGTTAAAACCAGAGCCTAATCAATTTACGGTAAAGGTTACGGTGAAGGTTGATGATAAGCGCGGTGGACAAGCACAGCAAGCGATTGATCTTGTGATCTTGCCCTATAGGCTGAAGAGTAATGGTGGAAATCCAAAATTCAGCATAGACAGGCATCCGATTCGCTAGCTTCTATTGTCGCCCTAGACAAAGCTACTACTAACCCGAGTCAGAAGCTAACACCGAAAGCCATCGCCAATAGCGATTGGCTGATTTAATCAATGGGTTTATAAACGGGGCCAGTGGCGCGGTTTCTGGGATCAGCCGCTGATTTATCACGAAAGCAACAGCATCTTCCGCCATCGTAGGTTCGACCGCACATTCACAAAAAAGGAGACCGGCCATGAGAAAGATCAACCGCAGCATCAGCCAATTGCTTATCACAATCTTGTTGTTGCAGGCCAGCCTGCTGCCTGCGATTTTCACTCAGGGTTGCAACGGAGCGCCGCCGCCTTTCCGCACCGTCAATTTCGACGTTGACGAAGACGCGCTGGACGGGTTGACGGGGCGCGAGCAGAAGGATCAGTTGCGCGACTGGTTGTTGCTGACCGCGCTGTCGGACGCCGGGTTGACCGCCGAGAAGGTCGCCAAGGCGTCTTTCGATCTGCCCGCTGTTCGACACGGCTTTCTGCGCCCCGTCGCCAATTACGAGTACGGCGAGACCCGCTCGCGCGTGATCGCCGACGGTAAGGTACTTGCGCTACTGTCAGCCAAGAGGTCCGAGGCCGAGCGTGAGGAAGACCTGGCGCGCATCGCTGACGAGCATCGCAAAAACACCGGCGAGATTCCCGATTCACTGCTGGTCGCCACCTACGACATCGAACTCAAAACGATGACGGCGAAGCTCAGCCCGTTCAGGACTGTCAAAGGCCGCGATCTATTCGCCGACGAGAATTACACGCAGGCGACCGTCAAAAGCGCCGCCGAGCTGGAGCAGTTTCTCAAGCGCATTGACGACCTGACCTACGCCGAGATGAAGGACGGCCAAATAGCGATTGGCGGGCGCAAGCTTGAGAGCTACCCCGCACGCAGCCTTCGCTTGGAAGACGTAGCGGCCATCTGGCAATCCGAAAGAAGCATTCACGACAAGCTGGCCTCTCTCAATGCTCCGAGGCAGAGCCGCGTCGCCGATTTCAACGCCAGATGGGAGCAGAAGATAGACGAGTTCAACGCCGCGTGGGGGAGCATTACCTACAGCAGCCAGGCCGAGTTGGCGGCGAAGCAACGCCAGCGCGAAGCCGAGTTGGCGAAGTTGAACAAACAGCGCGAGCAGGAACTGGCGCAACTAGAACAACAACTCGCCCGCGAAGAGCAGCGGGCGCAGCGCCGGGTGGAGAAGGAGAAGATCGTTTCAGGCAGCGGCTTCTCGCTCGATCCGCACTACGATTACGAGGCGCTGAAAAGTCTGCTGCCGCAAATCTCCAAAGCTTTGCTCTCTGCGCCCATTATTCCCAAATCAACGGTCAGGGCCGATCTGCAAAATGCCGCCGCCGGTCTGGCCCAGCGCAACGCCAATCCTTTCTTCGAGTTGATTGACCGGTACGCCCAATTTCTTCCACGCTCCGAAGACGGTAAATCGTTCCATCACCTGATCAAGGAGCGCGGTTACAGTTATCAATCAGCTCGCTACGACGGCGAGTTGCGTGGGACTGAAGCAGGCATGGTCTTGTTTTACACCGACCTGCTGGCCAAGCTCTGGGCGATCAACTATCTCGACGGCACGCCAACCGGCAAAGTCGCCGACTTCAGACCGATGACCAATGTCCCCGTCGCCAGGATATTCCAGAAACAGATTGACGAATTGCCGGGCACGCGCGTCTGGTTCGGCCACAACGACAAAGGCTTTCGCTCGGCCAACGACGGAGCGACGCTGCTCTTCGGGCGCAACGCCACGCGCGTCTTCGCCGCTTCGCATCCCGGCGTCGAAGGCGACCCGTCGAGTGAAGTCCCGCCCGCTGCTGACGCCGAAGCCTTCATCGGCTGGTGGAACGACCATTACGAAGAGGTCGCCCGGTACGAACCCGAATACCTCCGCCTCAACCAAATCATGAAATGGAGTCTGCTCATCGGCTGGCTCAACCACGCGAACAAAGGCGATCTGCTGGGTTTCCTCAACGGCGATACGGTCAAGGTTGATCACGGCGCGTGGTTCCCGGAATGGGCGCAGCGACCGGAGCAGAAGAACCTCAAATTCACACAGTGGGACAGCGCCGGTTTCTACCCGAAAGGCCACCGGAATTCCGAGACGGAAGTGATGCGGTTGCTCTCTTCCGAACCTTTCGAGCGGTTCTGCGACCGCCGGGTTCTCAGCGGCGGAGTCTCGCTGCCGAGCCGTGGGACCTTTGAAAATCGCGCCCCGCTGCCGGCGCGCCACGAGATCGAAAAGTCGCTGCTTCGCCCCAACGTCGATCCGGCTTCGTTCAAAGGCGGTCCGCAGCCGAACTTCAGCACGCGCGACGGAGCGAGCTACAACTTCACCATCTCGTCTCCGAACAGCGCCGAAGTGACGGTGAAGGCGCCGAACAATTCGAGGCTGCAAAGCCGGAACGCCCAGCGCGCCGGCGCCGCCGAATACAATCAGACCGTCTCGTCCAATCCCGGCGGCGGCGTCACTATCGGCGCGCGCATGGGCGAGTCGGAGATCGGCAGCTTCAGCGCCGCTCGGACGAGCCGGGGGTTCAACTCAGCCTGGTACGCGCGCGATATGCAAAAGGCCGAGAGCCTGGCCCGAAGGCTCAGCCAATCGCCGGAATCGGGTCGGCTCCTGGCCGCGGACCCCAGCGTGGCGATGGCCATCGAATTGCCCAATCAGCAATACCTGGTGCAGTTGCGTGGCTCGAACAACTGGCTGCGCGTCGGGTCGCAGACCACGCCGACAATGGAAGTTCCAGCCAATTTCGATGTAAAGGCTGCGGACGTGCAAAACGCCGTGCGCGAAATCCTCATCGGACGCGTTGACAACGCGCAGGTCGCCAGCGAACTGGCTCGGGGCAAGTACGTCAGGTTGCAGCCGCTCGAGAGCGGAGAGTCCGGACGAACCATTCAAATCACTTCCAGCGAGCCGGTCCCCGGCGCCAAGCAGACCGAGATCGAGATCAACACCGGCAGCGGCAAGACGCTCTTGAAAGGACGCATTGACCCAGCCACCGGCGCAGTCTATCTCCCGACCTCTTCGTTGGCGGGCGACGCGACAGCGCTCAGCCGGATTCGCATAGGCGATCTGAGACAGATGCGCGAGATGGCGCGCACAACCGACTTCGTTCGTTACCAGCAGACGCAGCGTCCGCTCACCCCCGACGATTTGGCTCCGGTTCAGAAGCTGGCTGCGGAACTGAAATACGACGAAGCCGCGAGCCAGTTGGACAAACTGATTGCGAATCACGGGCGCTCGCCCGAGCTGATGCTTCTCAAGGGCAGCATCCTCATCAGGCAGGGCCGATTCCCGGAAGCGATGAACATCGCCAAGCTGAACGAATCGCCGCGTGACATCAACTTCTTCTACGACCAGCTTCACGAGCTGCATCGCCACGGATCCAATCGCACGGCGAGAGAGAACTTGCGCCAGTTCGGCGAATACATTCACTGGCAGGACAGGTTCAGCGACCCGACCGGCGAAATCAAAGGCAGGGTCATCCCGCTCATTGACAACGGGAGATTCCGTTACGAGATGCGCGACGTTGACGTGTCGGGCGAGAAGGTTTCCCAGATCAGCCCCGAAGCGCGCAACCGCTCGGCTTTCTACGTGCAGGACGCGACCGGGTTGAGCAAGCTCGACTGGAACGTCGGATTCAGTAAAAGCCTCGATCAAGCCATATCCGGCGAAGCTCCCGCAGGCATTTTCAAGCTCGCGCGCGCGGAGATCGCCGACGCCGCCCCGCATCGAATCTTCGACAACCAGGGCCGCAGCTATACTCTCGTCAAACCGGCGTCTTCAACGAGCAGTAGCGCGGATCAAACAACGACAAACAACTCCACATCCGGACAGACCGCAGATTCAGGCCTCTCGACCAAGCTCAGAGTACGTTCTCAAGCGCGTCCGACCGCCACTGGCCCGGGCGCCCAGCCGACGCCAACGCCCTCTGCCGGCGGCCAGTCTATCGGTGGCCCGATTGGCAAGGATTGCGGCGAGCGCGATCAGCAGAATGTTTACATCATCAGGTGATTGGCGGTAACCGGAGGCGCCAGCGATGACCCACGAAGAGATCGAAGTCGAAGCGCTACGCTGCGAGGAGCGGCGCAAACGGGGAGATTGGGCGGGGGCGCTCGAATGTTATCTCAGTTTGCTGGAAAAGATGATCGCTGAGGGGCTGATCCAGAATGCGGCCACGCTGTTCGTCGTCGAGCGAGTCGCCGATCTGGCCACGTTTTTCGGCCATTTCGAGGCGGCGGACATCTTGCTCTCGGAGATGGAGCGGATGTGCCGCGAGAAAGGCAACGACTATTACGCCGACTTCGCCATCCTCAAACGCGTCCGCCTGGCCGGAATACGAAGCGACCTGCGCGCCGCCGCCGGCCTGCTTGATTCGATGGCGCCGAGCATCCGCGACGTTTACGAGATCGAATACACGCCGGATGGTTTGGAACGCTGGGAGCGGTCGCTTGAGTGGCAAAAGGCTGACAGTGGCGGGCGCGCCGTGATGCTTACGCTGCTGTGCCTGGAGATCGGTTCGCTGTGGGTGGGACTTGGCCAGTATGGGCGCGCGCTGCTGATGTTTGAGCGTGGGCTGCGACACGCCGATGGCGATGTTCCCGACCTGGCGCAACAAGCGCGCATTCCTTTGTTGCTGGGAGCGGCGGGCGCGCGGCTGGAAAAAGGCGATCTGCCGGGCGCGCGCGAAACGCTCGATTCTCTCGCGCCGCAGCTCAACCCGGCGCTGCATCCCGGCTTCACCGCGCGCCGGTTGGAGATGCTCGGCAAGCTCGACCTGATGCAGGGGGAGTTCGGAAATGCGTTGGATCGCTTCAGCGAAGTGTTGAAGCTATGCCGCGATCTCGGCGCTCATCACGCGGCATTGACGGCCACGCTCAACCTTTCGCACGTTCGCATCTTTCTCAATCAGACGCTCATCGCCAAAATCTCACTCGAGGTCGTCAGGTCTGAGGCGCTGCGGATCGGAGATCAAGCGACGGCGGCGCGCGCCGATTTCCTGCTTCAGCTTGCCGAAGCCCGCAACCGGACGCTCGCCGATGACGAGATGGTCGTTCCCTCGGTGGTGGAGATGCAGCAGGGACGGGCGGCCAAACCATCAGCCGATGAGCGGCAGCCGCGCGGAATTGATCCGTTCGACGTCCCGCAGGCCGAAAGCTTCCTGACCTTCTTCGAAGATCAAACCATCGGGTTCCATTACCTGCTTGGCTTCCGCGATATGCCCGCAACGGCGAATTACCTTGATCGTCTGGAAGACCTCTTCGTGGCAACCGACTCCGAATTGATCCAGGCGCGGCTGCGGGTGATGCGCGGGATGGTCAGCTATTACGAGAGCAGATCCCATCCTGATCAACCTGAAGCGAAATACAAACAGGCCGAAATGGAGTTGGCGGAAGCTTGCGAGCAGTTGGAAGCGATGGGACTGTTGCCCGAATTGTGGCAGGCGCGGCGCATCCTGAGCTGGTGCCGGGCCTGGCTCAACCACGATGAGGAGGCGATCCTGGCGATGACGAGCGGTAACGACCGGCTCCTGTCTCAATTGGCCAACTCGCTCTCGCCCTGGGAGCGCGCCTTCTACCTGAGCAATAAGTGGACCGCCGACGAGGAGAACATCGCGGTCAAGATCGAAGAGATGTTGGCGATGCAGCGCGAGGCCGGCGAACGCTTCTGGCCATTCTCGCTACGGCGGCGTTGGGCCGTGATGGAGCGGATCCACGAATTGATGCTGCACGTTGACCGTTACAAGGACGCGCTCAGCCGGAAAACGATTGCCGGACGCGACGAGCCGGACAAGCGGGCGCAGCCGGCATTCACTTTGTGGCGCAGGCTCTCGCGACATCCCTGGAACCGCGCGACACTTTCGTTTCTGGTCCTGCCCGACCGCGTTTTGACCATCCGCTCCGGCTTTCTCTCGTTGCGCTTCAGCGTCCGCGAGGTCGCGCGCAACCGCGTGCGCGAGTTGGTGCAGCGGTGGCATTTGAACATCAGCCCGAAAGGCTCTCACCGTTTGCTTGACCCGGCCGTTCATCGTCACCTTATCCCCGTCGAGCAGCTCGAAGCCCCGCAGGAACGCGCCGCGGAGATAGAAGCCATCGCCTCCGAACTGACCGCCGCGCTCTCATTGCCCGATCTTCTGAAGAGATTACCACGCTGGATCAAAGCCTTGACCATTGCGCCCGACGACAGTTTGCACGGTTTCCCATTTGCGGCGCTGCAACATCAGGGAAAGTATCTGATCGAGCGTTTCGCGCTCTCGCTGGCGTTTGAAACCAGCCTGCGCGAGAGCGATTCCGATCCCCGTGGCTCAGGAGAGGTGTTGTTAGTAGCTGCGCCCGAAGGCAATTTCTACGCGGAGATCGCAGGCAGAACATTCTGGATTGAGTCGCTCCCGAACACGTTGGAAGAGCTCAAGAGAATGGGGGAGTGGTTCAGACCTAAACGCGGAGTCAGCATCCACCGGCTTGACAATAGATCGGCTGTCGCCAGCAAGGCGGCATTGCTCAAACATCTTCCCTCAGCGGAGTTCTTTCACATTGCCTGCCATGGCTTTTCCAACCCTGAGCGGCCCGACCAATCCTGTCTGGTCTTGACCCCCGAACCGGAGCAGGTCGAATTACTTACACTGAGGGAGATGAGCGGGTTGTCGCTGAACAATCTGCAACACGTCACGCTCTCTTCCTGCTGGGCGGCGGACAATTTCGTGTTGCCCGGACGCTGGATTATCAGCTTGCCGGAAACTCTTTGGCGGGCTGGCGCCCACAGCATCCTCGGATGTTTGTGGCCGGTGAAAGACGCTGTCGCCGCTGATTTCATGGCCGCGTTCTACCAGAACCTCGACCGTTATCCGCGCGACCAGGCGCTACAACGAACTCAGATTGCATTTATCCCCCAAACCGAGTCGTCCGGCGGCGAATCGTCATCCCAGAATCCCGAGAGTTTGGCCAATTGGGCAGGCTACAACCTCTACGGCGATCATCGAGCCATCAATTTCGCAAGCCGGTAACGCGAACATAACAATGTTATAGCTCGATCCTACAGGAGAAATAACTCATGGCTGACCATATGCTTCAATCCAAGATGTTTCGCGCATTGCTGATCGGCATTGATTGTTACCTGCCCAACCAACTGCCAGGCGGCGCAAGTTACTCAAGCCTTGGCGGATGTGTGCGCGATGTCACATTGGTGGAAGAATTTCTGCGGTGGAAGCTGGGTGTGCCCAGCGAAAATATTAGCACGCTCACCTCGTCTGTTACTCCGGCGGGAGAACCGATTGAGCCTGACGACCGATGGCCGACTTACGAGAATCTGGTCAAGACCATTCAGGAATTGACTGAGGCCGCCGCGCCGAGCGACCAGGTCTACATTCATTATTGCGGTCACGGCGGCCGCGTGCCGACCCGGTTTCCCGGACTCAAAGGGGCTAATGGGCTGGACGAAACCCTTGTGCCGATGGACATCGGCAAAACCAGCGCGCGTCATCTGCGCGACATAGAGTTGGCGTACTTGCTGAAAAAGATGGCGGATAAGGGATTGAATGTGACCTTGGTGTTGGATTGCTGCCACTCCGGCGGCGCTACTCGCGGGGTGAGGAACCTAATGGCAGGCAAGGATTTCTGGCTGCGAGGTATAGACAGCGTTGACACGACGCTCCGGCCTTCAGAAAGCTTGGTCGCTTCCGAGGACGAGTTGAGCGAAAGCTGGCGCAGTTTGTCGGCCGGCGCAACGCGCGGTCTCGAAATGAGTAATAACTGGTTATGGCGTCCGCAAGGATACGTGTTGCTGGCGGCGTGCCGTCCTTCTGAGTACGCGCATGAATGTGTTTTCGATGGGCGGCGGCGCGGAGCGCTGAGCTATTGGCTGCTCGATTCGCTCAGTCGCCTTGGCCCTGGCTTGACCTACACAATGTTATTCAACCGGATCTTCGGGAAAGTCCACACCCAATTCGCCGCCCAGACGCCGATGCTGGTTGGAGAAGGCGACCGCGTCGTGTTCGGCAGCGACAGATTGCCGCCAATCAATGCCGTGCACGTTTTGCAAACCGATCCGAGCAATCAACGCGTTCAGTTGCTGGCTGGCAAGGCGCAAGGTGTGGATGAAGGCGCCGTATTTGCCATCTATCCGCGTGACGCATCCGATTACACGAAGTTCGAAGAGCGTGCGGCGCTGGTCGAGATTGACGATCCCGATTCGACCAGCTCGTGGGGAAAGATTACGGTTCAACTCAGCCCCGGCGCCATTGAGTCCGGCGCGGCAGCCGTTCTGATTGGCGCAGGCCGGACGAAGCTGCTTCGCAATGTACGTCTGGCAACGGCAATAAACGCCAATCACGAGTTAGAAGCTATGCGGAGCCTCGAAGAAGCGCTGGCTGCGGACGGGAACGGTTGGGCGCAAGTGGCAGAAGCGGCAGACGAGGTTCATTACCAGGTGATGATAAACCACCGAGGCGAATTCGAGATCTGCGACCCGGCCGGGAACCCGCTGCTTAACCTGCGACCGGCGATCAAAGTTGGAACCGCCGAAGCGGCAACCCGATTGGTTCAACGCCTGGCGCATCTGAGCAAGTACCATGCTGTCGAGCAACTCGATAACTCCGATGCGATGTCGTCACTCGCGCGCGAACTGGTAGTGGAGTTATATAAGCTGCCGGACGATTTCAATCCGAAGCAGAGTTCCATAAAACCTTTGCTCGCCGCCCGCTCCGATAACGGGCAATTATTTTCTCCGGGTCAGTGGGTATGCTTGCGCATCCATAACAAGTCATCGCGGGTTCTCAACGTAGTGGCGCTTGATCTTCAGCCAGATTGGGGAATAACTCAGATTATCCCGTCTACAGCAGGCGCCCTTTGCGAGGAACTCGACGCCGGCAAAGAAATGAACATTCCGCTCAAGGTTGATCTCCCGTCCGGTTATCAGGAAGGCAGCGACGTGATAAAAGTTTTCGCAACAGTCACTGCGGCTAACTTCCGATGGTTGGAGTTGCCTGCTCTGGACAAGCCTCAGGCGCGGGCAGTAAGGCGCAGCGCAGAGCCGGTAAATGAATTGGAGCGACTGCTGGCGGCAGTCTCCGCAGACAGACAGTCGCTCCGGCACGTTAGCGTAGCCAGTTATTCCGGACAAGACTGGGTCGCTGCTCAGGTCATTTTACAAATCAATCGGCAGTCTGCGCCGGTTTCTTCTCGATTGTCTTGATGTCGTTGTGGTGCAAGACGGTGTTGAAGAGCATTCCGAACTCACCGTGGTTCTGCCAGCGGTAACACGGGTTGGTGGCAAACAGAATCACGCGGCCTCTGCCCACTGGAACATCCACGATGGCTGGGCGATTGCGGGTTTCGGCCACGCCGCGCATCAATCCGCTCAAGACCGATTTATCCGCGCCGGGAAAGCGCATCAAGACCTGCTGCTCGCGGTCACGTTCGGGCACGGTGAGCAGCGGGCCGTTGGCGTAACGCACCGGGACCGTCTTCTGGGTGTAGCCGTAAAAGATCGGATGCGTTGGTTGCAGGATTTCGGCCTCAACAATCGGCCCCGGCGCGTAAAATTGCGGCGACGTGCGGCTCGCATCAACCCTTCGCGTCAAGCCGAATTCAGGCGGGAAGAAGCTGGCCTGTCCGAGCGTGACCACCAGACCGCCTGCTTCGACGAACTTCTGAAATTCGAGCGCGCCGGCAAGCCCCATCCCGCCCGTGATGTCTTCCGATTCGCCGTACACGCCGTGCGATTTGAACTGATCACTCTTCGTGTAGGCAAGCGGCTTGCGCGTTGGCTCGCGGTCGAAGACCAGACCTTTGCCGCTGCGGCCTTGATTCGGGACGATGATCGCGTCGTAATCGTCGCGCAGGTTGCCCTGTTTGACGCGCTCTTTGTAGATCAGATCGTATTTGACCTCGAATTTATCGAGCGCGTGACGCACCCAGCCGACTTCTTGAGTGTTGCCCCACGTCGAGTAGACAGCCAGGCGCGGCAGATCAACTTCGTGTATCGGCGCGTTCGGCGGGGCCGACAGCGCGGTCGCCGTCAAGCCGAGCGATTCGACCGCGGCCTTCACTTTGTTGTGAGCGTCCGGTTGATTGGCCGCGACGATAAACGAGCCAGCGGGGATTTCAGTATCGCCGGATTTGAACGATTGCTCGTTCGCCTGAACTTTCAGGTCTTTCAACCTGAACCGCAGCGTGATCAGATTGTTCGATCCGTGATTGGCGATGGCGTATGCGGCGGTAGCTTGACCGCCTTTCACTTCGCCTTTGATTTCAAGCTTACCAACGGCCTCGACCGGAACGTCGAGGATCGCTTTGTCCGCAATCTCTTTGATCTCGGTCTGC
>Ga0187893_10004424_pt1 | contig 26738 bp, 21 predicted proteins | sample MA1701074metaG_FD_139574 | JGI IMG/M metagenome (GOLD analysis project Ga0187893, IMG submission 139574) | White microbial mat communities from a basaltic lava cave in the Kipuka Kanohina Cave System on the Island of Hawaii, USA - MA170107-4 metaG ... | reverse complement strand
TGGCGGCGGGGAAGACCCCGCGCGAGGTGATCGAGGAGCTCTACGTGCGCTGCCTCACCCGCCGGCCGACCGAGGCGGAGATCGGCGCGATGCTGGCGTCGCTCCCGTCCGACGGAGCGCAGCTCGACGCGGCGCTGCAGGACGTGTTCTGGGCGCTGCTCAACTCCAAGGAACTGGTGTTCAACCACTGACGTGTCGCGCCCGCGGACGCTCTCGCTCGGCCTCCTCGTCTCCCTCGGCGCGCCGGCCGCCGCCGCGCAGGAGAAGACGACGTTCGACGACCAGGCCGGCCGGGTTCTCGCCCAGCACTGCGGCAAGTGCCACGGCGAGGAGCGGCAGCGCGCCGGGCTCGACCTGTCGAAGTACGCCGGCGTGCTCAAGGGCTCGAGCGGCGGGCCGGTGGTGCAGTCGGGCGAGCCCGACCAGAGCGTGCTCTTCCTCGCGGTCACCCACCGTCGCGAGCCGACGATGCCTCCCGGGGGCGGGAAGATCCCCGACCGCGCCATCGAGGTGATCCGGCGCTGGATCGCCGACGGGCTGCTCGAGAACTCGGGGAGCGCGCCGCGTCCGAAGCGCCGGAGCAACCCCGCGCTGCAGAGGGTCGACGCGTCGGCCGAGCGGCCCGCGGAGCCGCCGCCGCTGCCCGAGGGGCTGCTGCTCGAGCCGGTGGTCGCGCCGGCGCGGCCGGGCGCCATCGTCGCGCTCGCCGCGAATCCGTGGGCGCCGCTGGTCGCGCTCGGCGGCCGCCGCCAGGTCCTCCTCTACGACACGCGCTCCCTCGAGCTGCTCGGGATCCTCCCGTTCCCCGAAGGGCTGCCGCACGCGCTCTCCTTCACGCGCGACGGGCGACTGCTGGTGGCGGGCGGCGGCCGGGGGGCGGCGTCGGGGGCGCTCGTCGCGTGGAACGTCGCCGACGGCGCCCGCGTGGTGGAGGTCGGCGGCGATGGCGACGCGGCGCTGGCCGGCGAGCTCAGCTCCGACCGCCGCTTCGCCGCGCTGGGCGGCCCCGACAAGGTGGTGAACGTGCACTCCGCCGCGACCGGCGAGCTCGTGCACGTCCTCAAGAAGCACACCGAGTGGATCACCGCGCTCTCCTTCAGCCCCGACGGCGTGCTGCTCGCCACCGGCGATCGCAACGGCGGCCTCGTCGTCTGGGAGTCGGAGTCGGGGCGCGAGTTCCAGACACTGGTCGGGCACGCGGCGGCGATCACGGCGATCGCGTGGCGCGACGACGGCAACGTCCTCGCCTCGTCGAGCGAGGACGGCTCGGTGCGGCTGTTCGAGATGTTCGAGGGCCGCGAGATCCGCAACCTGCCGGCCCACCCGGGCGGCGCGCTCGACGTCGCCTTCGCCCACGACGGCCGGCTCGCCACCTGCGGGCGCGATCGTCGCGCGAAGTGCTGGAGCCCCGACGGCGCGCTCGAGCGCGAATTCGAGCCGATGGAGGAGATCGTGCTCGCCGTCGCCTTCGACGCCGACGGCGGCCGGGTGATCGCGGGCGACTGGAACGGGACGGTGCGGGCGTGGAGTCGCGCCGACGGGACGCGCCTCGGCGACCTGCCGCTCAACCCGCCGCGCCTCGGCGACCGGGTGGCGGCGGCCGCGCAGGCGGCGGAAGCGGCGCGAGCCGGCCTCGAGCTGGCGGATGCGGCGCTCGCGGAGGCGGAGCGGACGGCGCAGCCGGCGCTGGCCGAGCTCGCCGCCGCGCGCGGCGCCCACGAGCCGCTCGCGCGGAGGGTGCGCGAGGCGGAGCAGCGGGTCGCGGAGGCGCGCGCCGAGTCGGAGGCGGCGGCGTCGGCGCTCACGGCGGCGGCGCAGGAGCTCGAGGCGCGCCGCGCCGAGGCCGGCGCGGCGTCGCAGCAGCTCGCCCAGGCCGAGGCGGCGAGCGCGCAGGCGGCGGGAGCGCGCGAGCAGGCCGCCAGGGTCGAGGCCGATCGCGGCGCCCTCGCGGCGCAGATGGCGGCGGCCGCGGCGGCCGCGCGCGCGGCTGCGAGCTCCGCGCCCGACGACGCCGTCCTGCAGGAGGCGGCCGCGCGCGGCGAGGAGGCGGCGGCGAAGGCGCAGGCCGCGCACGCAGGCGCGGCGCAGGCGCTCGCGGCGGCGGCGGCGCAGGACGAGGCCGCGATCCAGTCCCGCGGGGCGGCGAACGCCCGCGCCGCCGCGGCGGCGGACGCGGTGCAGGCGGCCGAGTCGGCGCAGTCGGCGCCGACGGCGCGCATCGACGAGCTCGGCGCCCGGCAGGCCGAGGCGGAGTCGGCGCTGCAGGCGGCGCGCGCCGAGTTTTCGCCGCACGAGCAGGCGCTGGCCGCGCGGGCCTCGGCGGCGCAGCCGCTCGAGGCGACGGTCGCGGCGGCGCGGCAGGCGCGGGAGACGGCGGCGGGCGCCCACGAAGCCGCGCGGCGCGAGCTCGCGAAGTGGCGCGCCGCCCGCGTGGACGTCGACCTCCACGCGGCGCGCGCGGAGCTCGCCGCGGCGGATGCGGAGGTCGCGGCGCGCGAGCGGGAGGTCGCGGCGGCGCGCGCGCCGGCCGAGGCGCTCGCCGACGAGCTCGCCGCGCTCGAGGCCGAGCTCGCCGGGCAGCCGGCGCTCGCGGCGGCGCGCGAATCGGAGCGGGCGCAGGCGCGCGCCGCCGCCGACGCCGCGGCCGCTGCCGTGGAGGGCGCGCGCGGGACTCTGCGCCAGCAGCTCGACGCGCTGCGCGGCCACGAGGCCTTCCACGCGCTGCTGATCGCGCAGTCGGAGAGGAAGCCGGGCGACGCCGGGCTCGCCGCGCTCGTGAAGGCGTCCGCCGAGAAGCTCGCGGAGAGCGCGCGATCGCACGCCGTCGCGCGCGCCGGGCTGGCGCAGCTCGAGGAGGCCGTCGCCGGCGCGGAGGAGCGGGCGGCCGCCGCCGCGCTCGCGCTCGCGACCGCGTCGGCGCGCCTGCTCGAGCTCCCCGATCCGATCGCCGCGAAGCGCGCCGAGCTCGACGCCGCGCAGTCCCGCCTCGCCGCCGCCGCCCACGAGGCCGCCTCCGCCGCCGAGCGCCGGAGCCAGCTCGCGGCTCACGCCGCGGAACTCGCGAATCGCCATTCGCTGGAACGCGCGGCTTCCGTCGGTCGCTGAATCGCGTCGAGCGCCGCCGTTTCGACCGGCCGGGGCGGCACGATCGCGATCGTCGGGGCTCCGCCGGACCGCCGTCGGCGGGCGGACGACCCGACGCGCCGCGCCCTCGCTACTCCCCGCCCGATCGCTTCCCGGCGACGCGTTCGTCCTCCGGGATCGCTCGCAGCGTCTCGAGCGCCTTGGAGAGGACGGGATCGCTGGTGGGGGTGAACTGCTCCTGTTTCGCGGCGACCTGCACTCCGGGCGGGATGCCCTTGCCCTCGATCGGGTTCTGCTGCGGGTCGCGGTCGTCCCAGCGCGGGAGGCGGACCTTGATCTTGCCCTTGGTCTCGACGAAGCGCGGGTTGCCGGACGAGCCGGCGGTCTTGTCTCCCATCGTCGTCACCTGCGGACACTGGGCGAACATGAGCGCCATCGACTCGGCCGAGCTCATCGTCCGCTGGCCCTGCAGCAGGATCACCGGCGATTCGTACCGCCAGGGGCCGCGAGGAGAGAACTTGCGCTCGAGCCACGGGCCGTGCTGGTCGCGCCGGGATCCGCTGCGGTAGCGGTTCACGCTGTAGACGCGCTCCCGGTCGACGAAACGCCCGGCGATCTCGCGCGCGAGCAGCTCGTCGCCGCCGCCGTTGAAGCGCAGGTCGACGATCATCGCCCAGGTGTGGCCGAGCTTCTCGAGCGCCTCGTCGAACCGCTTCGGCAGCTCCTTGTCTCCGAGCTGGTAGACGTTCACGTACCCGACGTCGTCGCGCGTGCGCCCGTAGAAGCAGTCCTGTTTGGTGTCGACCAGGTCGACGAGCTGCGCGCGGACGGCGTCCCAGCTCCCGTTCTGCGGCCGATCGCGCGTCGCGACCTGGATCCACTCGCCGTCGACCGACACGTCGATGTGCAGGTCGTCGAGGGGGCGCAGGAGCTCGGCGAGCAGCACGCCGACCTCGTAGCAGGTCTTGGCCGCCGCCGCGCGCTTCCTGAGCGCGGCGCCCGCCTTCGCGAAGTCGTACCCGGGATGAAGCGCGAACTTGGCGTACTCCCGGTCGAAGGCGTCGTAGACGTCGTCGAACGCCGCGAGCGCCGACTCGAGCCCCTGCTTCTTCACGCTGTCCGCCGGGAAGAACGTGCCGACGAGCGCCGGATAGAACCGGAGCCACACGCTCGCCACCTCGTCGCCGCCGCCGGGCAGATCGGTGGTGAGCCTTCCCGGCTTCTCGGGCAGCACCGCGGCCCATACCACGTTTCCCTCGTGATGGCCGAAGACCACGTCCGACGACCCGAGCTCGATCGTGAGCTTCTGCTCGCCGGCGACGAGACGCGTGCTCCAGCGCATGAGGCTCCAGACGTCCTTGGCCTCGCTCTTCCACGTGCGCGCGGGGGCGTCCTCCGCCCAGTCGAGCGTCGCCGGGTACTGCTTCGCGAGGTCGATCCCGGCCGGCGCGGAACCAGGGCTCGCCGCGGCGGCACCCGACACGGTCCCTTGCGACAGACACGCGAACGCGAGAAGCGACGCAATGGCGCGCGTGACGAGTCGCATCGAAGACCTCCTTGTCCCACGGACCGCGACGGCCCTGCGTGCGACGGGATGCCTCGAGCTCCGACTTCGGAGGCCGCCCGCAAGGGCGTCGGGCCACGATGTCGAGCGCGCCGGGAAGCCTAGTTGCGCGCGGATGAAGTGCTGATCCGGGCGGGATCCACCCCGGGCGCTCTTCCCGCCGGGCTCCGTCACGCCTCCTCACCAACCGCCTCCGCAGGTCGCCTCGTCGACGGTCGCGACGTTTGTAGTTCGTACGGTTCTTCGCCTCGCCCCGTCGCGGCGTTCCGGTCGCGGCGGTCGGTGCGCGGGGCGAAGGGCCGTGCGGCGAAGGGCCGCGAGGGAGCGCGGTACGATGCCGCCCCCCGAGCGGGGCCGCCGCCGGTTCGCGGCTCCCGCCGCGGGAGTTTCGCGGAACGGGCAGGAGGTTTCCCGCCATGCGCACGATCCAGGGTCCCGCCATCTTCCTGGCCCAGTACATGGGCGACCAGGCGCCGTTCAACTCGCTCGATGCCATCACGTCGTGGGCGGCCGGGCTGGGCTACGTCGGGATCCAGGTGCCGACGTGGGACGGCCGCTGCATCGACCTGGCGAAGGCGGCGCAGTCGAAGGCGTACTGCGACGACTACCGCGCGAAGTTCAAGGGCAAGGGGCTCGCGATCACCGAGCTGTCGACCCACCTGCAGGGGCAGCTCGTGGCGGTCCATCCGGCGTACGACGAGCTGTTCGACGGCTTCGCCGACGAGAAGGTGCGCGGCAACCCGGCCGCGCGCACGAAGTGGGCGGTCGAGCAGGTCAAGCTCTGCCTCACGGCGAGCCGGAACCTCGGGCTCAAGGCGATGGCGACCTTCTCCGGCGCGCTCGCCTGGCCCTACCTCTATCCGTGGCCGCAGCGTCCGGCCGGCCTGGTCGAGGAGGCGTTCGCGGAGCTGGCGCGCCGCTGGAAGCCGATCCTCGACCACGCCGAGGAGTGCGGCGTCGACTGCGCCTTCGAGGTCCATCCGGGCGAGGACCTCTTCGACGGCGCCACCGTCGAGCGGTTCCTCGCCGAGGTGAAGGGCCACCCGCGCGCGCAGCTCCTCTACGACCCGAGCCACTTCGTGCTGCAGCAGCTCGACTACCTGCACTACCTCGACCTCTACCACGACCGCATCAAGGTCTTCCACGTGAAGGACGCCGAGTTCCGCCCGAGCGGGCGGTGCGGCACCTACGGCGGCTACCTCGGCTGGACCGAGCGCGCCGGCCGCTTCCGCAGCCTCGGCGACGGCCAGATCGACTTCACCGCGATCTTCAGCAAGCTCGCGCAGTACGACTACCCGGGCTGGGCGGTCGTCGAGTGGGAGTGCGCGCTCAAGGACAACGTGCAGGGCGCCACGGAGGGCGCGCAGTTCGTGAAGCGCATGATCATCCAGACCGCGAAGAAGAGCTTCGACGACTTCGCGGCGAGCGGCGTCGACGCCAAGAAGAACCAGCGCGTGCTCGGGTTCGCCCGCGGAGCGTAGGCCCCGCGCGGCCCGACGCGTTCACGGCAACACGCCGGGAACGGCGCAGCTCGCGCTTCGTAGGAGCTCGCCGCCCCGCCTTCCCGATCCCGGAGCACACCGTGGCCGGCACTTTCGCCGTCGAGCTCGCGGCGCGCGTGCGCGCGCTCGAGCGCCAGGTCCGCTTGCATCGAGCCCTCGCGGGGCTGCTGCTGGTCGCCGCCCTCGCGGCCGGGTTCGTGCGCAGCCAGGACCCGCGGCGCGCGCCCGCTCCCGACGGCGTCCTGCGCGTGCGCGGACTGGTCGTCGAGGACGAGAAGGGTCGCCCTCGCGTGCTCCTCGGCGCGCCGGTGGCCGCCCTGGCGGGGCGCCGGCGCAGCGACCCGGCGCTCGGGATGGTCGTGCTCGACGAGGCGGGTCGCGACCGCCTGCAGGTCGGCAACGTCGGCGGCCCGCAGATGGGCGGCACCGTGCAGCCGCGCATCGCCGGGTGCACGGGAATCATGCTCTGCGATCTCGGCGGCGAGGAGCGCGGCGGCTTCGGCTTCCTCGACAACGGCCGCACCGTGCTCGGGATGGACGACCCTGCGGACGAGGGAGTGATGCTCTTCCTGGCGCCCGACCTCGGCCGCAAGGGGCTCGTCGTCAACGAGCGCGTGGGTGATCGCACCGTGCAGCGGCTCTTCCTCGGCGTCGACACCCGTCGCCACGAGTCGCTGCTCAAGCTCCAGGACGGCGCGGGCGTCGAGCGCGTGCAGGTCGTCGCCCCCGCGGACGAGGTTCCGCGCCTCGTGGTGACGGACGGCGAGGGCCAGGAGCTCGCCGACATTCTCGAGGAGCGCTAGTCTGCGCCGCCCCGCGTCGGGACACGACGTGGCGGCGGAGGTCGCAGCGATGGTGAGCGGATCGGCCATTCCTCCGAGCGGCCGGCTGCGCATGGGCATGGTGGGCGGCGGGCCGGGGGCCTTCATCGGGGCGGTGCACCGCATCGCGCTGGCGATGGACGGGCAGTTCGAGATGGCGGCCGGCGCCTTCTCGAGCGACCCGGCGAAGAGCCGCCAGACCGGCGCCGAGCTCGGGCTCGATCCGCGCCGCGTCTACGGCTCCTGGCGCGAGATGCTCGAGACGGAGGCGAAGCTCCCCGCCGAGCAGCGCGTCCACGCCGTCTCGATCGTCACCCCCAACTTCGCCCACCACGGGCCGGCGAAGCTGGCGCTCGAGAAGGGGTTCCACGTCGCCTGCGACAAGCCGCTCGCGATCAGCGTCGAGGAGGCCGAGGATCTCGAGCAGCTCGTCCGCGGGAGCGGCCTCAAGTTCTGCGTCACGCACAACTACACCGGCCATCCGATGGTGCGCGAGGCACGGAACCTCGTGCAGGGCGGCCACCTCGGCGAGATCCGCAAGGTCTACGTCGAGTACCTGCAGGGATGGCTCAGCGACAAGCTCGAGGCCACCGGCCAGAAGCAGGCCGACTGGCGCACCGACCCCAAGCGCTCCGGCCCGTGCGGCGCGATGGGGGACATCGGCACCCACGCCGCCAACCTGGTCGAGCACGTCACCGGGTCGCGCATCGACTCGCTCTACGCCGTGCTCAAGACCTGGGTGGCCGGCCGCGCGCTCGACGACGACGGCATGGTGCTCTTCAAGCTGAAGAACGGCGCCACCGGCACGCTGGCGGCGTCGCAGGTCTGCGTGGGGAAGGAGAACGCGCTCGCGCTGCGCGTCTTCGGGACCAAGGGCGGCCTCTCCTGGCAGCAGGAGCACCCCAACGACCTGCTCGTCACCTGGAAGGACCGCGCCGCCGAACTGCGCCGCCCGGGAAACGGCTGGCTGCACAAGGAGTCGCAGGCGCTGCACCGCCTCCCCTCCGGCCATCCGGAGGGCTACCTCGAGGCGTTCGCCAACCTCTACAAGGCCTTCGCGCAGTCGATCCGCGGCGCGAAGGACATCCCCGACGCCCACCCGACCGTCGCCGACGGTCTCGCCGGCATGCGCTTCCTGCGCGCCTGCCTCAAGAGCGCCAAGGAGGGCGGCTGGGTCGCGCCGTAGCGCCCGGCCGCGCGCGGCGGGGCGCCGCTCACTTCGCGTACGCGTCGATCACCCGCGAGAGCGCGCGCTCGCACACCGCGCAGAAGGCGGTGGGGTTGCGGGTGAACATGATGCAGTCGACGCTGGGGCGGTAGAGGCCCTTGGCCTGGTAGCAGGCGCCCTCGAAGGCGCCGACGCGTCCGTGCAGCGGCTCGGAGGCGAGCTGCTTCGAGCTCTGCGCCTTGATCTCGCGCATGAGCGCCTCCTGCGCCGCGTCGTCGGCGCCGCGCTCGACCGCCTCGGCGCGCCGCTTCTGGTACGCGAGGTCCATCTCGTCGTAGGCGCGCTGGTCCCACGGGCTGGGGATCGGCGTGGCGGCCGTCACCAGATCCTTCCACTTGAGGTCGTCGCGGTCGAGCAGCGCGGTGACGTTGGGCTCCCACGGCTCGCTGCCCGGCGGCGTGAACTCCTCGTAGGCGACCTGCGAGCTGTAGTACTCGTCGGCGAGGCCGCCGAAGCTGTGGCCGAACTCGTGGACGAAGACGTAGGCGGCCGGCTCGGTGTCGGCGGCGCAGGTGGCCCACAGCCCGTAGATCCCGCCGCCGCCGTACTTCCTCGTGTTGGCCAGCAGGACCAGCGTGTCGTAGGGCGCCTGCGCGGCCCACTCGCGCAGGGTCTCGTTGGCGAAGGTGAGCATGTAGCGGTCGCTGTCGAAGGCGTTGAACGTGAGGCGCAGCGGCGTGTCGACGAACGTCCCCCGCCGCGGGTCGGTGACGCCAGGCTGCGGCGCGGGGGCGAGGATGGCGCGCACGTTGAAGTCGCCGCGGCGCGACTTGAACGGCTCGGCGGCGAAGAGCGCGCCCGTGAGCCGGTGGACGTCGTCGATGAACTCGTCGCGCTGGCGGCCGGTGTAGCCGTCGCCCAGGATCAGCAGGTCGACCTTCGTGGCCGGGGGGCCGCGCTCCGCGATCGGCATCACGCCGCCGCGCGCGGTGACCGGCGAGCGATCGACGAACCGGCTGCCCGGATCGCACTCGCCGCGCCAGATCTCGCGCCAGGAGAGGTCGTCGGCGCGCTTCTCGAGCGCGAGCGCGATCGGGCGGCGCGGCTCGGGGAAGCGCTGCGACTCGTGGAACGCCTTCCAGGCGCGCTTCGCCTCGCCGGTCGTCTCCCACTCCCCGTAGATGCTCGCGAAGCCGCGCGTCCAGATCGTCGCGCCCGACGCGAGGTCGCGCACCACGAAGCGGTACTTGCCGTGGTCGAGCGGGTCGAGGAGCTGCGTGCGGCTGCCGGCCCAGTCGCCCTCGAGGCGGAAGCGGTCGACGGCGATCTTCTCGACGCCGCCCTCCTGCGCCGTCCCGACGTGGTGGTAGTCGAAGCGCAGCGTCCTTCCGGTGAAGTCGGCGTCGAAGCCCGACGGCGCCGCCTGCGCGAAGGCGACGAGCGACGACAGGAGCGGCGCGGCGGCGCGGCGCATGCGGGCCTCCTCCCGGGGAGCGGCGGGCGGCGACCTTATAACGGCGCGCCCATGCCCGCCGCCCTGCCCGCGCCCGCCACCACGCACCCGGTCCGCTGTCCCCACTTCGGGCCGTGCGGCGGCTGCACGTCGCTCGACCTGCCCTACCTCGACGAGCTGCGCGCCAAGGAGGAGAAGCTGCGCACGGCGCTCGGCCGCCATCCCGAGCTCGTGAAGACGCCGGTGCTGCCGATCCTCGGCGCGGCCGAGCCGCTGCTCTACCGCACCGCGATCAAGGTCCCGTTCGGCTGGTCGCGCGCGGGACCGGTCGCCGGCTTCTTCGAGCGCCGTTCGCACCGCATCGTCGATCTCACCACCTGCCTGATCCAGCACCCACGACTCACCGAGCTCGTGCTCGAGACCAAGCGGCTGGTGGGGGAGCTGCGCATCGCCGTGCACGACGAGCGCACCGGTCGCGGCATCCTGCGCCACCTGGTCGGGCGGGTGGCCGAGGGGACCGGCGAGATGCTCGCGGGGCTGGTGGTGCAGGCGCAGGGCTACGGCAAGATCCGCGGGCTGGCGCTCGGGCTGCTCGAGCGGCTCGGAGCGAGCGGGCTCGTGGGCGTGGTGCAGAACATCCACGAGAGCGACGAGGACTCGGCCGTGCTGGGCGGGACGACGCTCCCGCTCGCCGGCCGCACCTGGATCGAGGAGGTGTCCGACGGCCTCCGCCTGCGCACGTCGCTCACCTCCTTCGCGCAGGTGAACGCGGGGCAGGCGCAGGCGCTCTATCGCGAGGTGCTGCGCCTGCTCGACCTGGCGGCGCACGCGCAGGATCTCCCCGACCTCTCGGGGCGGCGCATCGCCGACCTCTACTGCGGAGGCGGGCCGATCGCGCTGCGGCTGGCGCGCGCGGGCGCACAGGTGGACGGCGTCGAGTGGAGCCGCGACGCCGTGCAGAGCGCGCGCTGGGCGGCACGCGCCAACGGCCTCGCCGCGCGCGCGCACTTCCACGCCGGCGACGCCGCGCAGGGGCTGAAGAAGCTCGGCGAGACCGCCGCCGCCGCGCCGCTCGACTCGATCGTGGTCGACCCGCCGCGGCGCGGACTCTCGGCGGCGGTGATCGCGGCGATCGTCGCCTCGAGCGCGCGGCAGCTCGTCTACGTCGCCTGCGACCCGTTCACGCTGGCGCGCGACCTCGCCGCGCTCTCCGGCAGCTTCGAGCTCGCGGCCGTGCGTCCCGTCGACCTCTTCCCGCGCACGCTGCACCTCGAGGCGGTCGCGCTGCTGCGGCGCGCCTGAGCGCCGGCTCCGCGCCGCGAGGCCCGATGGAGTCGTGCGACGTGATCGTGGCGGGCGCCGGGCCGGCCGGCCTCGCGGCCGCGATCGGGGCGGCGAAGCGCGGCCGCCGGGTCGTGCTGCTCGAGAAGGCGGCGCGCCCCGGCGTGAAGATCCTGCTGAGCGGCGGCAACCGCTGCAACCTCACCCACGACTGCGACGCCGCCGGGATCGCGCGCGCGTTCGGCCGCGCCGGCGCGCGCTTCCTCGGCCCGGCGCTGCGCGAGCTCGGCCCGCGCGAGCTGCGCGCCTGGATCGAGTCGCTCGGCGTGCCGACCAAGGTCGAGCCCGGAGGCAAGGTCTTCCCGGTCTCCGATCGCGCGGTCGACGTGCGCGACGCGCTCGAGCGCGAGATGGGCCGCGCCGGCGTCCGCTTCGCCGGAAGGAGCGCCGTGCGCGCCGTCGAGCGAGCCGTGAACGGGGCGGGCTTCGTCGTCGCCGCGGATTCCGGCCGATTCGCCGCGCCGCGCGTCGTCCTCGCGCTGGGCGGCCGCTCCTACCCGAAGGTGGGGACGACCGGCGACGGCTACGCGATCGCCCGCGCGCTCGGCCACTCGGTCACGTCGACCGCGCCGGCGCTCGTCCCGCTCGTGGTCGGGACGCCGTGGGTGCGATCGCTCTCCGGAGTCACGCTCGAGGACGTGGAGATCGCGCTGCGCCTCCCCGCCCCCGCGGGCGCCCCGAGTCCCGCGCCGCGCGTCGTCGATCGCCGCCGCGGCGCCCTCCTCTTCACCCACTTCGGCCTCTCCGGCCCCGCGCCCATGAATCTCGGCGGTGCGATCGCGACCGCCGAGACTCTCGCGTCCGCGAACGTGGGCGGCGCAGTGGCCGCCGCCGGGATCCTCGCGCCGGCGCTCCGAGGCGGCGCGGCAGCCTCCGACGCGCCGCGCGACGGGCGGTTTCTGTCGATCGACTTCCTGCCGGGTCGCTCGCGGCGCGAGTTCGACGCCGGGCTCCGGGACGCGGCCGCGCTCCACGGTCGACGCACGGTCCGCGCCGTTCTCGCCGCGCTGCTGCCGCGTCGACTCGCCGAGGCGCTGCTCGGGGTGTGCGGCATCGCGCCCGACCTGCCGCTCACGCAGCTCTCGAAGGCGCAGCGCGCCGCGCTCCTCGACGCCCTGTTCGCGACCCGGCTCCCGGTCGAGGGCACGCGCGGCCTCGACTTCGCGGAGGTCACGCGCGGCGGCGTCCCGCTCGACGAGCTCGACCCGCGCACGCTCGAGTCGCGGCGCCTGCCGGGCCTCTACCTCTGCGGCGAGCTCCTCGATCTCGACGGCCCCATCGGCGGCTACAACTTCACCGCCGCCTTCGCCACCGGCGCGCTCGCCGGCCGCAATGCCGGAGCGCGCGGCGACGCCCCGCGCTCCGACGGGGACGCGGGCGCGACGCGATAAGCTCACGCCGACGAACCCGGGAGCCGCTCATGTCGCGCGCCCTTTCCACGGATCTCCGCGACACGGACGCGATCCCCTACTTCCTCTGGGACGATCCGATGACGGTCCGGGAGCTCGTCGAACACCTCGCCCGCGCTTCGGCGAGCGAGCGATTCCGGACCCTCGGGCGGATCCTTCGGGAAGCACGCGACTCCGACGTGTGGCGCTTCACGACGCCCGCCGACGTGAACCGTCACTGGGACCGGATCTCGCCCCACCTCGGACGGCGTCGCGAGTTCTGGCGCTGGCTGCTCGATGGATGGCGGCAGGACGGACTCCTCCGTGGATAGCCGGCTCTCGCCGCTCCAGCGCGACCTGTTGGACGCCTTCTTCCGCCGAGAGAAGCGCTTCTTCCTGACCGGGGGCGCGGCGCTCGCGGGATACCACGCGGGGCATCGAACGACCGGCGATCTCGACCTCTTCACGACCGAGGATGCCGTCGACGACGGCGAGCGCGCGCTGGCCGACGCCGCACGCGAACTCGGCGCCGTGCTCGAGCGCATCCGGACGGCGCCCGACTTCCGGCGCCGTCTCGTGAGACGAGGCGACGAGACGGTCCTGGTCGACCTCGTACGCGACCGCGTCGGACAGATCGTCGCGGACAAGCCGATCGTGGGCGCGATCCGGGTCGACCCGCCCCAGGAGATCCTCGTCAACAAGCTGTGCGCGCTGCTGTCGCGCAGCGAGATCCGCGATCTCGTGGATCTCCTCGTCCTGTCCGAGCTCGGGTTCTCGATCGATTCCGCGCTTCCGATGGCCGCGAGGAAGGATGCCGGCTTCACGCCGGCCCAGCTCGCGTGGGTGCTCGAGCAGACGCGCATCGGCGACGACGCGCGCATCCCGGGCGGCCGGACGGCGCCCGAGCTCCGCCGGTTCTCGGAGTCGCTGGTGAAGCTGCTGCGCCGCGCCGCGTTTCCGCCGCCGTAGCGGAGGCCGGGATCCCGGGCGCGCGCCGGTGGTGATCGGCGCTCAGAACAGTCGCGCGAGGAGCGCCGGGACCGACTGCTCGACTCGGAGCGGCCGCGGGCCGAGCGAGACGGCGGCGAAGCCGTGGCGGGCGAACAGGTCGAGCTCGCGCTCGATGAAGCCGCCTTCGGGGCCGAGGGCGAGGGTGACCGGCTCGTCGAGGGCGCGCGGGCAGGGCGCGTTCGCGCCGGGGTGGGCGAGCAGGCGGCGCGTTCCGGCCGCGAGCGCGGCGAGCTCGTCGCGGCAGAACGGGACGAGGAGCCGCTTCGTCTCGACGACCGGCAGGATCGTGTCGCGCCCCTGCTCGAGGCCGAGCCGCAGCGGCTCGAGCAGGCCTGCGGGCTCGAGCGCGGAGCTCCGCCAGTAGCTCTTCTCGACCCGCCACGCGTTCATCAGCACGACGCGCGGCACGCCCATGGTGGCGACGGTCTGCAGCACGCGGCGCAGCACCTTCGGCCGCGGCAGCGCCAGCAGCAGCGTGAGCGGCAGTTTGCACGGCGGATCGGTGTCGAGGCGCACTCGAAGCGTGAGATGCTCCTCCGCCAGCGTCTCGACCACGCCGCGGCCGACCCGGCCGCCGAGGCGGCCGACGGCGAGCTCCCGTCCGGGGGCGGCGCGGTGCACCGTGCGCACGTGGCGGAACCGGCGGCCGGCCAGCTCGACGACCACCGCGTCTCCGGCGTCGCAGGCGCGCCGCCGGGCGTCGTCGTCGAAGTCCTCGTCGAGGAGCAGGATGAGGTTCACGATCGCGGCCGAAGGCAGGTGGCCGGGGCGGCGACGTCAATCGCCGACGTGCAGCTCGATCGTGCGCAGCGCGCGGCGGTGCGGGGATCCCGGCGCCGGGAGCACGAGCAGCACGAGGCGGCCGTACTCGGCGTCCGCCAGCGAGTCGCCCTGCGGGCCCGACGTCGTGCCGGCGATGGTGCCGCCGAGCCTGCGGGCGAGCGCGGGAATCGTGTTGCTGTGGCCGGCCACGACCGCGGTCGCTCCGGCGGGAAGCGCGAGGAGCCGCGCGATCAGCTCGTCCGGACTCCCGGCGGGAACGACCTCGATGGGCGCGCGCGTGCGCCGCGCGAGCGGCTCGAGCGTCTGCGAGGTCCGCTTCCACTCGGTCGCGAAGAGGTGGGTGACGCCGCTGCGCGCGAGCAGGGAGTCGAGCGCTGCGGCGCGCGCGCGTCCTGCGTCGCTCAGGTCGGGATCCCTCGGGTCGTTCGCCGCCTTCTCCATGTGGCGGACGAGCACGACGGCGACCGGCGCGGAGGCGAGCTCCTGGAGCGGGAGCGGAACGGCGCTTCCGGCGAGCCCGAGCGCGGCCGCCAGACCGGCGAGTGTTCGTGCCACGACGGATCCCTCCATTCCGATCGGCAACCGCGCCCCAGCGCGGTGCGTCGGCGGGAGGGTAGCCGCCGGTGGCGGAGCCCGGCGCCATTGCCGGCTTCGGCCCGGGGGGCTAGAAACCGCGCTTCCGTCCCCGCGGCCGCGTCGCAGCCGCGCCGAAGGATTCGAGCGAGGTCGTCGATGTCGAACGTCTCGAGACCGTCGTCGCCGGCGCGGATGGTGCGCGCGCCGCTGTTCGCCGCCGCGGCGATCGCCGCGTTCGCGGGCTCCGCCGCGGCGCAGGGACCCCCGCCCACGATCCGCTGGCTCGACGGGCGCGGGCGCGACGGCCCGGGGCTCGTCGCCGGCGACACGCTGCGCGTGCAGGTCGACGGGCTGGTCGCGCGCGGCGCCTACGACCTGGTGCTGCGCGACCCGACCGGCGCCGTGCTGGGCTTCGCGCGCGCGGCCGCCGACCTGGAGGGAACGCTGGGTCCCGAGGTGCTCTGGTGGCAGTCGGGCGTCACCGGCGTCGATCCCGGCGGGAAGGGGCTCGACGGCGACGGCTTCGCGACGTTCGCCGAGGCGGAACGCTTCCTCGCCGCAGTCCCGCTCGTGGTCGAACTGCGCGACTCCGACCCCCGCGACCCGGCGAACGGGCCGCTCGTCGCCAGCCAGGGCGTGCCGGTGGTGACGCCGCGCCCCGCGCCGATCCTCTGGTTCAGCGACGACCGCCGCAACTACCGCAATTCCTTCGAGGCGGGCCTGCAGGCGATCCACGTCTCCGGGGAGCGGCTGCCGGCCGGGGCGGTCGTCGACCTCTTCGTGGTGGGGGACCGCGAGATCTGGGAATCCGGCGCCGAGCTCGTGGACGTCACCGGCTTCCGCGGCAGCTCCCATCGGAAGCGGGTCCACCTCGCGCCGGGTTCGACTTCGTTCACGCTCCCGGTCTGGCCGGCGGTCTGGCAGCGCAGCGGCCGGTTCGACCTGGTCGCGCGCGTCGTCGAACCGGGCGCCTCCGCGGATGCGCGGTTCCGCGACGACGACCTCCTCTTCCACGGAGTCGAGACCGGCCTCGAGGTGCGGCCGCCGCCGCCGCCGCTCCTTCCGGCGGGCTCCACCGATCTCGAGGCGCAGCTCGCCGGCCGCCGCACCTTCCAGTCGCTGCCGCCGACGTTCCGCTTCCAGGACGTCTTCATGCGCCACTCCTCGGTGCGCGCGGCCCTCGACCCGACCGACGTCCCGCCGCATCACCGGGGCGGGAGGTTCGCGTCGATCCACGTGGTGCGATCGCGCACGGAGGCGCAGTGGCACACGGAGCCGCGCATCGGGCTCGACCTCACCGAGACGGTGGAGGTCCGGCGCATGAAGCCGGGGACGCTCGAGTTCTCGATCGGGCTGATCTGGACCGATCCGGATCCCGCGCTCGCGAACCACAAGCAGTGCGACGTCGTCCTCGACTTCGTGACCGACTTCCTCCCCGGCTTCTCGTCGGGGACGACCTCCGCGCCGCCGTCGTGGGGCGGGGGCGCCCTCTTCAACGGCGTCTACGACATCGGGGTCGACGTGATCGACCGGCTCGACGGCGTCGGGCTGCGCATCGTCGACGATCCCGCCGAACCGGGGCCTTACCCGGTCGGACGCACCGATTACGACTTCGTGGACGCCTACGACATCCCGTGGGGCCAGTACCGCGACCAGGACGTCGACGTGCGCGCGGTGGCGGCCTACCCCGGCCAGTCGGCCGGCCTGAACGTCCCCGTCTACGGCACCAGCGAGATCTTCCCGCTCGTCGTCATCCTCCACGGCAACCACCAGGTCTGCACCAACTTCCAGTGCACCTGCAACAAGAACCAGCGCGTCCCGAATCACAAGGGGTACGACTACCTGCTCGATCTCTGGGCGAGCCACGGCTTCATCGCGGTCTCGATCGACGGCTACGACATCACCGGCTGCCCCGCCGACCGCTTCATCGAGCGCGGCGCCTTGATGCTCGAGCACCTGCGCTACTGGCTGAATTGGAACGATCCGTCGGTCCCGGACGCGACCTTCGGCGGCCGCTACTACGACCGGGTCGACGTCGACCGGATCGGGATCGCAGGCCACTCGCGCGGCGGCGAGGGCGCCGCCGCCGCGGTGCAGATCAACCAGGACCTGGCGCTCGGGTATGCCATCAAGGCGCTGATCACGATCGCGCCCACGGACTTCAACAGCGGCGTCCCGCCCGGCGGCGGCCCGACGCAGTTCGTGGTCGCCGGCACTCCGCTCTTCAACATCATGGGGTCGAGCGACGGCGACGTGATCGACATGCAGGGCGCGCAGTTGTGGGATCGCGCCGCCCCCGACGGCCGGCGGGCGACCAAGGCGCAGGCGTTCGTCTACGGCGCCGACCACAACAGCTGGAACACGATCTGGATCGACCCGGCCTGGGGCGGCTTCTCCGACGGCGTGGGGGGCAACCGGATCTCCGCCCAGCAGCAGCAGGACACCGGCCGCGTCTACATGACCGCGTGGTGGATGGCCTTCCTGCAGGGACGCGCCGAGCTGCTCGCGCTGCACCGCGGCGTGATCGACTCGCCGCGGCTCGACGGCGTCACGACGCACTGGTCGTACGAGGCGACCGACCACCTGGACATCGATCACTTCCAGGACACGCCGGCCGACAAGAACTTCAATTCGCTGGGCGGCGCCAACGTCGCCTCGCCGCCGCCGCTCACCTGGCAGGAGAACGGCCTGAGGCCCGGCAACTACGACGGCAGCTTCTACCAGGACACCAACGGCCTGATCGTCGGCTGGTCCGCGCTCACCGACTACGTGGTGGACGTGCCACCGGCCTTCGAGGACGTGACCTCCTGGTCCTATCTCGCGGTGCGGGCCGCGCAGATCTGGGACGGGAAGGTGCTCAACCCGGGCGGGGCGCAGCACTTCCTGGCGAACCTCGAGGACGCCAACGGCGTGCGCGCCATCGTGAACGCCAACTCGCGCGGGTTCGCGCCCATCCCGGCCGGCTACTACCACCCGCGCACCGGCACCAAGTCGATGCTCTCCTCGATCCGCATCCCGCTGCGGGCGTTCACGCAGAACGATTCCGGCGTCGATCTCACCCGGATCCGCAAGGTGATCATCACCTTCGAGAACACCGGGCTGCTCGCCATCGACGACGTCCAGTTCTCGAAATGAGGCTGCCTCGCATGCACCCGATCTCCCGCTTCGGAACGATCGCCGCGCCGGCCCTGCTGGCCGCCGCCGCGCTCCCGGCGCTCCTCGCCGGCGCGGCGCAGGAGGCGCCGCCCTCGCGCGAGTTCGGCCCGCTCTCGATCCACGGCTGCGAGCTGCGCGAGGCGCGGTTCGAGCCGCCGTTCCGCGTGCTCCTCCCGGACGGCGGTTCCGTGCTGCACCGCTTCGGCTGGGAGATCGTGATCCGCGGCGCCGACTTCCCGATCCGCGCGCTCGACCCGATCCTCTGGGTCGACCAGGTCGCGCTCGACCGCTACGAGCGCCGGATCCTCGCGGGCGAGCAGGAGCTCGCGTTCATCGTGGTGGAACCCAGGCTGCTGCGCGCCGAGCACGCGCTCGAGGTCATCTACGGCCGCGACGAGCGCACGCGCACCCGGCTCTTCGAGCCGCTCGACCCCGAGAAGCTGGTGAAGCTGCCGGAGGCGCAGCGCAAGGCGCTCGGCATCCCCGATCTCGAGGGGGTGACGATCACGCGCGCCGGGCGCGACGGTCTCGTCGAGGGGCGGGGACGCCTCGACGGCGGGCGGATCCAGCTGGCGCTCCGGCTGACCGACGACTCGCTCAAGGTCGTCCTCGGGCCGGTCAAGCTGGGCGCCGACGGCGCGTTCTCGACCCGCGTGGTCGGCGTCACGGACGAGGTCCGGCAGATCTGGGTGCTCCACGCTGCGCCCGAGGTGAGTCTCGATCCCGGGCCGCTCCGCGAGCTCCCGAAGGGGGTCGAAGTGCTCGATCGGAAACCGGTCGCCGCGAAGGCCGCGGGCCGCTGAGGCGCCGCCGCGGACGGCCGCACGCACGCCGCCGCCGCCCTGCATGGAAGCCGATCGCCCGATGGACAAGCCGGCCGCCAGCTACTCCGAGCTCCTGCCCGGGCTCATCACGGTGCAGCAGCACATCATCGCCAACCAGCGGCGCCACTCCGAGGCGACCGGCGAGTTCTCGTTCCTCCTCTCCGGCATCACGATCGCCACCAAGGTGCTCGCCTCGAAGGTGCGCAAGGCCGGGCTCGTCGACGTGCTCGGCAGCACCGGCCGCACCAACGTCCAGGGCGAGACGGTGCAGAAGCTCGACCGCATGGCGAATGACCTGCTCATGCACTGCGTCGGCTACCGGCGCAGCGTCGGCGTGATGGCGAGCGAGGAGGTCGAGGGGCCGGTCGAGATCCCCGAGACCGGCCGCAGCGGCAAGTACATCGTCCTGTTCGACCCGCTCGACGGCAGCAGCAACATCGACGTCAACATCCCGACCGGGACGATCTTCTCGATCCTGGTGCGTCCCGAGCGCGGCGAGTGGGGCGCGGGCGGCGACGTGAACGCCGAGATCCTGCAGCCGGGCGCGAAGCAGGTGGCCGCCGGCTACGTGCTCTACAGCAGCGCGACGACGCTGGTCTACACCACCGGCAACGGCGTGCACCAGTTCGTGCTCGATCCCGAGATCGGCGCCTACGTCCTGGTCGCGGAGCGGCTGAGGATCCCCGAGCGCAAGAAGGTCTACTCGGTGAACGAGGCCAACTCGGGCACCTTCCCCCGCGAGCTGCGCGCCTACCTCGACTGGACCAAGACCGAGGCCGCGGGCTACAGCTCGCGCTACGTCGGCAGCTTCGTCGCCGACTTCCATCGCATCCTGATGCAGGGAGGCGTCTTCCTCTACCCGCCGACCGCGAAGTCGCCGAACGGAAAGCTGCGCCTCATGTACGAGGCCAACCCGATGGCCCTGCTGATCGAGCAGGCCGGCGGCGCGGCGATCGACGGCAGGACCCGCATCCTCGACAAGACTCCCGCCACGCTGCACGAGCGCACGCCGCTCTACATCGGCAGCCGGCAGGAGGTCGAGATCATCGAGGGCTTCGTCGCCGGCCGCGGTGCGCCGCGCAGCTAGCCCCCGGGGGTCCCGTCGCCGCGGGTCGCGTCGACGCGCGGGATCAGGAGTCGGAACGTCGCGCCGCGGCCGATCCCGCTCTCGAGCTCGATCCGTCCCCCGTGCGCCTCGACGGTGGAGCGGGCGATCGCGAGGCCGAGGCCGGCGCCTCCCAGCTCGCGCGAACGCGCCCGATCGACCCGGTAGAAGCGCTCGAAGATCCGCTCGTGGTGCTCGCGCGCGATTCCGGGCCCGGCGTCGATCACCTCGATGGCGGCGTGCCCGTCGACGAAGCGCCCGACCAGGCGGATCGGCTGGCCGGGCGGTCCGTGGCGGATGGCGTTGTCGACCAGGTTCACGATCGCCTGCCGCAGCAGCACCCGGTCGGCGCGCACCGGCAGCGGGCCGCTCGCCGCGACCGCGAGCGGCTGGCGCTTCTCGTCGGCGAGCACGTGAACGACCTCGGCCGCCTCCTTCGCCACCTCCACGAGATCGACCGGCTCGAGGCGCAGCTCGATCGCGCCGAGATCGGCGCGCGAGAGGAGCAGCAGCGCGTCCACCAGCCGCGCCAGCCGGTCGACCTCCTCGAGCATGCTTCCGATGACCTCGCGATACTCGCCCGGCGGCCGCGACTCGCGCAGCCCGACCTCCCCCACGCTGCGGAGCGCCGTGAGCGGCGTGCGCAGCTCGTGCGACGCGTCGGCGGTGAAGCGCCGGAGCTGCGCGAACGAGCGCTCGAGCCGCGCGATCATCTCGTTGCAGGTCGCGGCGAGTCGGCCGAGCTCGTCGTCGGGATTGCGCACCGCGATGCGGTCGGAGAGGCGATCGGCGGTGATCCCGCGCACGCGCGCCACGATGCGGTCGACCGGCGCGAGCGCCCGCCGCGCCAGCAGCCAGCCCAGCATCCCCGCGGCGGCGACGGCCACCGGGATCGCGATCGCGAGCATCCGCGCGAGCTCGCGCAGCTCTCGCCGCATCCGCCGCTCGGAGCGCGCGCTGACCACGACGACGTCGAGCGTCCCGGCGCGCAGGCGCCGCACCTCGCGCCGCACCGGCAGCCCGCCCCCGATCCCGATCGACTCCGGCGGCCGTCCGACGCGCGCCGCGATGCCCGGCGCCTCCGCGGCGGCGACCAGCTCGAAGTCCTCGTCGGCGGGGTGGCGGAGCAGGAGGCGCCCGTCCGCCGCGCGCGCCTCGAAGGGCGGCACGCTCTCCTCGAGGATCGAGTCGCTGGCCACGGGGCGCAGCCGCACGCGGCCGTCGGGGAGGAGCTCGATCGTCTCCTCGATCAGCTCGAACCCCTCGTCGAGCGCATGGTCGAGCTCGGCGAGCCGGGAGTGTCGCGTCCACGCGAGCACCCCGAAGGCGCAGAGCACGAGCAGCGCGGCGAGCGTCCCCGCGTACCACAGGGCGAGGCGCACGCGGACGCTTCGCGGTGCCAGCCTCACGCCTCCGCCTCTCGGAGCACGAAGCCGACGCCGCGGATCGTGTGGATCAGCTTCGCCGACGGCGGCGCGTCGACCTTGCGCCGGAGGCGCGCCATGGTCACGTCGATGACGTTGTCGAGCGGCGTCGCGCGCGCCGACACCTTCCAGACCTCGCGGGCGAGCATCTCGCGCGAGACGGTCTCGCCGGAGTGGCGCAGCAGGAACTCGAGCAGCTCGAACTCGCGCAGCGTCAGGTCGAGCTCGCGACCGCGGCGCGCCGCGCGATGGGCGCGGGCGTCGAGCTCGAGCTGCTCGAGCCGGAATCGCGTGCGGGCGTCGACCTGCCCGCGCCGAAGGAGCGCGCGGACGCGCGCGAGGAGCTCGGGGAACGCGAACGGCTTCACGAGGTAGTCGTCCGCCCCGGCGTCGAGTCCCGCCACCCGATCCTCGAGCGCGTCGCGCGCCGTGAGCAGGAGGACGGGAGGAGCATCGCGGGCTCCGCGCAGCGCGCCCAGCACCTGGAGGCCGTCCATGCCGGGCAGCATCCAGTCGAGCACGATCGCCCCGAAGGAACCGGCGCGCGCGCGCGCGAGGCACTCCTCGCCGGTCGCCGCGAGATCGACCTCGTAGCCCTCGGCGGCAAGTCCGGTCGCGAGCGCCCGAGCGACCTTGCGCTCGTCCTCGACGACCAGGATGCGCGAACGTTCGCCGGTCGCCATGGCGGCGATCATAGGTCGACGCGATCGGCCGCCGGGGGCGCGGAGGGGCGTGACAGGAACTTGTCAGGCGATCGCCCGAGGCCGGCGCGACTAGTCTCGCGCAGGCTCGACGGAGATCGGCAGGATCGCGCCGTCCCGGCGGGATCCGGAAAGGGAGATCGATCATGGAAGGGAAGTCGAGGACGTGGCTCGGGATCGCGGCGGCGCTGACGCTGCTCGCCGGGATCGGCACGGGAGCGCTGCTCGCGCAGGACGCGACGGTCAAGACCGGCGACAAGGGCACGGCCCGCGCCGGCGAGAAGCGGGCCGTCGTCGATCCGGCTCAGCGCGAGGCGCGGATGAAGCTGCGCGCCGAGCGGATCGCGACGTTCAAGCGCGAGTTCCCGGCGGCGAAGACCTCGCTCGCCGCGGCGCTCAAGGGCGCCGAGGAGTCCAATCCCGGAGGTCGGGCGTACTCGGTCCGGTACGGATTGAACCAGGAGAATCGCCTCACGATCTCCGTCGGCCTGGTCGTCGGCGACGCGTTCGGCGTGGTCGTGGTCGATCCCGCCAGCGGCAGGGCCGCGCCGTTCAAGCGCGGCGATGGCGACGACGATGACGACGAGGATGACGACGAGGATGACGACGAGGACGACGACGACGATGATGACGAGGACGACGAGGATCACGACGACGACGACGATTGATTCCGATCATCGCTGATCGTCCGAGTCGTGCAGGGTGACTCCGGCGGCGGAGCGGCGTCGCTCCGCCGCCGTCCTGTCGCCGTCCGCCGCGGCGGGATCCCTTTCGCGGGCGGGAACGTAGTCTGTGGCGCGATCCGCCTCGGAGGACGCCATGGCCGCGAGCCCGAGCTCCGACCCCTACGGACCCGGCGTGAACGATCGCTTCACGTTCGGGCTCTGGACCGTGGGGAATCCCGGGCGCGACCCGTTCGGCGAGCCGGTGCGGCCCCCGCTGCCCCCGGTCGAGGCGGTGGAGCTCCTCGCCGAGGCGGGCGCGTGGGGGGTGAACCTCCACGACGACGACCTGGTGCCCATCGACGCGACTCCGGCCGAGCGCGACCGCATCGTCGCCGCGTTCCAGGCGGCGCTCGCGCGCACGGGGCTGGTCGTCCCGATGGCGACCACCAACCTGTTCACCGATCCGATCTTCAAGGACGGCGCCTTCACCAGCAACGACGGCCGGGTGCGAGCCTTCGCGCTGCAGAAGGTGATGCGCGCCATCGACCTCGGAGTCGAGCTCGGCGCGCGGATCTTCGTCTGCTGGGGCGGCCGCGAGGGCGTCGAGTGCGACGCCGCGAAGGATCCGCGCGTCGCGATCCAGCGCGCGCGCGAGGCGATGAACTGGCTGTGCGAGTACGTGCTCGACCGCAAGTACGACCTGAAGTTCGCGCTCGAGGCCAAGCCCAACGAGCCGCGCGGCGACCTCTACTTCCCGACCACCGGCAGCTACCTGCACTTCATCGAGACGCTCGACCATCCCGCCATGGTGGGGGTGAATCCGGAGGTGGCGCACGAGCACATGGCCGGGCTCAACATGCACCACGCCGTCGCGCAGGCGCTCGAGGCCGGGAAACTGTTCCACGTCGACCTCAACGATCAGCGCCCCGGCCGCTACGACCAGGACTTCCGCTTCGGCGCCGAGAACCCCAAGGCGGCCTTCTTCCTGGTGCGGCTGCTCGAGGAGGGCGGCTACGAGGGCCCGCGCCACTTCGACGCCCACGCCTATCGCACCGAGGACCGCGAGGGCGTCCGCGACTTCGCGCGCGGCTGCATGCGCACCTACCGGATCCTGCGCGACAAGGCGCGCCGCATGCGCGAGGACGGCGAGATCCAGGCGCTCCTGCAGGAGCTCCTGCGCCACGACGGCGCGATGGCGGATCTCACGCGGGGATTCGACCGGAACAGGGCCGCACGGCTCGGCGGCGAGCGCTTCGACCGCGCCGCGATCGCCGCCGCCGGCCTCCTGCACGAGCGGCTCGACCAGCTCGTGACCGAACTGCTGCTCGGCGTCCGCTGAGCCCGGCCGCCGGCCGGGGGAGGAGGGGTGGGTGCGCATGCGACCGATCACGATCGCGGCCGCGCTGCTCGCGGCCGCCGGCTGCGGCTCCGGCGACGACCACGTCGCCATCGGGACGATCTCGGTGCGCCACCCGGCCGGGCCCGACGTGCGCTGGCTCAACGTGCGCAACGCGATCGGCTCGATCCGCGTCACGCCGGCCGCCGACGACGAGATCGCGGTGCGCGCCGACGTCTCGGTCCGCCCCGCGCTCCGCTCCCGCCATCCGGTCGCCGAGCCGGAGCGCGACCTCCGGGTGATCCAGGAGGACGACGTCGTCTCGATCACCTGCCCGCACTCCCGCGACGGCTCCGACTGGAAGCTCGACCTCGCGATCACCGCGCCCGCACGACTGCACTGGACCATCGTGCAGACGGCGGGCGCCGTGCGGCTCGCGGGCGACGGCACCCACATCTCGGCGAGCGTGGCGGCCGGAGACCTCGAGGTGTCGGGAGCGGTCGGCCACCTGGAGCTGGTGGCGACGGCCGGCGCGTTGTGGGTCGACGTCGAGCGCCTGGGCGGCGGCTTCCTCAACGCGACCACCGGTGCGGTGAAGGTCGTGGTGCGCGATTCGGGGCCGACCGAGGAGCTCACCCTCGCGGCGGCGGCCGGCGGCGTGGAGATCGAGCTGCCGCGCGATGCCTCGGTCGACGTGGAGCTCGACGCGAGTCTCGGCGGCATCGAGGTGCGGGGCGCCCCCGACGTCAAGCGCGAGAAGGGGCTGGTCGGACAGCGCGCCTCGGGGAGCGTCGGGCGCGGCGGCCCGCGGGTCACCGCCACCGCCGGCGTCGGCGGCATCCGGTTCGCGGTGCGAGACTGACCCCCCGGGGCGGCGGGGCGCCCGTGCGAACGTTCCAACGTCGGCGGCTGCGGCAGTCTCCCGCGCGCACGGTTTTCCTCTCCTGACGGGTTTCCACTCCTGGAGGACGCGGCATGGCTCGTCGCCTTGGATCGGTCGCCCTCCTCGCGATCCTCGGCGGCCTCGCCGTCCTCGCGCCCGCCTGCGTGATCCGCTCGCTGGCGGAGACGGGACCGCTGATCGAGCGGGAGTTCGCCGCGCCGGCGGGAGACGCCGCCGGCGCCGACCTGCACGTCGACTTCCACGGCGGCCGCGTGACCGTCGCCTCGGAGGACGGGGATCGCATCGTCGCGCTCGTCGCGCGCGACAACCTCGAGGAGGTCGAGCCGCGCTGCGACGTCCGGCGGGACGGCCGCCACGTGAGCGCGCGCCTCTGGGTCGACACCGAGCGCGGCGTGCTCCACGCCGGCAAGGACGGCGAGGCGATCCACGAGTGGACGGTCACGCTCGGGCGCCGCGTCCCGATCGACCTCGACCTGGCGTTCGCGGCGTGCGAGGCGGAGGTCGATCTCGGCGGCGTCCCGCTGCGGCGCGCGCGCGTCTCGCTCGCCGCCGGAGCGGCGACGGTGCGCTTCTCGCGGCCGGCCCCCCGCGTGCTCGAGGCGCTCGCGATCGAGCTCGGCGCCGGCGAGTTCACCGTGAGCGGGCTGGGCAACGCCCGCTGCCGCTCGATCACCATCGATGCGGGCGTGGGGGAGTTCGAGATCGACTGCCACGGGGAGTGGAGCGAGTCGGCGCTGCTGCGCATCGAGGCGGGATTCGCCGCGATCGACGTCCGCGTTCCTCGCGAGCTGCCGGTGCGCGTCGACGCCCGCCCGACCGTCTTCGGATCGGTGATCGCGCCCGATTTCCACGGGGCGGGGGAGGGGCGATTCGTGAGCCCGAACTGGAGCGAAGCCGGCCCTCACCTCTCGATCGAGGTCGAGGCGCGCTTCGGCGAGGTCACGATCGTCCGCGACTGACCTGGTCGAAGTCGAAGCGGTCGCGATCGGCGGCGGAGAGCGGCGGCAGGCGCGGATCGACGCCCCGGCCGAAGCGTTCCGGCGCGTCCGACCGGCGCCGCGGCCGCCGCGCGAACCAGGCGAGCATGCGCTCGAGCCGGCGCGCCCACGCTCCGCGCACCGGCGGATCGCCGCGCGGCGGAATCCGGTTCGGGATCTCGGTCGGGTAACCCATCGCCCTCGCGCCGCCGCCGTTCCTTCGCCGCGGGAGGCTTGCGCCGGCGCGCGCCGCGGTCAACGCTCGCCGTCGAAGATCGGCACGATCTCCGCGGGCCGCTCCACCAGCCAGCGCGCGCCGTGCGCCAGCAGCTCGTCGCGGCCGCGGAACCCCCATAGCACGCCGATCGCCCCGAACCCGGCGTTGCACGCCGTCTCCATGTCGATCCCGCTGTCTCCCGCGAGGAGCACCTCCGACGCCGCCACCCCGAGCCGCTCCTGCACCCGCCGCGCCGCGGCGGGGTCGGGCTTGGGAGGGAGCCCGTCGCGCTGGCCGACGACGCAGTCGAACCGCTCGAGGACCCCCAGGCCCGCCACGGTCTTCACGGCGAGCTCGTCGGGCTTGTTGGAGAGCACGGCGAGTCGCGCGCCGCGGCGGGCGAGTTCGCGCAGGAGCGGCTCGATCCCGTCGTAGAGGCGCGCCTGGTCGAGGTAGCCGGTCGCGTAGCGGGCGCGCACCGCGGCGAGCAGGTCGGCGTGCATCGACTCGCGGCCCGGCGGCAGGGCGCGCCGGCAGAGCACGCTCACGCCCTCCCCCACCATCCGGCGCCAGGCGTCGAGCGGATGCCCGGGCAGACCGAGCGACCTCAGCGCGGAGTTCGCCACTCCCGCGATGGTCGCGAGCGTGTCGGCGAGCGTCCCGTCGAGGTCGAACACGACGGCGCGGTGGCTCATCGGCGGAATGGTAGGCGCGACGCGCTCCGCGCGCGAGCGGCTC